>Ga0172376_10003809_pt1 | contig 17584 bp, 10 predicted proteins | sample Lak35m_FD_121114 | JGI IMG/M metagenome (GOLD analysis project Ga0172376, IMG submission 121114) | Freshwater microbial communities from Kabuno Bay, South-Kivu, Congo - kab_092012_35m | ecosystem: Environmental > Aquatic > Freshwater > Lake | place: Democratic Republic of the Congo: South-Kivu... | reverse complement strand
GGGGCTGGCCTGGTCGGGCATGAACCCAATGGCGCCGTTGCTGCTGTAGGCGTCCGCCTTAATTTGCTCCAAATACTTGGCGGCATCAGCGTTGTAGCCCACGTAGTAGGCGGCCCGCTGGGGGGTGCTGTTGGGGTCGTAAAGGACCACGGTCGGGTAGCCGGTGGGGCGGAACCGAACGGCGGCCGCTCCGCCCTCGCGCTCGGCGTCGAGCTTCACCGGAACCAGGTAGTTGTTGGCAAAGCGGGCCACGTTGAGGTCCTTCCATGTGGTGGTGTCTTGGACTTTGCACCATCCGCACCAGTCGGTGTAAAAGTCGATGAGCATGGGCTTTTTTTCGGCCTTGGCCCGCTGAAGGGCAGTTGCCCAATCGTGCTCGAATTCAATGCCTTGGGCAAGGGAGGCGCTGAGCGAGCCGGCTACAAAAAGAGCGGTAAAAAATGCTTTCATAAGCCTAAGATACCAATAATCCAAAACGCTTAGACTCCATGGGGGAATCGTCAAAGCCTAATATTGACGACTCGGTAAATCGATAAGTTTCAAATTAATGTACCCTCGCACCAACAACCTGATAAGTATTGCTAAGCCAACCTTCCACTTTTCCATTGACTATGACCAAATCAAAATCGATGGTTCGTGATCCTGTTTTTGCGGCTATGAAAACAGCATTTCCATTGACTTCGGTGCTTAAAATTTCGACAAGATTGAAGTCATTTTTAATGTTTGAACTGTATGTGTCGCCTGATTTAGAAATAACAAGGCGGGCACGGACATCGCCGTACCCCGGAATACCCAAAGCCCGCAGGTCGTAGGTTCCCGTTACATCATCGTTTGCTAATGCCACAGGCCCCGATTGCAAGGTATCAGCAGTTAAAATAGTAGGCGGAGCAGCGACTACGGGCAATTTTCGGGAAGAGCAGCCGATTAACCCTAAAATAAAGAATAGGGAGGCGAAGATTGAGGTATAGGCTTGTTTCATCGATTAAAGTTCCGTATAAAAAGGGTAATTCGCCAGCCAAAAACACACTGTTAATCAAGGCATCACCGTCTAATAACATGCATAAGTCAATTTTAACATATTTAAAAAAGTATGCTTGACTCCATGAAAAGATACCCCTACGCCATCCTTGCAGTGATTTCGTTTTCTGTTACAAGTTTCGGTCAGCAAACACCTCCCTTTACTATTCCGTTTGCCAATGCGTACTGCTCAATTGATTCCACGGGCACGAGTATTTTGCCGAGCGGACGGGGAGTCAATCCCGCCGGAGAACGGCTCCGAATTACTCGCTCTCCCTTTGGGATGGCTGTTTCACCAAACGGTAAGTGGGCGGTAATTCTGCACAACGATGCGGTCACGCGAGTTGACTTAGGGTCCCAGAAAATGAGCGCAAAGCGCTACCCCGACTGGGATGGCAAAGGCCTTAATGTGCTCAAGGGTGCTTCGTTTATAGGAGCCCAATTCGGCCAAGACAGCCGACGCGTGTACCTAAGTGGGGGAGACCGCGGCGTTGTGCTTATTTATGATGTGGAGCAAGAAGAGGTTGTGGATAAGTTCGACTTAAACGATTACCAGCCCAACGGAACCCGAGAGGCTTTTGCTACCGATCTAGTAGTAGACGAGCTGCGCGGAGACCTGTGGGTTTTAGACCGGGCCTGGTGGCAATTGTACCGCATTGATTTAAAGACCAAAAAACTTAAGGCAGCTATTCCTACGGGTCGCATACCCTTTGGATTATCCTTGAGCCCAGACGGAGGTACTATTTTGGTCGCCAATGTGGGATTGTATACCTATCCTTCGGTTCCTGGGGCAGAATCAGATTCTAGTAAGTGGCTTGCGAGACCACCCTATGGTGCGCTAACCCCTGAAGCCCAGTTCGGCACCACTTTGCCCGACGGAAGGTTTATCCCTGGCTTGGGTGATCCTTTAGATAGCAACGCAATGAGTGTATGGTTAGTGGATACTAAAACCAACCAAATTAAGGCGACGCTTAAAACGGGTCGGCAGATTGGGACATTCCTTGAGGACGCAGAAATCGTTGGAGGATCTCACCCCAACAGCATCGTTTGCAGTGATCAATTTGCCTATGTTACCCAGTCAACGAACGATGGGGTTACCGTTATCGACTACCGCAAAGGGATAATTTCTGGATTTTGGCCAATACAAACCGCAACAAAACTTGATGATTATCGAGGTTATATGCCCTACGGAATTGAGTACGACGCAAAAAAGAATCGTCTCTACGTCGCTTTATTAGGATTTAATTCCGTTGCGGTACTCAACGCTAAAACGGGCGCAAATATTGGTATGCTGCCCACGGGTTGGGGAGCCTCTCGGGTAAAATTGATTCCCAATTCGGGCGACCTGCTAGTGACGAGCATTCGGGGTTTCGGCGCGGGCCCTAACGGAGGCACCAACTTCGTAAGCCCCAAGACGGGCACATATGTGGGAGATATTCAGCAGGGACTGCTTCAGCGCATAAGTTCACTGGATGCTAACTCACTTACTCTTGGACGAAAGGCAGTCTTGGATTTAACGATTGCACCGTCCAATGCAGAGGCCCTGCAATGGATGAAGGCTGCTAAAGAGCAGATTAAGCACATCGTCTACATTACCAAGGAGAACCGTACGTTCGACGAAGTGCTGAGTCAGGTTCCTGGGGTAGTTGGCGACAGCAGTCTTGCGCGTTTTGGAGTCCGCTGCGACTACACGGCAAGCAATCTGGCTTTGGTAACAGACGACGATAAGTCCCTTGGCGCTAAATCAATCAAAAGTGATTCACTCCGCAGCTTTTTTAAAGGAATGTCGGTAACCCCCAACCATCGAAAAATTGCAGAAACCTATTCGATTAGCGATAATTTTTACTGCGACTCCGATGCGTCCATTCACGGCCATCATTGGATGATGGGGACCATTCCCAATGAATACGTAGAGACTAATTCGGCCAATGCCGGTAGAGTTGGCTCGTTTTCTGCGGCTCCGGGCCGTCGGATGCCAAGAACAACGGGTGCGCAAGACCCCGAGGACTACAATGAAATTGGAGGACTTTGGGAGGCACTTGAGCGCAATAACTGTTCATTTTTCAACTTCGGACAAGCCAATGAGTATACCGCCGTCCGCGAAGAATGGTACGATACTATTTTGGGTGCGGCAGAGTCCATCCCCTTCCCCATGCCCAAGGCCGTATTTGGTCGTACCTCTTGGGATTATGCCGGCTACAATATGAATATTCCTGATCAATTTCGAGTGGAACAGTTTGAACGAAATTTCACTAAGTTGTTTCTTGCCGAAGGCACTAAGATGCCACAACTTATTACGCTGCAATTGCCCAATGACCATACTACGGGTCCGCGTCCCAAAGATGGCTATCCCTTTGTTCATAGTTATGTTGCAGACAACGATTTGGCGTTGGGTCGGATTCTGCAGTTCTTAAGCCACACTCCCTATTGGAAGAATATGCTGGTCATTGTGACTGAGGATGACCCGCAGGGAGGAGTAGACCATATCGACGCACACCGCAGCATACTCATGCTTGCTGGTCCCCATGTGAAGCGTGGTTATGTTAGTAAGCGTCATCACAATTTTGGAAGCATTTTGGCAACCCTCTATGGCCTTTTGGGTATTCCCTTTGTCAATCAGTACGACGCAGTGACCGAGCCGCTCTGGGAATTTTTTACCACCGAGCCCAATTTCACGCCCTACATTTTTGAACCGAGCGACGCTCGATTGTTTGACCCAGAGCAGGCAATGAAGCGCTACAACCGAGACGTGCATTGGACCAAAATACCAAGCGGTGAAGCCATGGACGAAGAACAAATTCAACGCGCTAAATACCAATAAGTTATGAATAAATTTCGCAGTAAAATAGCCTTATTATTAGGCCTCCTTGGGGCACACCACCTAGAGGCACAAGAAGTAAAACTATTTAACGGTTGGCCAAGCCAAGAAATGGGAGACCAACTTGCGCTTGCCGACTTGCCTATTCATGCCATGGCTCACCCCAAACTCCCGATAGTGTATATTCAGCACTCTGGGCAAAGTGGAGCCCATTTGTATGCTGTTGATGTCCATAAAATGCAACGCATAGACAGCATTCGGCTTCCTGATTCCTTTTATGGCGGAGCCATTACGGCCAATAGAATGTGGATCACTGCAGGAAACGCGAACTATATTTTGGAATTTTCTATTGCAGCCGATGGTTCACTGCGGGCCTCTGATACCTTACGATTGGGACAACCCTGGCCCCACCGGGCGTCCCCTACCGGAATGGTTTTTGACCCCCAAGGCTCAAACTTAGTTATTGGAACTCGCGAAGATTCTGCGCTTTATGTATGGGATTTAAAAAAACACCAGGTTTCAAAGCGAATTCCCATGGGTCATCTCGTTTATGGGGCGGCCGCAGATGCGAAGCGAGGCAAGGCATACTTCAGCCTGTGGAGCGCGGGCCAAGTTGTAGAATTTGACCTAAAAACTCTTGAAGTAACCAAGCGCTTTACCGTTGGTGATAACCCGAATGAACTGCTCTTTGACGTCGAAAACCAGCGCTTGTTTGTTGCATGCGCTGACGATAATTGTGTGCATGCTATTGATCTTAGCGACAAAGGATTGAATGAGCGTTTGATCACCTCTATTTCCCCTGATGCTCCTACTGGCTCAACTCCAAATTCTCTCGCCCTGAGCAAATCAGGACACCTTTGGGTCGCAAACGCAGACAACAATAATCTCGCAGTTTTTGATGTCCGGAATCCAGGACATTCGGTGAGCGCCGGCTTTATTCCCACGGGATGGTATCCAACCCAAGTTCGCATAGTTGCTGGTCGCCTGCTAGTTACAAACGGCAAGGGATTGACCTCAAGTGCAAATCCCAAGGGCCCCAATTCGGTAAAGCGAAAAACGCAAGTGGTATATCAAGCAGGCCAAGTAGCCGATTCTCCCATTAAGGTGGAGTATATCGGTGGTCTATTTAAAGGAACACTTAGCTGCATGAAGCTCGAGGATGTTATAGCAAACCTACCGAACCACACTGCGCAAGTTTTGGCAAGCAATCCCTACCGACAGCGCACATCCAAGGCGGTTCCTGAGGGCCATCTACTGTCCCTTCCGCGCGAACAGCAGCCGATACGCCATGTTTTTTACATCATCAAGGAGAATCGCACCTACGACCAAGTCCTTAGCGATATGCCTGCTGGGGATGGTGACACCTCATTGCTGCTTTTTGGTGAAACCTACACACCAAATCAGCATAAAATAGCCAGGGAATTTGCATTGTTTGATCGCTTTTTTGTAGAGGCTGAGGTAAGTGCGGATGGTCATAATTGGAGCACGGCGGCCATGGCCAACGACTACACTGAGAAGACTTGGCCAATTTCGTATGGCGGCAGGGGAAGCGAATACGTGTACGAAGGCCAGTCGAGCGTGGCCCATCCCAAGGATGGATTTATTTGGGATCACGCCAAGCGTGCTGGCCTGACCTACCGGAGTTACGGTGAGTTTGTAGATGACTACAAAGCTAACTATCCCACCCTAGAAAATCACTTTTGCACGTACTATACCTCTTGGGATGAAGGAGTTATGGATACCATTAGGTTTCACCAATGGAAGCGCGATTTTGATAGTTTGGTAGCGATTAATGAAGTTCCGGAACTCAATACCCTACGGTTTATCAACGACCACACCGAAGGCTTGAGTCAAGGCAGGCCTACGCCCTACGCGCACGTTGCCGACAACGATCTTGCGGTAGGCATGTTTTTAGACCATCTTTCGCACAGCCCAATTTGGTCGTCCTCTGCGGTATTTGTTATTGAGGACGATGCTCAGGATGGCCCAGACCATGTGGACGCACACCGCAGTATTGCCTTTGTCGCTAGCCCTTATGTGCGCAGGGCCAGTGTCGACCACACTCCTTATACCACGAGCAGTATGCTTCGTACCATGGGACTTATTTTGGGCATGCCTCCCATGAGCCAGTACGACGCCTCTGCGACCCCAATGTGGGCAATTTTTCAGAATACGCCCGACCTAAGTCCGTATACATTCGAACCAGCTCGAACGGATTTGAACGCGCGCAATGCCTACCGCAAAAGGTTTTCAGAGGCAAGTGCTAGTCTAGATTTTTCTAAAGAAGATAGAATAGATGAGGCACTTATGAATTATTTGCTTTGGGTTTTTGTTCACGGAGAAGAAAAGCCAATGCCCGCTCCGGTGCGCAGTACTTTTTCAACTATTAATTAATTAGGGCTATGTTTAGGCATGTTGTATTTGCGATTTCTTGCTTTGCGGGTGTTTGCGAGGCCCAGGATCCAGATTCGTTAAAGCACCGAGAACTTGAATTGGTCGAAGTGGTGAGCCGTTCAGCTCAAAGAACTTTTGATCTGCCATTTTCAGTAAGCTCCCTAAAGTTAGATCATCAGTTTTTGGGCTTTCTAAGCCTACCGGAGCAGCTTCATTTATCTCCAGGAGTACTAATTCAAAAAACTACGCACCACGGGGGAAGTCCATTTTTACGTGGTCTGACAGGCAATCAATCGTTATCGGTTATTGACGGTATTCGGTTAAACAACAGCATTTATCGATACGGTCCTAATCAGTACTTAAATACTATTGATCTATTTGCTGTTGATAGGATTGATGTGCTTTTGGGTGCAGGTAGCGTGGACTACGGCAGCGACGCCATGGGCGGTGTAGTGAGCATTACCAGCCATCAGGAGTCATACAAGGCCAATGGTGGATGGGGAGCCCTTTTTTTAGCGCGAGGCACTACAGCCGGACAAGAAGGAAGCACTCGCACTAAAATTTCCTACCAGAGTAAAAAGTTGGCAGCTCATTTGGGTTTTACTTCTCGCAACTTTGGAGATATTTTGGCTGGGGGAAGGTATGGTAGGCTCAATCCTTCTGGATTTCGTGCCCAAAGTGTGGATTCAAAAATCCGATTGCGCGTAAAAGATGGCGAATGGATTGGACTTATTCAGTCCAACCAACAATTTGATATTCCTGATTATGTCAAGTATTCTTTGGAGGGATGGATGCTTCGAAATACCGATCTTCAGGGGCACGGGCTTGCCTACTTGAGGCGGATTTATGAAGGGGCTTCCCCCTGGAAAGCCAAGTTTACCTTAGGTCATCAGCGTCAGATAGAACTTCGATGCCAGCAAAGAGATTCCGCACAGAATTTACGTACCGAACAGGATAGGGTGCATACGTGGTTTGTGAGTTTAGACGGTCAACGCACTATTGATTTCGGGCAAACATCATTTGATTGGCATGTAGGTGCGGAAGTCTATTCAGACTTAGTACAAAGTACGCGATTTGATTCGCTCGGAAACGGTTCAATAAGCCAGATTAGAGCGCTTTACCCTGACAATTCATGGGCTAGCCAGGCCGGGGTCTTTAGTTCTCTTGCGGGTCAATTAAGCAGTAAATTAGAACTGCATGCGGGTTTAAGAGGAACCATGAATTCCGTGGCGCTCGATGAAGCTTCTTTGGGTGAAGTTCGCGACCGAACTCCATCGTTTATTTATGAATTCGGCTTAAATTATAAGTGGAGTCCATTGGTACGGACTTATGGTTTGGTTAGTACGGGGTTTCGAGCGCCCAATATTGACGATTACGGGACTTTAGGAATTGTTGATTTTCGCTTTGAGGTCCCGAGTTATAGTCTGCGACCAGAGCAAATCAATCGGTGGGAGTTGGGCTTTAAGACGCAGGGATTGATTGCATGGAGAGGGTCTGTTTATGTTAACTACTTAACGGATATAATTGATCGAGTTCCCCGCGGGGATAGCCTCTTTGACTATCCAGTTTATCAAAAGGCAAATGTTCAAAATGCAGCAATGAGGGGTTTTGAGTTGGCCGGATCTCGGGAATTTGGAAACTGGACTGCCTCGGCTCAATGCAGTTATGTCTTCGGACAAAATCGCAGTAAATCAGAGCCCATGCGAAGAATTCCTCCATTTATGTGCTCGGGTCTTGTTTCTTATGCCGGTGATTTTGGCACTTTACGCGGCGTAGTTCGTGTTAATTCTTCCCAAAAAAGACTTTCTAGTGGCGATGTGAGCGACAATCGCATTGGACCCAATGGAACCCCTGGGTTTGTAGTTTTGGATCTAGGATACTCGATTGGATTTAATTGGTTAAAAATGCCAATTAACCTATCAGTTCAGGGTCAAAACTTAACCAATGTTCTTGCGAAGTATCACGGGTCTGGGGTATACATAACTGGCCGCAGTGCAGTGCTTACCGCGACCCTAAACTTGAACTAGGCAAGCTAGTCCAAAGGGGTCCTAGATTTTTATTTTAAGCAATAGAGTTAAATTCCTGCAATTGATTAATGTCGTTCCATACATCAATTGGCACATTATTGCTTAAAATGTCGGTATCGTCTTTGGCCAAATCATCCCAGCGTCTAAGGCATAAGGCATCTTCGAAGTAGTCTGCTTTCTCGTAGTGACTGCGTTCTTCTTCGTTTAACGGACCGCCTTGCAGTATGAGGCTTTGCTTGCTTGCCTCCGAGAGAAGGTTGAAGTAGTCTTCGTCGCACGCGAGGTAGCGTTTGGCCCAAACATGGCTGGCAACTAGGTCTGAAATTCGTTTTCCGAAGTTATTACTGATGAGCCATTCGCTGCCCAGTTCTTCGTGGTTCATGTCGATTCCGTGGTTTTTTTCTGGAACCAACAAGTGCCCCAAATCGTGCAAGAAGGCGGCGATTCGAAGTTCAAGTTGCGCTCCGGCGGCCGCAGCAAGTTGGTAGCACTGTACCGCGTGCTGCGTTTGGCTTACGCCCTCTCCGTAGTGGCGTGTTCCGCGCGCGGCATAGAGCTGTCGAACGCGCTCAGTTCGTTGAGAGAATTCTTGGGACATTGTGGGTGGGGTTAGGGTTAAAAGCAAAGGCACCCCTGGGGGGTGCCTCCGCACAATCACCTATAAATTAACAACCTAGAGTATAAATGCTGTTCACCAAGGCTACTTAATGACCCACATTTCGTGGTTGATGTCATCTGTCGTAGTTCCAAACTGGCGCTGAAGGGCTTGATTCATAGCGTCCGTGTTGTTCGTAACCTCAGAGCTTGGGTATAAAAAGCGCTTTGGGATTACGCCCCCATTGCCGGTTCCTGATCCGCCCTCGTCAAAGGCAGGAACCCCGGTACGGCGCCATTGGAAGTAGCCCTCCCAACCTCCATTTTGGAAGAAGGCGAGGTAGCGTTGCGTCAAGATTTTATTCAAACCGGAGGCGTCGGCACTGTAAGCGACAGGCACGCTCGCTAAGTAGGCCGCTTGGTCGAACGTAACCGTGTACACGTCATAGTTGGCGGAATTGCTTAAGTCACCATCGTTTGAAGCCTTAAGGAAGCGAACGGTGTTGGGTCCGTTCACGACTCCGTACCAGTCATGGACGGCTTGAATGCCCTGTGTGTAGTAGATTGAGGCATTGGCGCCTGAAACCCAACCGCGGTGCGCCGCTTCAGCAATGTTGAGGCATTGCTCTGCGAAGCCCAACACAATTGTGTTTTCAGCCGTGAAGCCGCGGTACCAGCGGTAGCGGTTGTAGAGGCTGTATTCGCCGTTTTGAACCTTTACTGACATGTCCGCGAGGTCCTCGTCGCTTGGGGCTCCAACAAATGCGGAGTAGCTAGTAGCTGGCGTTCCGGCGGCAACAAGTGCTGCAGCGGGCTCAGCGAAAAGGAAGGTGCGTGGGTCCTGCAGGGAGGCCAAGGTATTTAATGATGCAGCTGCCATGTTGTAGCGCAAGGCGTCAAAACCGAAGTTGTCTGGGCTCGTGGGGTACTTGTTGAACGTCGCGTTGTGGACGAACTCCATGTTGTCTCCGTTTGACGTGAACAGTGGGTACTGGCTCGGATTGTTGACAATCGCAGCAAATCGTCCCTTAACATTCAGGTCGGCATCGTCGGCTTTCTTGCTCAAAGCGATCAGAACGCGGAGGGTGAAGGCGTTGTTGGCCTTGCGGTACAAGTTCAGGTCGTTGCCGTAGTAAATGTCCCCGTTAAACCCATCTTTGCCATTAGCGATCAGGTCAGCCATGTCGTTGTTGGCCTCGTCCAAAAGGTTTAAAATGTTTAAAAACACTTGCTTTTGGGTATCATAAGTCGGCGTTAGGGTAACGTCAGGCTTTAATGCTTCAGACATAGGAATATCACCAGACAGCATCGTCATACGGTAGTAAAACGTGGCCTTGAGGTACTTTGCAAGTGCCGAGTAGGCGTTCTTTTCAGGAAGGCCAAGGCGCGCCGCCTCTTCTTCCATCTTTACCACGTTTTTCAACGTGGTATACGACCACGATGCGCCAGTCCAGTTGTATTCTTGGTTGCCGTAGTAGTTGTAGTTGCAGGCGTTGTACTGGTTAAAACGAGATACGTCGTTCCAGCCGCGCTGGTGTAATTCAACCAAGACGCCATTTAACAATAGGTCTGGAGTTACTTGGGTCGGACGGTTTGGATCTTGGTCCAAGCCTTCCATGGATTCGCAGCTATGGAAGCTCAATCCGAGCAGCGCGAATGCAGCAAGTGCGATTAGCTTTTTCATGGTATTGTGAGGCTATTAAAATTTCACATTGAGGTTAAATCCGTAGCGGCGAAGCGTGGGTGACTGTAGGTCAGTGTACGCGGTCATTCCGGGGAACTGGTCCATGTCTACGTCGTACTGATTATCAGCATGCAACCAAGGTTGGAGTTTGGCTGAACTGTTTGGCGCCCAGTAAAAAACGTTTCGTGCAACAAACGATACACTTACTGCGCTCAGCCCATTTGGGAGTTTTGACTGAGGAATGTCGTAGCTCAAGGTGATGTCGCGAAGCTTCATGTAGGTCTTGCTCATCAAGTTGCCTTCATACGTGCCTTTGTAACGACTGATATAGTCTTGGAGGTAGGTAGCTGTAGTATTGTCAGCAATGGTAAGATCGCTCATGTTGGTAATAACCCCGTTTTCATCGTAGATGGGCGTGCCACTTACTATTACGACTCCAGTACCTACCCATGACTTGACTCCTTTGGCGTCGTTTACTCGGGCGTCGTACATACTAAGTCCATTAACGTCCGTCAAATTGTCCTCAGCGGTCTCGTACTGGCGTCCGCCGCGGTAGGTCTGGCGCTCAATCTGGTTGACCACCACACCGCCGATACGTCCATCAAATCCAAGGTTTAAACGGAAGTTCTTGTAGCTCATGCTGCTGTTTGCGCCCCAAACGAGTTTGGGCAACGAGTATCCCAAGAACTTGGCTTGCGCCGTAGTAATTGGGCGACCACCTGCATCGTTGATAAGTTCACCTTCTGGAGTCATTCTGAATCCGCTGGTGTAGATTCCGTCAATTCGGTCTCCTACTTCAATAAAGCGGTTTCCTGAGTTCGCACTCACAAAGTAGTTTGAAGCAATTTTATCGACTCCTTCATAAATATTCGTCAAGAACTCTCCATACGCGCTAAAGTTGGCTCCCAGGTCCCAGTTAAAGTTGCCTGCTTTTTCAGCTTTAACAGCATTCCCTGTTAGTGCAAGCTCCCATCCACGGCGCTGGGTTTCAATACCGTTAACTAGTGCGTTGGTGTAGCCTGTGGCCGAAGAGATTGAGCGGCTGAAGATTCCGGGTCCGTCATTGTAGATGAAGTACGCGGCGTCCACACCGAGGCGGTTGTAGAAGAATCGGGCTTCACCGCCAAATTCGAAGTTCGTGCGTTTAAATGGCTGGAGGCCAGAGTTGGCAACGGTGTTTGTATAGTAGGCTGCAGGACGTCCTTCGTACACGAGCGGCACACTGTATGCCGCGGCGTTTTCATAAGAAGGTCCTTCGTAGGCACTGTAATAGCGCGAACCGTAACCAATGGGGTAACCAGCTCCTCCATTTAATGGCGAGGTTAATCCCCCCATGGCTTGTGAAACAGAAGCCCGTAACTTGGCAAAACTGAGCGTCTTGCCCGTGGTCATGAATTCAGTGGGGACGAACGAAAGCGAAGCACCTGGATAAACATAAGAGTTATTATCCAACGGTAGCGTCGAAATTTGGTCGCGGCGCAAGGTGCCATTGAGGTTCAAACCTCGAACACCGGCATTAATATCAGCGTATAGCGAGTTTACCGCCATTTTCGCGTCAAAATTGTAGGCCAACACTGGGTTTGCACTATTGGCGAAGTTGTAAACTCCCGGTACAAGCAAATAGTTTGTTGAGGCCCAGTTCGCGTTGTAGGCGAAGGTGCGCACGTTGCCACCTGCTTTAGCGTCAAGGTTGAGCGCTCCAAAACGGTTGGTATACGAGAGAAGGAATTCGCTGTTGTTCTCGAACATTGAGCGACGGTCTTCGCGGTAGTCGCCGCGGTTCTCTTCGCGACCGTAAGGGTGTGCGCTGAACGGCATTTTTTCGTTGCGCATCAGGTCGTAGGTCGTGATCGACGTACGTGCCAAGAGGCTCAAATTCTTATTAAAGTCGTAGGTCAACGCCGTGTAGCCGTACGTATCGTTCTTGTAGTGACCGCGCAACCAGTAGTAGCTCATGAACCACGGATTGTGGTAGCGCTTGTATTCGGCGTGGATCGACTCAATGCCTTCACGGCCTGGCTTCCAAATTCCGCGAATGTCGTCGGCCTCCACGTCCCAATCGGCGCCGTTCCAAATCACCATGTTGTAGATGACGGAATTGGGTCCGTACACCACGTCAGGTACGTTGTCGGTCGCTTGGCGGTTGTAGTTAAGGGTGGCATCCATGCGGAATTTCTTGCTGAAGCGCACCGTGTTGCTCACGTTGAAGTTGTAGGTGTTCAGTTGGGTGTTGGGAATGATTCCGCGCTGGTAGGTGTTTGAAAATGAGAAGCGCACATCTGATTTATCAGTGGAATTCGAGATGCTGATATTGTTCGTTAGCAAAGCACCTGCTTGAACAAAGCGCTTGAGATTGTCTTTACCGCGGTTCACCCAAGGCGTGCCTTGGCGCTCGCCTGCGGCGTTGACGGGGCTGTCATACTGGGCGAGGTTGGCGATATAGCTGTTGGTATTGGGATCCCACATTCCTTTGCCGAACTCAGGTCCCCACACGTCGTAGTCACCATCGTTCAAGCCACCACCAGCTCCATCCACGAACCAGTAGCGCCCGTGGTCGCCTGGGCCAAACTTGTCTTGAACTTTTGGGATCGTTAGGAATCCACTTTCAAGCATTGATGAGCTGTTGTACTCGACAACTACGCCCTTTTCTTTAGCTTTTTTGGTGGTGATGACGATGGCGCCGTTCTGGCCGCGGTATCCGTATAGGGCCGCTGCAGATGGGCCTTTAAGTACGGTATACGACTCGATGTCGTCGGGGCTAATGTTCCAAGAGTCCGAGTTGATAGGCACACCATCCACCACAAAAAGTACGGATTGGCCGCGGCGAATGTCGCTACCGCGAAGCACTAATTGGGGTGCGCTAAGCATTTCTGCGCTCGGTCCAACCGTTAGGCCGGCAACTTTACCAACCAGGCTGTTAATGGCATTTGGTTCGCGGCTTTTGACCAAGGTGCTACCTTGGACTTCTTGCACGGCGTAGCCAATTTTTTTCTTTTCGCTCTTGACACCAAGCGCTGTAATGACGACTTCGTCAACGGCGATTACAGTGTCCTTGGCAGATTGGGCGTGGCCGTTTTGGGCCCAGCTCAGTACGAGGGCGAGCAGCAGAGCTGCCTTCGAGTTGCGGTGGTTCATGTTGAGTTTTGCTTAGGATTTTGTCGTGCAAGATTCATTTTGTAATGTAATTTTTTATGGCTCATATTGTTAAATGTGAGTCAGTTAACGCTCTGTTAATCGAATAGCACGTTCATTGAAGCCACGTTAACAATTCCACAACATTAGGCGACTTCATCGACCAGTTCGTCGGTCCAACCTAGGCCGAGCGTCATCCCCATGCCGCCAATTCCATTGACGTAGTATACGCCTGATTCAATTTCTTCAAACCACTCGGTGCCCCCGTCGGTGCGCTTGGTGTACCAACCGTTCCAGCTTGCTTGAAGTTCCATTTTTGGGAACTTTACAAAGCGTTGCAGGTAGCTCATTACGAGCTTGTTTTGATCCTCTAGGCTGAATGGGTCTGGAGTATTGTCGTATTCGTGCGTGTCGCCCACTACAAAGTGACCGCGGCCGTTTTGGCTGACCATCGCGTGAATGCCCCACTGCAAAATTCGTGGGTCGAATTGATTGAGTTCCTCTTTAACTGTTTCGGACGCTTCACGGAATTCTTGAAAACTCGCGTAATGCACCAAGCTCGTACCGCCGCACAGTGGGACTTTGAGGTCAAATTCAGGGTTGGTCGGTTGAAACCGAAGCATTTGAAGCTTTACCCGAACAAAGGGACGGTCGGTGGGGGCTGGCAGGCGGACGGCGTCGAAGTCCATTCCGGTTGCTACCCAAATGAGGTCGCCCGAAAAAATACCCTTGGAAGTCACTACGTCAGGGTGGCGTACTTCGTGTACGGCGGCTCCGCGAACAAAAGTGATTTCTTCTTGAGCCGCGAGGTAATTGGCTAATGATTCGAGCGCTAAAGGCGAGTCGATCAGAGCTTCATTTGGACTGTGCATCGCCGACACAAAGCGCTTGGCCTGAACCATTGGGCTGAGTGCGGTGGCTTCTTTTTTGGATACGAGTTGGTATCCGCGGTCCTCGCGAAAACGATCGGTCATTTGCCCGAGGAGTTCCGCTTCAGCGAGGGTCGTGGCGATGTGCAGGCTGCCAGTGTTGCGGAGCCAAAATCCTGCTTCCCGACTTAGATCTGTCCAGTGCGATTTGGTTCGCAGGGCGCGTTCGTACATCGCCCCGCTGGCTTGCCCAATGGGCCATACCATCCCAAAGTTTCGAATTGAGGCTCCCACTGGTCGGTGGTAGCGGTCAATGAGCACTACGTGATAGCCTTTGCGCCACAGGTGGTACGTGGTCGAAAGCCCGAGAATTCCCGCTCCGACAACAACGGCCTTTTTCATACGAGGTAAGAGATGATTTCGTTAAAGTGGTCGACAATTCCGTCCGGCTCTTGGGCAATAAGTTCTTGCTTGCTGAACGAGCCTGTGGTTGTGCTAAGTACGAGGCCACAGCCTGCGTTTCGCCCTTCGAGTATGTCGACGGGCGTATCGCCAATCTTAACAACGAGCCGTTCGTCGCGCACTTTGACATCTGCCATCAGTTGCTGGATCATCCAAGGGCTTGGGCGCCCTGCGGGCACCTGGTCGCTACTCACTACGCAGTCGATGAGTCGGTGCTCTAGGAGTTTCGTCCTGGTAAGAATCGTTTGCGTAATTGATTCAGGAAATCCAGTGTTCAGTCCGATAAATAGCCCAAGTCGGCGTACCGCTTCAAACGTTTCAGTCACGTCCTCAAAGAGGGCAACGTCCGGCGAATTTTGGTAGTAGTCAATCATGTAGGACTCGAATTCCAAGGCCATTTCATATGCGAGCGAATTCGGTGCCTCAGGTCGATGCACTTCGAGTATGCGTTCCATGGCTTCGACTTTATGTACGCCCATCAGTTGGTTAATTTCGTGAAGCGTGGCTGGTATACCATGGTGATCAAAGACTTTTGAAAACGAGTTGGCAACCTCGTAGTTGTCATTTAGTATTGTTCCCGCTATGTCGCACACAAGGAGTTGATATTTAGGCATAGGTAATGAGTTGGGTTGTGGTTTTGCGGCGGAACCACCAAATGGTTCCGAGTATAAGTACGGAGGCAACGATCGAAACAAAGTAGGTGAGGTCGTGAATAATGTCGAGCCAAGGAGTTGATTCACTGCGGATTCGGTACCCAAACATTAAAAATGTGGTGCCCAAGTATCCTGCTGCATCGGCGATGTAAATCAAAAAACCGACGTTGCCGCGGAGCTCGAGCGCCCCGATGAGCCGGTCAAACAGCACCGAAGTGATCGGAATGTAGGCTAAGTACAGACCAAGCCCAAGTGCAAACATGTAGCCGTATGGGTTGATCCATCCTAGGTCAAAGGCCCATGTGCTCGCGCCAACGAGCAAACTACCGATCAATAAGATACGGAGCATCCATGCGAACGCAACGTGGTTTGACTTAATACGGGTCATACCTGCAAATACGGCGAGTACAATAAGGGTGATAGGCCACTCACTTTGGGTGAGTTGGCCAGCGGCATCGGAGATTCCGAGGCCATGCCAAAGTTCCACGGCAAAATTGTCGCGGATGTCTCGAAGCGCGGTAAAGAGGATATAAGCCATCGAGATCAGGGTCACGCCAAAGCCAACTTCGCGAAACATAGTCCTTCGTTCGATGGGCCCCATCGCCACACGTTGGGTGCGGAGCACTTGCTCTTCTCGACTTGGTCCGGGCAACGAATCAAGCTTACTGAGGCTGATCCACAAAACGGGCGCAAACATCAACGCAGTCGCGCATGGCATCCATTCTTCAGGGATATTTAGGCTCGTCATGGACCAAAGGCCAATGCTCTTTACGGCTCCGGAACTCACCACAAAGCTGCACGACAAGAAAATTCCTAGAAATTCGGTAGCCTTTCGGCCCTCGAGGTAGCGAAAAAGGACGCCCCAAACCATACCAAGCGAAACACCGTTTGCGAACAATGCGAAGATTTTGATTGCATCGGGAACCAAGGCCAAAGCAAACAGTGATGCGTACGCAACGCTAAACATCAACCAAAGTGCGGTTTTTTGGTGTTTTCGTTTTATTTGGCTAACGATTCGAATTCCCCACCATTTCGCCGAGGCATAACCCAAGAGTTGGGCACTAACGAGCCACACTTTAAGCGAGACGCCCCATAACTCATGGTCCCACGTGCCGGCAGCAAAGGTTTTGCGCAGCGAGTACATCCCAAAGTAAATCGCGAACGAAGTAAACGCAAGAAGTGCGGTGGTTCGTTGGCTCGAATTCATTTTGTAAACGTCTGTGCCCCAAGTGAATTCCACGTTTCACATTCATGACTAATTCGTTAGCCGTGTATTATTCTTTTTCAAACGCGCGATTTAGTTTTCTAACGAGAGCAATGAAAATTGCCGACCAAACGGTACCGAGCGGTAGGAGCCAAAACCCAATAGCCGCCCATTGGGCCCAATGAGGAAGCCGCCGAATTGCCGTCCACTCTGCTTTGAGGATCGCTCGTGATTTTATCGTTAAACGTTTGACCATCAACGTGCAAATAAATGCACAAGATGTAAATGGGGTTTTATGCCGGGATTTTGTTTTCGCTCTAAGTCTTCCGCCGAATATTCCACTCCACCATGCGCCCAATAAGCTCCAGCGGCAGCGGCTCAGCCCACGGAAACTGCACCGAACCCTTTCCCTGCTTGAAGCGGGCAAGTTCCGCGGCGAATTCGGCATGGGCCGCAGGAAGGGCATAGACCCCCAAGTGGTTTTTGAAGGCCGCGAAGTAGACCAGCGGTTTGCCATCTAGCTTGTACCCCGGTATGCCGTAGCCAAAATATTCTACGGCCTCAGGGGCGGTGCGCTGAATCAGGTCGCGCAGCGCCTCGGAGCGCTGGCGCTGGACTTCAGGAAGGGATTCGAGGTAGGCGTCGACAGTCACAAGTAAAAGTCCGTGGATAAGAAGCTGCTGGTCCGCTCGCGCAGCACGCCGGAAACTACCTCTTTGTTGGCGGAAGT
>Ga0172376_10003807_pt1 | contig 17592 bp, 16 predicted proteins | sample Lak35m_FD_121114 | JGI IMG/M metagenome (GOLD analysis project Ga0172376, IMG submission 121114) | Freshwater microbial communities from Kabuno Bay, South-Kivu, Congo - kab_092012_35m | ecosystem: Environmental > Aquatic > Freshwater > Lake | place: Democratic Republic of the Congo: South-Kivu... | reverse complement strand
TAAGAAAGATACTGAAACGAGTTCAGTATGACAAGAAAAATAAAAGATATGTCATTCTGAGTTTATCTCAGAATCTTTATTTAAAAAACTATTGAAACTAAGAAAGATACTGAAACGAGTTCAATATGACAAGAAAAATTTTATTTTTTAATTAACCTACTTATGCTTCAATTTCCTGATTTTGATGAAAAACAAATTCTCTTTATAGAAAGTTTTGATACAAAAAATATTAATTTTGAAAATGAAAACCTCACTATAAAAGAATGAAACATCATAAAAACAAAGGTTTCTCTTTATAAAATATTTGCTATTTTTCTCATAGGAGAGACAACTATTACCAGTGTGCTTATAAGGAAATTTCAAGATTTTGGGATAACGGTTGTATTACTCAAAAAAAATCTTCTTCCGTATCTTGTTATAGGAAATGAAACAGAATGAAATTTTATATTGAGAAAAAAACAATATGAAAAAACAGATGAAGAAATGCTTGAAATAGCAAAAGAAATAGTCTTGATTAAAACAAAAAATCAGCTTAATTTACTTAAAAATATGAGAGATAAAGATGATTTATTTAAAAAAGAGATAGAGAACACAAAAAGTATAATATCTAAAATTCCTCAAAGTGAAAATTATGAAAGCCTTCTTTGATATGAATGAAATGTTTCAAAAATATTTTTTAGTACTTATTTCAAAGAAATAGGATGGTATAAAAGAGCACCAAGGACAAAATGTGATATAAAAAATCTCCTTCTTGATATTGGCTATACCTATCTTTTTCATTTTATAGAAGCACTTTTGAGACTTTATGGCTTTGATAATTATTATTGAGTCTATCATAGAACTTGGTATCAGAGAAAATCTCTTGCTCTTGATATTATGGAGCCATTTCGTTGTATTATAGATAAGGCTTTATTAAAAGCATATAATCTCAAGCAAATAAATGAAAAAGATTTTAGTTTTCAAAATGGACAATATATTCTTGATTGGAAATTATCAAAAAAATATAGTTCAATTTTTCTCAAAGAAATTATGGCTTATAAAAAAGAAATGTTTTATTTTGTAAAAGAATATTATAAGTTTTTTATGAAGGGACGAGAACATTTTCCAGAATTTGAGATTTAGGTGTTATTTTGAGCTTGTCTCAGAATCTTTATAGATATTTAACATTTATATTAAGAAAGATCCTGAAATAAATTTAGGATGACATAAAAGAATTTATTTTTTAATAAAAATTTTATGATAGTAGTCAGTTATGATATACACAACGATAAAATAAGAACAAAGTTTTCGCGATTTCTAAAAAAATATGGTCGTAGGATACAATATAGTGTATTTGAAATAAAAAATAGCACGAGAATTATATCAATAATTACAAGGGAAATAGATGAAAAATATTCTCCTGCTTTTACTTGAGCTGATAGTATTCTTATAATTCCTATTTCTCCAGCAGATTCTTGAAAAGTTATACGATATGGGCAACCAGCAATGGAAGAGGAAGAAATATTATTTTTATAATTTAGTTGTTTTAATAAAAATTATTCATATAATTAACTAAATTAATTAATTTAATTACATATATTTATGAATTACACATTAAAATCTTTTAATACATGACAAATCACTCTCCCTAAAAAATGGAGAGAAAAATATAATACTCAAAATTTTCTCGCAGAAGAAACAGAAGGCTGACTTCTTATAAAGCCTTTGGTAAAAAAAGATGATATTGTATATTATGAAAATAATGAATGATTTTGAATTTATAGCGAAGCTTGAATAAATCCTGAAGATATTATTTTAAAGATAAAGAGTCTTCAAGATGGATAAAATACAAAAATTTTTGCTTAAGCTTTCAGTAAAAGAAAGGGAAGTTATATTATTTATCGTACAAAAAATACTTTCTTGAGAAATACAAAATTTAGATCAAAAAAAGTTAAAATGAGAAGAATATCTTTATAGAGTGAGAAAATGAAATATTAGAATTGTGTATTATAAAAAAGAAAATAATATAAAGATAATTGATATAAATTATAGAGGGAAAATATATAATTAATTTTGATTTTTTTCAAAAAAGATATAAACTTCCTTTTAAGAATAAAGCTCTTTAAAATAATCTAAAACTTTTAATAAAAAATTATTAAAAGTGGAAGTTCCGTTGTGTGTTTTTATAAAAAAATGTAAACCTAAGTCTTAATTTTTAGACAAACCTATGAATAAGCCAAAAGTCATAATTTTGCAAGATAAATTATTTGTATCTTCTTGGCTTATTCTACAAAAAATCGCTATTTAAAACCCATAATAAATTTCTACTTTTGTAGATTTTAGCGAGTTCTTTCATTTTTTCTAATATTTAAAACCCATAATAAATTTCTACTTTTGTAGATTGTAAATGGTTCACATAATACTTCTTATATTTAAAACCCATAATAAATTTCTACTTTTGTAGATTTGTTTATTCTCTCGCGGTTTTCTTCATTTAAAACCCATAATAAATTTCTACTTTTGTAGATAGGGGGGGTGGTAAAAGTAATATTCTTTGTTATTTAAAACCCATAATAAATTTCTACTTTTGTAGATATTTAATCTGATAAAATAAAAAATATTATTTAAAACCCATAATAAATTTCTACTTTTGTAGATGAGATCAGTATTGAGAAATACAATTTAATTTAAAACCCATAATAAATTTCTACTTTTGTAGATAAAAATTCTACATCTATTTCTTTTTTATTTAAAACCCATAATAAATTTCTACTTTTGTAGATTTCAGAAGTTCATTTTTTTTCAGAAAAATTTAAAACCCATAATAAATTTCTACTTTTGTAGATTTCTAGCCAGGGAATTTTGATATACTTATATTTAAAACCCATAATAAATTTCTACTTTTGTAGATTTTATTCTTTCATCTAAAACAAAAGTATTTAAAACCCATAATAAATTTCTACTTTTGTAGATTTCTAGCCAGGGAATTTTGATATACTTATATTTAAAACCCATAATAAATTTCTACTTTTGTAGATATGGTAAAATATAAGGTTATAAAAGTATTTAAAACCCATAATAAATTTCTACTTTTGTAGATTAAATTTAATATTTCAGGATCTATAATATTTAAAACCCATAATAAATTTCTACTTTTGTAGATTCAATTCTACATTGAGACTTTTCATAAATTTAAAACCCATAATAAATTTCTACTTTTGTAGATGAACAAATGAATAAGACCAAATTAAATATTTAAAACCCATAATAAATTTCTACTTTTGTAGATGACGTACAAAACATCCACTAGTTGTATTTAAAACCCATAATAAATTTCTACTTTTGTAGATACTACCGACAGTTATAGATACCAAAGCATTTAAAACCCATAATAAATTTCTACTTTTGTAGATGGTGGTAAGCAAAAACCCCTAAAATCAATTTAAAACCCATAATAAATTTCTACTTTTGTAGATATTTGTCATCTTTTTATCATTCTTTCATTTAAAACCCATAATAAATTTCTACTTTTGTAGATTGAGCTTGAGAAATATTATCTCCACAGATTTAAAACCCATAATAAATTTCTACTTTTGTAGATGATATAGATTCAATCACATAAGTATCTTTCATTTAAAACCCATAATAAATTTCTACTTTTGTAGATCCACCTACAGTAATAGCTGCAACAGCAGATTTAAAACCCATAATAAATTTCTACTTTTGTAGATCTTACAGGAACTTTGGAAGTACACAAAATTTAAAACCCATAATAAATTTCTACTTTTGTAGATAAAAGCATAAAGACTAAAATAGCCAAATTTAAAACCCATAATAAATTTCTACTTTTGTAGATCAAAGTGGTCTTTTTTCCAAATTAAGATTTAAAACCCATAATAAATTTCTACTTTTGTAGATATATCCTCGTTGGAATAAAAAGAAGAATATTTAAAACCCATAATAAATTTCTACTTTTGTAGATATAAATGCAAATATTTATTAAAAATTATTTAAAACCCATAATAAATTTCTACTTTTGTAGATAAATTTTCATATTTTAAATATTATATTATTTAAAACCCATAATAAATTTCTACTTTTGTAGATTTAATATTTCATTCCGCCCTTTCAAGATTTAAAACCCATAATAAATTTCTACTTTTGTAGATGGGAGATTTTTATCTCCCCTAAATTTATTTAAAACCCATAATAAATTTCTACTTTTGTAGATAAAAAAAGAAAGGTTTTTATTCCTCTCTTTTTAAAATCCATAATAAATTTTCTAAACATCCAAAATCATCGGAATAACCATCGGTTCTCTGTCAATTTTTTGAAGTAGAAAAGCTTCCATATCAGTTTTTATAATTTTGAGAAGATCTTTTTCTTCGATATCTGGAATATCTTTTACCGTATTTTCATACACATCTTTTGCTTTTTTGATAATCATTCTGTGAATTTGTCTCACTTCATCAACATAGACAAGTCCTCTTGTTTCAAGTTTTATATGTCCAAGAATTGTTTTTGTTTTTGTATCTGCTTTAAAAAGAATAACTAACACTCAAGCATTCATCATCTTTTCTCTTGCCTTGATAACATGGCTTGTCGTTGTTCCTATTCCATATCCATCAATAATCAAATCCTGAATAGGTACTTTAATTCTTGATTTAAAAACAGTATTATCAGGAGCAAAATCAATAATATTTCCATTATCAAGTAAAAGAATATTTTCTTCTTTTACTCCTACTCCTATTGCTGTCATTTTATGAAGATGTCTAAAATAAAGATCTCCATACACTGGCATAAAATATTTTGGATTTACGAGGCTGAGCATAATTTTTTGCTCTTCTTGAAAAGCATGTCCTCAAGTATGAACTTCCCTATCATCTTTTGTAATAACATTTGCTCCGAGTCTTATAAGTTTATTGATAACTCCGATAACAACTTTTTCATTTCACGGAACAACGGATGAAGAAAAAATAATCGTATCTCCAGCAAGTATTTCTATGCTATTATGTTTTCCTTCTGCCATTCTTGTCAAAGCAGAAAATTCTTCACCTTGACTTCCTGTCGTAATAATAACTTGTTTTTCTGCTGGAATTCCTTCTGTCGTTTTTGGAGACATTTTTCTCAAAATATTTGGTTTAATTGTGAGGTATCAAAGCTCTTTTGAAAGAGCAACATTATCAACCATACTTCTTCCGCTTAGGAAAACAAATTTTCCATTTTTTTCACAGGCATCGATTATCTGTTGTACTCTGGAAATCCAAGAAGAAAAAATCGTAATAATGAGTCTTCCTTTGTAGTGCTGAGAAATAATTTTTTCAAGTGTTTCTCCTATTTCTTTTTCTGAAGTAGAAAAACCTTTTCTAATAGATCCTGTCGAATCAGATAAAAGAAGAGTAATTCATTTTTCCCCAATTTTTTTAATTCTTGATAAATCCGCTGGTTTATCAATTGCTGGAGTAAAATCTATCTTAAAATCTCCGGTATGTACAATTCTTGTTCCTTTTGGTGTTTCAATAAGACAGCCAACACAATCAGGAACCGAATGATTTACTCTAAAAAATTCCACAGAAAAATGAGATCCTATTTTTACTTTTTGAGTGCTATCACTATCCACTTCAACAAATGTTGCAGAAGAAAGTATTTTTGCTTCTTCAAGTTGTTTTTTTATCATTCCAATCGTAAGTTTTGTCGAAAAAATTGTTGGCATTCAAAGAACAGGAAGAATATGTTTGAGTGATCCAAAGTGATCAAGATGAGCATGAGTAATAATAATTCCTTTAATATTTTCTTTGTATTGTATTAAAAATGATACATCTGGAATAGAATAACTTGCCCCAAACATATCTGGCTCTGCAAATTGTAATCAGCAATCAAGGAGCAATATTTCTTCTCCATACTGAAACATATTCATATTTTTTGCTCAAGTTTCATTATTTCCACCAATAGGGATAACTCTTGTATAGCCATCTCTCAGAGTTGGGAGATAAAATTTTGTTTCTGGAAAATTTGATAAAATACTTGTTCTTGGTCAAGATAAAAAATTTCATGAGTTTCATTGATTTCCTCATTTTAAAGAAGTTTTTTGTAAATTTGCTCCTAAAACAATATTTTCACTTACCAAAACGGGAGCAATATCATCTCATTTTTTTTGAGAAAAATCTTCTTTTTGAAAAAAATCTTCTTTTGGAGAAATTTCTTCTCAAGAATTATCGCTTAAATCAATACTACCATCACCGAGCTCAATATCAAGTTCGTCTAAAAAGTCTTTCATAAAAAATTAAAAAATTAAAAAATAAAATTGAAAAAAATATTTACAAATAGAATAAAGCTAAGACAAAAAACAAAGACACAATCTTTGCCGTAACTGTTATTATACCCTATAAAGATTTTTGAAAAAATCGAAAAGATTTTTAAAATCATTAGTCAGTATTATATTCAGTTTTTTAGAAACTGCAAAAATTTTTCTAAATTTATTCCGATTTTGGTAATATCCCGATAATAAGGCTGAATATTTTCATTATTTCAAAAATTTGTTTGTTTGAGTTCTCCATCCATAAAAATATATTTTTCAAAAAAACTATATTTTTTCATAAGACTTACACTTTCTTGAGCTTTTTCAAAAAAATCATCATTGTGTAAAATATAGTAAATAAAAGTTTCTGCAAAATCCTCATATTTGTTTGACATAGCATATCAAGAAACAAAATCATTTTGAGCTTGTCATTTTTTTATAACCTTGGTTGTTTCCCAAGAAATCTCATAAAAATACTCGCTCGGATCGATACCATCTCAAGAAATAAGAAAATAAAGATCAATATAATGTCCAAACTCGTGGATAAAAACAGAAATAAGTTCTTCTTTTGAAAGAGATGCAACTCAAAATAATTTTATCGTTTTATTTTTAAATTTCCCTCTTACATCAAATAATTCTTTATTTATTTCAACCAACAAAGAATAAATTTTTTCTCTGATAAATACCACTCCGAGAAATGTTTCTAAGCTCTCAACTCTACTCATTTCACTTGAAAAAGACTCAGGAACATAATAAATTTCATAGTTTGTCTGAGGAGCATTATATTCTTTTTTTATCTCATTTATCTTTTCTATGGGGGGATTATTTTCTATTATTACTCAAGTGTTTGTTGTATTATTTTCACTTCCAATTTTGTTATTTTCGCTTCCAGTATTACTTGTTTCACTTCCTAAAAAAATAGTATTTACCACCGAATTATATATTTTTTTATCTTCGGTATTAATTGGTCAAACATAAGAGAAATCCTCTTTTTTATCTTGAGAGGAAATATCTATAAAATTTTCTTCCGCATATTGTTCGTTATTTCCGCTAAAAAAGAAAGTATCAACAGAAAAAATAATGAGAAAAAAAATAAAAGTATAAAGAAAGATAGGAAGGATTACTTCCTTTTTTATATACATTTTTGGAAATAAATAATAAATTATTTAAACATATAATTAATAAGCAAAGTGATGAGACTTCCTACTGAAATAAGTGCGAGAAATCAGACAATTGACCATTTTATTGTATCTTTTGCTTTTTTTATCTTAGAATCATCTCATGTACTCAATACTAGCTTTAGTGATCCAACAACAATATACATAACGGCAACAAGAGAAAGAAGAATAGAAATATTCACTATCCATTTAGAAAGAAATGTCTTTAATCCATTTTCTACTCAAAGATTGTCCACTGTTGTTATTATCGTTGTGCTTGGACCAGAAAAACAGGAAGAAAGAGAAGTAGAAATATCTGTTCAAAAAGTACAAGAAGCAAAACTTGTATTAAATATAAACAAGGAAGAAAGAATAATAAGTACAGATAAAATAAATTTTTTCATAGCGATAAATTAAAGAGTTAATCATGCAATCAATTTTACTGCAGCGAAGGAAGCTCAAACAATAAAAAGTCAAATAATAGTATAGAGAAACATATTCATTGCCTTTTTAAATTCTTCTTGATTTCCTCTCGCCATAAAAAGTCTTGCTCCTATAAATATAAACATTCCTATAGCAAGAAGAGCAAGAAGAGAAAATATAGAATCTCTGACAAAAGCAAGAAGGGTATCAATCATTCCTATTCAATCTCAAGAATTATCCATTATACTTTCTACTCCATTTCCAGTAGGAATCATATCTTCTTTCAATCATGCAAAAACAAGAGAAGGAAAAAAAAGTGAAACTAAGACAAAAAAGAATTTCATATTTTTATTATATAAGAATTAAATTATGGAATTTTAAATGCATTAATAACATTAATTATAAACCATGCTGAAACAGAGAAGAAAACTCAAACTAAAGACCAAATAATCCAAGCTTTTGCTTTTTTCATTTTATCCTCTTTTCCTCAAGAAAGCATATATAAAACCCCTCCTCACATCAAGGAAATAACAGCAATAACGGCTACATATTTTATCAAAACTCAAGCTCAAGCAGCTAAAAATTCTATAATGAGAGTTTTTTTAGGAACAACAGGTTTTCCATCACCAGTTGATATGCAACCAGGAAGTCATTCACAAACTATTGAAGGTGGTGTATTCGTGGCATATCAAGAAGAAAAAATAATAAAAAATGAACTAAAAAATATAAAAAAAATCAAAAAAAGTTTTTTCATAAAATATTTTAATTATAAAGAATATATATAATTATGCTCATAATTGTATACGAAGATAATGCGATAAAGAGAGCAATAAAACCGGCTTTAAATATAGATTTTCCTTTAGTTATATTTCCTTCCTCTCCGCCATAAGCTATCATAAAACCAGCTCATATAGTCATAATAAGCAATGCTATAATTCAGAGAGCGACAATAAGTCTTCTTACAATAGCTCAAAGAAATAAATTGGATACTTCTTTTCCTGTTCCTTTTCATAAAAAATCTTTTCATCCAGGAGAAAAAGTAGAAACATCTATTGTAAATGATGGTCTATCAAAACAATTCCCGTTCGCATCGCACTGGTTATTTCTATTTTCTAAAGTTGTATTTGCAGGAGCCGGAGTAGCATCAGCATTGGCTCATAAAATCCCCCCAACAAAAAAGGAAATTACTAAGAAAATATTAAAAATCAGTTTTTTCATAAAAATTTATTTGAAAATATTTTTAAAATAGTATCATTTTTTTTTGTTTTTACAAAAAATATTTTTCATTTACAATGAGGCTCGTATTTTAATAAATTTTTAATTATGAAAATTGCTATTGTCCACGAAATGCTTGTGAAGCTTTGATGAGCAGAAAAAGTAGTAGAAAAACTCCTAAAAATATTTCCTCAAGCCGATTTGTATACTCTCATATATGATGAAAAAAAAGTAGGAACAATCTTTCCAAAAGAAAAAATAAAGTGAATTGCGAAAGGAACTCAAAAAATTTATGATATTACTGGAAATCAGAGATTTTGTCTTCCGCTTATGGCAAGAGCGATAGAAAGTATCGATTTTTCTGGTTATGATGTCGTGATTGCCAGTTCTTCAGGTTTTGCTCACGGAGCGATTACAAAACCAGAAACAAAATTTATTGTGTATTATCATTCTCCGACAAGGTATCTTTGGGATTGGACAAATGAATACAAAAAAGATATCGGAGCGACAAAATGAATAAAAGGATTTTTGCTGAATTCGCTCTTTTTAAAAATCAGACAATGGGATTATATTGCCTCAAAAAGAAGTGATATCAGTCTTGCCAACAGTGAAAATGTGAAAAAAAGAATAGAAAAATATTATAGAAAAGATGCTTTTGTGATCTATCCACCAATAGAAACGACCAGATTTTGAAGCAAAATAGAAAAAGAAGATTTTAAAACAAGATTTTGAATAGAAAAAAATTCTTATTTTGTTATCGTTTCCGCTTTGACAGAATTTAAAAAAATAGATACTGCAGTAAAAAATTTTAAAAATTTATCAGAAAATCTTGTCATCATCGGCGAATGAAAAGAAAAAACTCATCTTGAAAATCTCAAATGAGAAAAAAATAATATCATTTTCCTCTGAGCAAAATATGCTGAAGATTTGGTCGAATTGGTGCAAAATAGTAAGTGAATGATTTTTCCCGGAGAGGAAGATTTTTGAATCGTTCCGATAGAAGCAATGGCATCTTGAAAACCAGTATTTGCCTACAAATGAGGCGGACTCCTTGAGACAATCAAAGAAAATATCAGTGGGAATTTTTTCACAAAAAAAGATGGGAGCGATTTCCTCGAAAATTTTGAAATTTTCAAAAAAAATATTGAAGATGGTATTTTTAAAGAAGAAGCTATACAAAAAGAGGCAGAGAAATATAGTGAGGCGGTTTTTGAGGAAAATATACGAAAGATAGTTGAGGGAGGATAAATTTTTATATTTTTGTTCTTGTTCAGTTTTTATGAATATTTTTGCTTTTTAGTCATAACAAATATAACTTTTTTTTCAGTATTTTCTAAAATTGTTTTTGAAAAAAGCAAGAAAACTATACAATACAGAAAAATATATTTTAATGATGATTTTATGAATAAATTTATGAAATGGCTCTTTTGAATTTTTGTTTTTCTGCTTCCGCTTCATGCTTTACTGATAACAATTTTCCAATGTAGGCTTGGATTAAATACGAATGTACTAAGATTTCGGAAAGAAATATTTGTCGCAGGATTTCTTCTTATAAGTCTTTTTATGGCTCTCAAACAAAAAAAATGGAGTTTGGGAAAAGTTTTTCAGTGAAATAATCTTATAGGAACAACGACTTTTTTTATTCTCCTTTCACTTCTTTATATATTTTTTCCTTATTTAGAGATAAAACCATCGAGTCTTCTCGGCTTTAAATATGATGTTTTTTTCTTTTTTTGTTTGATAATCGGATTTTATATTTCAAGTGTGAAAAAGAATTTAGATTTTATTTATAAAAGTATTTTTGCGAGTATTGCTCTTATTTTAGTCGTTTTTCTTCCTTGGTATTTGTCGTGAGATATCAGTAGCACCACAAAGATTTTTTGATATTCAGACAAAGTATCTTTCTATGAATCAGATGAATGTCTCAGTTTTTCTCAAAATGTTGATGGACACAATAGATTTCAAGCAACTTTTTGAGGACCGATACGATTTTCTGTTTATCTTGTTATTTTTTATCTTATTTATCTTGGTTATATTCTTGATTTAAAAATCAAAGATAAAAGAAAAAAATATATTGCTCTGATTATTCCGAGTATTTTTGTCATTGTTTCTATATTTTTTTCTTATTCAAAGACTTCGTTTTTAGGGCTTATTTTTGGAGGAATTATTTTTGGCTATCTTGCAAATAAATTCTTTTATCATAAAAGTCTCAAGAAAAAATATATCATCACCTCAGGAACTGTTTTTACATTACTTCTCCTTGTTGTGATGTACATAAAAAGAAATCTTTTTCTTCATCTTGGTTCAATGATTAATAGGCTTGATAATCTTTGAAAATCTGTAGAAATGTTTTTTTACAATCCGATTGGTTATGGACTCGGAATAGCAGGGCCTGCAACCCAAATCGGAAGAAGTATAGAATCAGCTGGTTGATGGGAAATATCGACAGCAAGTCCAAGTGCAGTAAGCAAATTTCTTCCCGAAAACTGGTTTGTTCAAATTCTTTTAGAACAAGGAATTATGGGGCTTTTTCTTTTTTCATGACTTTTATTTCTTATCGGATACTATCTCTTTCAAATAATAAAAAAAGAAAAAAACTTCCTCAGTATTTGAATTTTTACGGCTTTTATTTCCCTTGCTTTTATGTGATTATTTACACATAGTTTTGAAGAATCCGCAACAAGTTATACTTTATTTTTAATCATTTGAGCATATATTAGTAATAATTTAAAATTTAAAAAATAGATTCATGCTTCCAATTATATTCCTTATAAGCATATTTTTTTTCTGAACCTTTTTTCATATTTGGGCATTAAACCTCAATCCAATACTTATAAATGCTGATAGTTTTGCTTATCTTCAAATGAGTTATTTTATAAAAAATGGAATGCTTGAATGATTTTGAACAGGATGGTTTGGTTTTCTTTATAGTATGCTTATTTCTTTTGGAAATTTTTTTACAACAAATGATTTTTTTGCAGGACAGATTATAAATATTATTCTTTTTAATATTGGTGGAATTATTCTCTTTTTTATAGGAAAAAGGTATTTAAATACCTATTATAATATTATCCTTATTCTTGTTTATTTTTTCTCTTCCAATCTTCTTAATTACAATATAAGTGTTCTTTCTGAAAATCTTTTTATTCCTCTTTTTCTTTTACTTTTTCTTTTTTTGCAAAGACTCTGAGAAAATGCGAATTTTTTTAATGCTTTTGTCATAGGAGCAATTTGTTCTTTTCTTTATTTTACGAGAGCAGAATCTTTTATTTATCTCTTATCTATCGGAATAGTAGGAATTATTTTTCTCATTAAAAAAACTATTTTACCAAAAGAATTTATAAAATATGGATTTACTATAATTCTTAGTTTTTTAATAATTATTGCTCCATATATTTATTATCTTCATACTATTACTTGAGATTGGGGGCTGACAAATAAAGGATCAAGCAATATAAGACAAGCGATGATGCGAGGCAGTGAAAGGATGGATGATGAAGGATTTGAAAAAGCAGTCTGAGAACTTACTCCTGATAAACATCATCTAATTGCAGGATTTGTCGGATGACTTAAATATGAAAAACCAGCCGAAAATTATAGTATGACAACTTTTCTTTTACAAAATAAAAAAGAGACTCTTGGCAGATTTTTTGATAATCAAAAAAAACTTTATACTCAAATACTCCCAAAAATGCTTCTTTGAGATATGACAAAACTTTATAAAAGCACGGATTTTATATTTTATAATAATCCTTTTGTTCTCGTAATTATTTTTATACCACTTATTTTATTTTTTACTGGATGAATCCAGCTTTTTCTAAGAAGAGATAATTTATTTATGACTATTTTTCTTCCTCTTTTTCTAGTAGCAAGCTTATTTTTTACCCTCTTTTTTATACTAGAGAGATATTTTATAGTGTTTCTTCCTTTTATGTTTCTTATCATGATATATTGAGCTCAAGAATTTCTTTCTTCTTTTGAAAAAATTGAGATTCCTCGATATATATTTACTCTTGGAATTTTCTTTTTTATTTATTATATGGGACTTTTTTATTTCTATCAAAATACTGACAACTCTAAATATGAAGTAAAAAAACTTGCTTGAGAATGGATAAAAGAAAATAAAGAAAAAATAGGAAAAACAAAAATAATAGAACTAAAACAGCTAATGGAGCCAATAGAGTTAAAAATAATGGAAAGATTTCCTATAACGACTTATTACTCTTGAACAAAGGAAAGGTGGATTACTCCTTATACATCAAAGATAAATGATGTAGTAGAATATGCAAAGTATAACAATATAGACATACTTGTTGTTGATACTCTTGATTTCAAAACATATAGAAAAGATTTATCAATTTTATTGAATGAAAAGATAAAATATCAAAAACTTAAACTTTTAAAAACAATAAGCCTTAATGGCGAAAAAGTAGTACTTTATAAATTTAATTATTAAATTTTATGAAAATATTTGCAAAAATAGTTATCCTTTTTTTCTGTTTATGCAACTTTTCATTATCATCAGCAAATATGTTTGATTGACAAATAAATCAAGCAGAATCCCTTTTATGAAAAGAAAAATGGAATAATTATAAAATGAAAATAGATATTTCTCTTGAAAAAATAAGTGGAAATGAAGAAATATTATTAAAAAAAATAAAAGAATCAGAAATAAAATATAAGGGGGAAAATGAAAAAATAGGGACCACGAAATCTTTTCTTTTACAATATATAAAAGCAAAATTAGAAGAAAAAATAGCCGAGAATGAAGCTCTTTTACTCAAAAAAGAAATAGAAAAAAACCAAGCTCAAATAAATAAAGATGAGAAAGAAGAAGCTGAAAAAACTCTTCTAAAAATAGAAGAAATTATAAAGAAAAAAGCTGACAAAGCTGGTTTTGAAAATATTTTTCAAACAAGAAAAAATCAATCAGGAAAAGTCGCTCTTTCTTTTTCTTCTGGTCAAAACCCATACAATGGAACAATACAGCTTGATAATCTCAATATAAAACAGCAGGAAAGAAATATACAAATAAATTCTTTTGTAAATATTGATCTAAAAGATAGCAGTGGAGAAACAAAATTAAAAGCATTTTTTGATGTTATTTTGAAAGATAAAAATTTTTATTATTTTGTAGATAAACTTGAAATTCTCAAAGAAAGCAAACAAGTAAATCCAAATCTTGAAATGCTTAAAAAATTGGAGAAAAAAAATAGCTATATCAAACAAACAGAAACATCAAATTTCCTTATTAAAAGCATAATAAATACTCTTTGAAATATAAACAAACAGAAAATTTTCTTTAGTAATTTCTTTTCTAAAAAAGTATATTTTGAATCTTATAAAAAGGAAAAAGGAGGAAATTATAGAATCATCCCAACAAAAAATTTCTGCAATTTTCTAAAATCTTATTCTCAAAATAATGAACAAGAATGTAGCGAAAAAGAACTATTTGATCTGATAAAACCTTTTGTAGATGGAACTATAAAATTGCAAATAAATCTAAACAAAAATATTTCAAATTTTTCTCTTTCTGTAAAGGAAAAAAGTGTAAGTATCGATGCAACTGCCATTTTCTCTCAAGATGATATAGAAAAAATTTCTCTCATCATCACTCCAGATAAAAAAATATTTCCCTCAGAAGAATTTTCTTTTTATTACAAAAAATATGAAAAAATGACAATGAAACTCAATTCTTATAATGGAAAACTTGAGTGAAATATATTTATAATTTTTGATCAAAATAATACGATTACATCAGGAAATGGAAATATAAAAAATTCTTTTCTAAAATGAAATTTTGAAATAAAAGAAAAAATTATTTCAGGAAATTTTAAAATAGAAGATTTTGGAAAAGAAAAAATATCGTGAATTATTAGCGGAAAAATTGATAAAAATAATGCAATTGAACTAATTCAAATAAATTTTTGAGGAAAAGCTTTTTTTAGCCAAAAAGATGGTTTTAATGGGAAATGGATATATAATAAAAATTCAAATTCTGTGAATATTACTTATCAAGAAGAAAATCAAAATAAAATATCCTGTAAACTCGATTTTGATATCACGACAGCTTTTTGAAATCAAAAAATAGAAGTTCCAAAAAATGTCTCGAAATGAGAATAATTTTTTCCTCATTTTTTATTTTTAAATTAGCAAAAAACTTGCATATTTGCTAATTTATTTATGATTACATTTATGATTTCTTAAGCTTAATCCTATGCAAGATTTAAAAATTTGGGAAGAAAAAATAAAGGAAAAAAGGAAAAATACAAATTTCAGAGATTTTGTGAAAGAAATCTGTAGTTGGTACTCGGTGATGTTTTATAAAAATAAAGGAAATGTATCAAAATATCCTGAGACAAAAAAATTACTCAATATTGTTTCTACAAAAGATTATGTAAATTTTTTGGATACGATGACAGATTATTGAAGAGATTATGATTTTTATATAAACTTTTTTGAAAATTATAAAAAATTATTTCAAATAGTTCCTCTCCAATCCCTTATACAATGAGGAGAAAGAGAGAATATAGAATTTTCTGAATCTGCTTGATGGGGGGCAAAAAATTCCTATCTTAGCTTTATTTCTTGCTTCAATGTAGAAAATATCCTCTACAGTCTCCAAGTAAAAGGATTTTGTAAAAATGTCCTCAATAGTGTGCAAGTTTGGGATAATTCTGAAAATATTTATATGTGCTCTGGAGTCACCAAAAGCTACAAAATATTTTATTCACGATTTATCACAAATTGTTCAGATATATGGTTTTGTACGAATATGATAGGATGTAAAAATTGTATTTTGTGCAATGATTTGGATAATCAATCTTATTGTATAAAAAATAAACAATATTCCAAAGAAGAATACAAAGAGAAGAAAGAGAAATATTTATGAGATAAATCAAATTTTCTTTCTCTTTTTCTTAATCTTAAAAAAAGATGAGCAAATTTGATGAGTAAAAATTCTATAGGAACTTGAATTATAAAATCTTCAAATATTATGAATGGGTTTTATGTTTACAATGTTCATAATGGAAAAAATCTTGTTATTTTTGGATCTATTGAAGGAAATAAGTTTGCATATGATAGCCTTTTAGGTTGAGGAACAAATGGTGATTATCTCTATGCTACTATAAATGGATGATGAGAAAATGTATATTGCTCAGATGCTTTTATTGGGACAAATATTTATTATTCTTACTATCTCGTAAATTGTTCTTTTTGTCTCGGTTGTATTTGACTCAAAAATAAATCTTTTTGTATCCTCAATAAACAATATTCAAAAGAAGAATGGTATGAACTCGCTGATAAAATTTTTGTACAAATGGAAAAAGACTGAATTTTATGAGATTTTTTCCCTTGAGAACTCAATCCTTTTTATTTCAATGATACTATGGCTTATTTGATAGATGATAGTTTTACAAAAGAAGAAGTAGAAAAAAAAGGATTTATGTGGAGAGATGAAAAGATAAAAGTTGATATTCCTGAAGGAGCTGAGATTGTGTATTCTACTCCCCCTGCTCGTTCCTCGCTTCCCCCTCAATCGAGGGGGACTCAAGGGGGAGTTCTTTCAGATTATCAAGGTTTTGATTCAAGCGGAAACTGGAAAATAAATCCTGAAATCTTGAAAAAGGTTATTGTCGACTCCAAGGGAGATTATTATAAAATCGTGCAAATGGAATACGATTTTTTGATGAAATATGGTCTTCCACTTCCTGAAATTCACTGGCTTGAGAGAATAAAAAGTTCTTTTATTTTTTAAAAAATAAATATGACTCTTACAACTATTATTTGTAATACAAAAAATATCGAGGAAATTACTGATGTATTTCTCAAGAGTGGGCTTGCAAGAACAAAAGAAGAAGCCATTGAAAGTATACAAGATGAGATGAAAAATAATGATGATTATATTATTGTAAAAGATGAAAATGGTATTGTTCTCTGATTTGTCTCAGGAAAAAAAGAAGGAAGACCAAGGCATGGACTTTATGAACTCTATCATATTGGAGTAGCAAAAGAAGCACAAAGAAAATGAGTTGGAAAAATACTTTTTCAAGCAATTATTCAGCATGCAAAAGACTTTTATATATCAAAATGATTTTTTCTAAGAAAGCTCTATCTCAAAACTTGAGAAAAAAATACAAATGCTCATCGCTTTTATGAAAAAATGGGGATGACTCAATCGGATTCTCTCAGAAGCCATTTTGCAAATGATAAGAAGGAACTTATCTATGATATATTTTTTGAAAATCCATAAAATTATTGCCAAAAAAAGACTTTTAGAGATAAAAGTTCTTTTTGTAAAAAATATAATTTTCTTTGAAATTTATAAAAATTATATAAAAATAATAAGAAAAAAGAAAACTCACAAAAAGAATTACTAGACTAGTTCCGAAATAATTTTTTATAGATACTTTTATTGACTAATAAGCCGAAAAGTAGGCTTTAAAATTAAATCTTGAGTTTTGGTTTTATTTAAACCAAGAACTAGATAATATTTTCTTATTACGGAACTAGTCTATT
>Ga0172376_10003805_pt1 | contig 17614 bp, 28 predicted proteins | sample Lak35m_FD_121114 | JGI IMG/M metagenome (GOLD analysis project Ga0172376, IMG submission 121114) | Freshwater microbial communities from Kabuno Bay, South-Kivu, Congo - kab_092012_35m | ecosystem: Environmental > Aquatic > Freshwater > Lake | place: Democratic Republic of the Congo: South-Kivu... | reverse complement strand
TCACCGGTCTCAGGGTCGATTGTTGGAACGCCCAGAGTAATTTGTCTTAGCCTTGTGCGAACCGCTACAGGAGCTTCTACCACAAGCGGATTATCTCCTAGCCAAACAAAAAGATCTTGCTCAAGTTTCTTGTAAATCCTCTTTTGCTCTGGTAGAAGTTCGACAGTTCTTATCTCTTCTTGCACCGGCGGAAGTTCGTGGTCAATTCCCTGTGGGTGCAAATCGCAACACCTCTCTCGCTTTAGGTGTCGGATGTAACAGGGAATGCTAGTAACAATTCGACCAGGAGTTTTCTCCTTGTCAACAACCTTGCCAGCAAAAAAGTCCATCTTTGTTTCGCAGTATTGCTCGACCCACGCCCAGTAACTTCGTCCCGCTACTTCTGGATAAACCCACCTCAGCACAGACCAGAAGCCTTCTATTTTGTTGCCGGCGATTGTCCCCGACATCCCCAACCGACGCTTCGCCTTTAGCGTGTGTAGCATCTTGGCAGTCTTGCTATTGCGGTTAGAGGCTCTGTGTATCTCGTCAAACACAGCAAAATCTGGCTCAATGCCCCGCCAATGATAGTTCCGGAAAAACTCTGGCGTAATAATAAACCAGCCCGCCTCGTTCGCTTCTAGTTTTAGAAACGCCTCTTTACCAGACTTGGTCGAGTTGATCGGATAAATCTTTGCTGTGGGAATTTGCGACAAGATAGTTTTTATCCACGCTCTTTTGTGTGTTCCCTTCGGGGCAATTACAAAGTTAGTTTTAGTGTCTAGGGCTTTGGCAACCTCAACAGCAATTAGCGTTTTGCCACCACCCACCTGAGTTGCGACAATGCCAGTTCCGTTGTGCTTTACAAGATTACCAATGTCTGCCCTTTGAAATGGATAGGGCTGAAGCATTTAGTATCTATCTTCTCTCCAATAGTTCTCGTGTTCAGTAAGATCTAAGTCTAACTCTGAAAAATCTTCTTGCTCTGGAACATTATTGGCGACTGTTATAAAGGACCAAATTCCAAAACAAATTATCGCCAGCGGTGTCAGTATTATTAGTAACTCAAGAATTAGCATTATGTGCCTCCAAAATCTGCCTCTTCAAATTGTCGGTGCTGTTGTATTGAAATGGTGGAGTGTCGGTCAGAATTTCGCCGTCCCTAATTTCAATGTTTGCTGTGCCACTCCACCTTGCGGGGCCAAGCCCCTCAACTGTAATTGTGTAGGTATTCGCACCTGTAGCAATCATACTCCAATTATCGCCCTTTGATAGCTTGGTAATCTCATTGGCGTTTCTGATAATCTCGTAAATTGTGTGGCGATTAGTTGTGCCGTAAGCCACGCAAATCTTGCTCACAGGAATACCCGCTTGATGACAAGCCAAAACCGCAGTCCTCAGTTCGTTTTGTAGTTCCTGCTTCCGAGATCGATACTCTTCCTCAAGTGCTTCAATACGCTCTCTAACGCCTAAGGCTTGTTGCTCTAGGTGTTCTAGGGGCTTTTGCTGTTCAGGTCTCATCAGGGTCATTGTTACAAAACCTCTACGCCCTCGTCGGTAATTAGTCTTACTGCCTTTCCGGCTTCGTCAATTACGCCTATGGTCAATGAGGAATACTCCCGACACAGAAAAGAAATCTCCTGGTCAGTTGGCTTGCTAGTTAGTTCGAGTTCAACCGCTTGCATCTGCGTTGTAATCGGATACCAGGTAAATGCCTTTACATTTGGCTTGTCAGATAAAAATCGACTTTCCTTCATTATCGGTATCATCACGCTAGATAACTGCTCGAATTGTCCTGTCAGTATGTAGTTTATTTTCAATTCTTTTCCTTTCTTTGGCTTCCTGCCTCGCGAGAAGCCGATACGCCTCTAACACTATTGCACTCTGCTGGGTCTTGAGGGCGACACACAGGCACTCAAAAAGTTCCGAGGAGATTTCGTTCTTGCCCCTCTCGAACTCTGATAAATGTGCCGGAGAGATGCCTGCCTGCTTTGCAACCTCTCGCAAAGTCAGGTCATTTTGCTGTCGAATAACACGAACAATGTGTCCGTAGGCGTTTCTTAGTCTCACCTTGTAACCAACTCAATCTGATACTCCGGCAAACCTTCATACCAATCGATAACCGCTTTTGGTGGCTTCTTTTCTCGAAGCAAGAAGTCGCTGTATTGCCACTCGTCATATCCGTCCCAGTCGCCCCTGAGTTTCCAATCGGGGCAATCAAGCAGATACCCAATTGCCTTTTCGTGAGTTTTGTTGGTCATTGATCGGGTAAATGTTTCACCCGCTTGGTGAAGTCCGTGGTCTGAACTAAAATACCCATCGGCATCTATGCTGAGTTTGTAGGCGACGACCCTTACCTCTTTGTCGTTGACCCAGATGTTTATGTCATAGACCTTGCTGTTAGCTTTAGCCAAGCTCAATCACCTCATCCACGCCCAGATACTCTCCCCCTACGGAATACTCATACTTCAGCCGTAGGTTGTCCTCTGGAACATTTGAGATAAGGTCGTAAGCCTTTTCTTTGGCTTGCTTGCCGTTCTCAGCCTCAATCTCGATTGAGTGAACTATTCGCTCGTAAATGTGAACTTCGTAAAGAGCCACCTATCTCTCCTTTCTTATTAGGTCTACTAGAAGTGCAACTGCGTAACCATAAGCCTCAGATCTGCCTTCGTGATAGTCGTAGTCGCTATTGCCATCGGCTTCGGAGAGTTCCATATCTCTTTTAGCCTCAATTTCCTTTAGCCGTAGTTGCCTCAATGCCTCTTCAATTATCATTTATCCCTCTCTTACATTTCTATCGCACGAGTTGCAATCGCACTTATGACCGACAACCTTTGGCTCGTATTCTGGCGTTCTCTCAAAGCGAGTTGTTCCGTAGTTTAGGTCGTGACCCATTGCAATAGCCTCTAACTCAACTGATGTGCCGGCTCGTTCTCCGTTATCCCAGTCCCTAATGCGTAAATCGCCAACTATGATGAGCCTGTCCCCCTTCGAGACTGAGATTGTTCCATTTACTGCTAGACCCTTCCAGCAGGAAACGGAATACCAGTTTGTGCCAGCACCCGTTGGTGTCTCGCCAAAGCGGAAGGTCAAAATCTCCTTCTCAATGGTGTCGCTATTCTCGCCCTGTGCCTCGATTACTACCGATCTTGGGGTTGTGCATACTAATCCTCTTATGGTTATTGTCATTATTCTTCCTCTTCTTCGATAGTGTCAGTAATTTCCCACTCTCCATCTTCGCCATCATTGGTTATGCCGGACTGGGATAGTTGCTCAGAGGCTAGTTGAAAAGCCTCATCTTCGTTGTTGGCTTCAATCATTAGCCAACCGCTGTAATCTACTAGGTATCGCTTCATTATTTCTCTCCGTTGATGTTATTGGTTTCTTTGGTAATGCGTTGGGCGACATAATCGAAAATCCCTGCGTAGGGGTCTATCTTGTCAAGGACTTTCTGAAACTCCTTTGGGGTTACCTTGAAATGCTGGGGCAGGTATGCCTCAAACAGGACGGGGGTCTCGCCACCCTCTGGGGAAGTTTCGATGTAGTGTTCTAGAATTTGCTTTGCTTCATTGAGGTTTATCATAGTTTTAGTTCCAAACATATTCGTATTCTCTGGGGATAGTTGTTGCTGTGTATGTGTTCTCTGACCAATCAAACTGCGAGTAATGCTCGTAGTTCTTGACCAGAAGTGCTTTGCGGTGACTGGCGACAATTAGTGCCAATCGATCTGAGTTTATAAGCCACGCAGGTCTGTTGTCAAATCGGTGGTCCGGCAACAGGGCGTTCTCAAAGGCAACTCGTATGGTCGCTGTGGCTTTGTCGCCTATCGTGGAGCTGTAGCCCCTTCTGTGCCACTCTTTGACCATAGTCATAATGTATTCGTAAAGAGCCAATTCGTGGTTTCGCCACAACTTGACGGCAGGGTGATTTACCCAGCCTCTAGGTGTGCGGTGATTACCAGTAGGGTCGAGTTCCAGTAGGGTCAGCAGAATTTGCCAGCCCTCTAGTGCCTGTTTGTTTAGTCGCAGGTTATCCAGCGTTTGTGCTGTGTAGGCGTGGTCGCCTTCGTATGAAGTTAGAAAAGTTTGCATTTTGCCTCCTTGTTGCTGTCAGTCTAATTGACTTTGGCTTGGTTGTCAAGCCATATCTAATGCATTTTTTCCATATCTAATGCAAGCGGTGAATTAGATGTGGTTTGAAATCGATCAAAATTGGGTGTTTTTTGTGTTACACAACATACAAAACACAGCCCCTTTCTGGGTGTTTTCTGAGTGCTTCCTGAGAGTTTTCTGAGAGCCATTGCATTGAATATGGTCAAAATGGATTAGATGTGGTCGAATTTGACCATATCTAATGCAATTTTGGCTCAAAAAAACATCTCCTTATCTATTTATATAAATATGTATTTATATAAATACACTTTTACTTAGAGTGAGCGGAAAACTTCAAAAAGTCCCCTTTTTTGTCAAGGGGGACTTTAGTGAATGTTGTAGTAACTCCACTCGAACCTGTCCTGCTCGTATCGGTATTTCTCGAAATTCTCGAGAAGTTGCGACCGATCGCCAGCGAAGTATCCGTCGTAGGTGAAGTATTCTCCATTGGTGTAGAGGAAGTTGTCGTCGAGCCACTCCTGAAAGTCTGCCTCGGCTTCTGACATCGGCTCTGGCAGGTGGTCGAGATGGCTATTCCAGTCGTATGGAGTAATCATCCCGCCCCCACCGCCAGCAGTCATTGTGCGGAAGCCGGACTTTTTGTTGCTGTATCTTGCCCAGTTGTATTCGTAGGCAGGGTCGAGTTCTGGTATCTCTAGTGTCTCGACAATAACACCACGACGAATTGTGTAGCCTAGTCGCTCCGGCATCTTGAGGAAGAAGGTGGCTGTCAACTTCATCTTCTTGAGGAACTTGTTGAGTATGTCCTCGGTCGAAGCAAAGAAGAACGAGCCGTCTCTGACCTGACAGATAACAAGCGGAGAGTGTTCGATACGAGCAAGGTGCAAGTCGCCTAGTCGGTCGTCGCTGAGCCACGCAATAGAAGCGTCGCCGTCCAGTTTGGCTATCCCCGCTAGTTGTTCCTGCTGAAGCAGGGCAGGGATAACCGAAGTATCTACTTTGGGCAGTTTGAAGTTCAACTCTGTGCGAACTTGGTCGTGGTTGTAGATAACGCCATTGTGAACTAACTTGATGGAGTTATCTGGCGACAGAACTGGATGATTGTTGCGTTGGTCGCTAGTTGATCCGTGAGTGGCTAACCTTGTGTGTAAGATAACCGCCTGTGTTCTGCGTGGCATTGACCTGAGATTGAGTGCTGAGCCACGAACATCACGCTTGATATATCCGTAAGACGAATTGGAATGCCAAGCCGCACCGGAGGCTTGAGAGCCACGGGCTTCGAGCAAGCTGAGCATTACATTTGACAATTTACGGGAATTGAGTTTAGAGTTATCTGATAAGGAAAAACCACCGATACCACACATAGGCTACCTACTTTCTGTTTGTTGATGTGTTCAGTCTAGGCGAAAAAGACGCTCGTGTCAACAAAATTCGCAAACTTTTTCAAAAAAGTCGCCTTGTGGGGGTAAAAGAATTGTGTCGCACAAAATCTGGGCAAAAACTGGGCAAAGTTCCCCCTATGTCGCCCCCTTATAGGGCATATGCATAGGGTAGCCGCATATGTCAAGAATAGTTCGCTGTAGGCGTACAGATACCGGGTCGTTTGCTCTCCTGCCCGGTGAGCGGGTCGAGCAAAGCGACCCAATTACAAGAAAGTTGGTAGTAACGACAATAATAAATTAGCAGTAACAATAATGATTGCATGCTTAGTAATCATTACCATACTAGCCCTATCAGGGTTAGAAACCTGTAACAACAATTCATATTGCAGACTATAAGGAGAAAAAGCAAGATGATAAAAGAAATAAAAGAGGGTGCCGGAAGAATAGCAACAGAATTAAAAGCTATTCAAGAAGATGCTGGAAGAATAAATGCTATTGATTATGTAAAAATAATTGAAAGAAATCTACCAGAATATACAAAGATACATTCATCCGAAGGAGGCTGGATGGATGTAATATCAGTTTATGTTAATCCATGGAAAAACATATCAGCACAAGATATGCGATCAGTAATAGCTTATGGATTACATAATCTAGGCAGTGAACACATTGTAATACTAGAAAAGTTAATAGAAAATATTGAGAAGTATAGATTGCAAACAACTGTTTTCAATGCATTGTTACAATCAGTCCTACAAACCGAAGAGCTAAAGATAAATAGAGATAGAAATACAATCACTCATGTTATTAACGAATCTCATGTGATTGAAGGCTCAGAACTAGGATATGTAATAACAAGTTGGGAGAAAGTATCCAACACATCTATTACAGAAGACGCAATAATAAATGCGGTGTCATCAATATCTGCACTTAAGAAAATACTAATAGACAGAAAAAGCCAATTATTGGAAAAAGACAAAATCAGCGGGTTGAAAAGCCTATATGAACAAAGACCAACAGCGGTAGCGTCTAGCGATTGGTTCGGTAACATATACGACAAAATGCCCAAAAATGCATTAACCAGTCGTACTTGGGGTTTCGAGTTAGAGATCGCAGATGCCAAAAATGTAAGACCAGTATTTGGTATCGAAAAAGGCGAAGATGGCAGTTTGCGTTCATATGAAAGTGACAGCGACTGCGAGTGTGATTGCAATGATTGCTGTTATCACGATTGCGATTGCGACCACTGCGATAACAGAAACACAGACCCAGAGCATTGCGGAGGCCGTCATTGCGCAAATGCAGATATGGCAGAGTTTAGGTCAGTGCGAGGTATCAGCAGATGCAAACACTATGGTCTAAATAAACTATGTAAAAACCTAGTAGATGAAAATGCAGAAGTAAATGATACATGTGGATTACACATTCACGTATATGCCGCAGACCTAGAACCAAAACAAGTCGGCCACGTACTTGCTTGCTATCACTGGATTAGCAAAATGATTGTAAGCATAGCGGGTAGAGAAGACACAGAATATGCAAGACATCTGAGCATAAACGAAATCAAAAACGGTATAAAGCATGGAAAGATATCTGGCATAAAGATGAAGTCTGTAAATACAATGCATCTAAATAGTGATAGAGGAACTATAGAGTTTCGTCAAATGGAGGGCACACTAGATTACAAAAAGATTACAGTGTGGGCTTGGCTTGTACGGGGCTTAGTAACTTGTGCACAACGCGGTATGACGCTAGGTAGTCTAATAAAAACTAAAAACCTAGAAGAAGTTATATCAGTGATGAACAAATATAACTACTCGCTATCAGACGAGAACCCATATGAAATTATCCCGGGCGGTAGACAGGACAATGATTTCATCAAGAAGCACCAATATATGATACTGGAAAGGTAAGAATATGAAAATAAAATTCATAGATCATATGCCACCCAAAAGGGGACCAAAGTCCAAGTATCCGTGGGCTGAGTTCATAGAAGAGCTATACAAACACCCCAACAGGTGGGCGGAGTTCCCTATGCTAGTAGCACATTCAATAACTGCATACAATGTATCCCAACGGTTTGCAGATATTGAAGTATCAATATCAGGCGGTAACAACTTCGCAATAGACAATCCAAACAAAAAAGATTGGACAGTCTATCTGCGATATGTTCCAAAAACTGGGCCTCAATCCAGTGAGTAAGTTCTCCTTATAGGGAAAAGCTTTAGGGCTTTTCTTTCCACATACGCACGTAGGGTGGGGAGACGAGATGAAAGCGCAAGACCATATCCGCTCCGTCCGTCTCCTGACCTGCGAGCAGGTCGACGGACGATCGCTCGGAAAGTAGTTATCATGGGTAGACATAGCAAAACACAAACACTAAGCCAGAGGCTTAGGTCAAGTATCGTAGACTTTGCGGTATACGGTGCATTTGCAGTAACGCTAGCAACGACAATCGTTCTAGTATTCGAGTAGACATAAGGAGAGATAAAAATGACACAAATTAAATTCGTAGTACCAGAAGTTAAGCAAAACGATTACTCAACACCATTACAGCCCGGTAAGTACACGGGCAAGATAGTTGAGCTACGACCAACCACAATCAGGTCAGGTCGACACCAAGGCAAGAAGTCAATAGACGTTGCCGTTCAAATGGAAGACGGTAGATACATCTGGAAGGTATTGCCACAGTTTACGATAACCCAGTACAACAAGTTGTCACAGTCAGACAAACAATGGGTTGAGATGAGTACCGTTAGTTTCGCAAATGCGCTGAAACTAGTCGGAGATTTCACGCTTGACGCAGTAATCGGCAAAGACATCAAGGTCTTAGTCGGTATGCACCAAGACAATGGCTATGGTCCGCAGAATTCCATAGTTAAGTTCCTGCAGTAACCCCCCTTCACACTGCAGGTCGAGGGTCAGAATCGGTTACCCCCTAGCCGGTTCTGGCCCTTTTTTTGTAGCCGGCAGAATTCCTATGGCAAAGAAATCATTTTATTACGCGTATGTGTGGGCGGGCGCACCCTCTCCCATCACGTGCGCTTCGCAGCATCTTGCTATAATTTGGCTATGAGCATAGAATACGACGAGTGGCTGAAGGTCGGAGTCAGCAACGGCTGGGTAAGCCCGCAGTTCTGCAACACGCACGAAGGCGATCCATACATGACCATTGACGAGGAAAAGGAATGGGAAGAGGGCGGAGATCCCTGCATGATTGTGCTAAAGGTCATAATCTAAAGAAATCATAGAAAATCGATTTCCTGATAGAATAGAACCCTAAAAAAAATTTTGGGCGGTGTAAAAATGGCGCGAGGACTTACAGAAGCTGCTGAGCCAGCTGAAGAAAAATCACAGGTTGACCTGAAGCAAATTGCAGATATGCTCTATGCGATCTTCTGTGCCGTTCAGGAAATCAATGCCAAGCTGCCGGAATCTAAGCCAGCGGAAAGGCCCGTAAATGGCCTCTAAAGAAATTTCCCTGCTCGACGATACCTTAATCCATCTAGCGGCTTCTGGTGCCTCTGGCGAGGAGATGGAAGCCAAGACCGGTATTCCAGGCCCACAAGCAATTGACCACGTTAAGCAGCTTATGAAAAAGCGCGACATCTGGACCGAGTTTGAGCAAAGACAGCTGTTGCTACTAGAGCTGAACGAGCTAAAGGACTCGCTTAGGGCCAATGCCGTACAGATGCAGGACCCAGATTCTGCCCGGCTTTTACTTAAGACACTCGAGCTGATTGGTAAGCGGCTTGACTCTGAATCCACTAAAATAAATGAGGATATTTTGCGCCTGAGTGAGTTCCAGCAAAAGATACTTCTAAGGGCGATGGATGCAGCTTTGAACTTTGCTAAGTCTCAGTTGGCCCAAAAATATCCGGATGTACCGCGAAAAGAGCTTGACGAGTTAGTTGCCGAAGGTTTGGAGCTTGCAAAGTCAGAACTCGAAAGGGAATAGCATGCCGACCTATGACTACAAGTGTATTGAGGGACACGTGCAGACGATCAGTCACGGCTTTGTAAATGAACCCAAGGTTTATTGCGGTAAGTGCAGTGCACCAATGCGAAAAGTTTTTTCACCACCTGCGGTAACCTTTAAGGGAAGCGGATTCGCAATAAATGAGCCTAAGTGAAACTTGTACCTGTGGCGCATCATTTTCTGCGGAACGAGATGACGAGCTAAAGCTTTTAAATGCCTGGCGAAAATCTCATAGGTGTAAGCCGCAATCCGGAGATTTGCATACAACCGGATTTGATTCCAGGGCAGATTTAGCGCCGGACTACACGCTTCCAGAAATGCACATTGGATTTAGATACGAACCAGACTTGGATGAAGATGAATAATATTGACGGCATTATAGATGGAGTAATCAGTGATCTCAGAAAGCGTTCTCGTAATTCTATTTATCTTAATGACCCCGTTGCTTGGGCTAATGATATTCTCGGCAAGCACATGTGGTCCAAGCAGGCAGATGTTGCGAACTCTGTTGCCCAAAATACCCACACTGCCGTTGTTAGTTGTAATGGTGCTGGTAAGTCTGCCACTGCTGGTATTCTTGGCGCTTGGTGGATTGCTACGCATGATCCGTATGAAGTTGCTCTCATCTGTTCGGCTCCAACATACCCGCAAATTGCTCGCGTCTTATTTAGAGAGTTAAAAGATAATCACAAGGCAGCGGCACTAAAAGGTTTTCCGCTACCTGGACACATTAATCAATCGGAGGAATGGAAGCTAAACGATGAGTACGGTACTCTTATTGGATTCGGAAGAAGGCCCGCAGATACAGATATTGTGTCAGCGTTCCAGGGAATCCACAGGCGGTATGTTTTTGTCATTCTGGATGAGGCGGGAGGAATTCCTGCTGACCTTTATACTGCAGCTGAGGCTGTTACGACATCTGCAGATTCACGGGTACTTGCCATCGGTAACCCCGATCGTCGTGGAACCGAGTTTCACAGAATATTTCGCGAAGATGAAACTTGGAACAAAATTACTATATCTGCTTTTGATACACCTAATTTTACAGGCGAGCCAGTTCCTGACGAGCTTAAGCCACTTCTCATCCAACCTTCATGGGTGGAAAGACAAAAAAGGGCGTGGGGCGAAGAGTCTGCAAGATACAAATCAAAAGTCTTAGGTCAGTTCCCCGAAGAAGACGATACGACATTCTTTTCACAGATTGCCATTGACTCAGCAATTGATACAGATGTAGTTGAGGACATGCAGATCCCCGTTGTGCTGGGCGTAGACATTGCTCGCTTTGGTGAAGATGATTCTGTAATTTATTCAAACAGAGGCGGCAGGCTTAGACACGTTTCGACTTGGAATAAAGCAAATGCTGTAGAGTCTGCCAATCGTATTCACGAAGCGGCACTGGCCATTGGTGCGCACGAGGTTAGGGTTGACGGAACTGGCTTGGGAGCGCCGGTAGTAGATATGCTAGCTGCTATGGGTGAGGGGCACTATACGACTATTTCAGTTGTTGGTGGAGCGGCAAGTCCAGACAATACTCGCTGGCTAAATGCAAGAGCTTATGGTTATGACAACCTACGCGAGAAGATGATGCTCAACCAATTAGATATTGACATTGATGACAAGACTCTTCTGGACGAGATGATGGTAATTAAGTACAAATTTAGTCCAAAGGGCGCTATTCAGATTGAGTCAAAAGATGATATGCGGGCCAGGGGATTAAAGTCTCCGGACCGCCTAGATGCCGCCATGTATGCCTGTTTAAATCTTTCATATCTTACGGATGGGCCGTATCAAGGGCTACAACCAGGGGATAAGATTTATCAGGATGCAAATGCATTGGACTATAAATACCCGTTTTATTCTAATTGGAACTGGTAGTCTGCTAGAATTAAAATAAATTTTAATAATTTGGAGATGTTTTGAGCGACTTTGAAGATAATTTAGCATTTTTAGAAACATATAACAGCATGGCTCAGGCTTTACTATCTATTGAAGATGAGGGCTGGAGTCTTCTTGGCGTTCAAAGAACTATTGGTGATGCCTTTACTCTTCAGGAGTTGCACACACTGGCAGAGAAGCTGACTGAGAAAACTGACGGCAATCCGCTACTCAAGCGCGGATTCGGACTTCGCACAAGCTACATTTTTGGTCGTGGCGTTCAAATTACTGACTTTTCCTCTCGTAGAGTTGAATCTTTGGTCAATGATCCAGAAAATCAGGCCGCACTGTTTTCTGCAGAAGCAATGGTTATTAACGAAAGATCGAACTTCACTTCCGGTCAGTTCTTTATTCTTGGAGATAATGCTTCAAAAAAGCTACAAAGAATTCCATTTAAGGAGATAACTGGGTGGGTATCAGACCCAGATAATGCAGATATTATTCGCTACATTCGTAGAACTTGGTCTCGCATTCAGATTGACGGAAGCACAATGACCATGCAAGAGTGGTATCCTGTTGACACTTATACTCCAACTGTAAAAGTGCAGAAGATTCAAAATCAGCGAGTAAATTACTCAAAGACAATGTTTCCATTTATGGTAAACAAACGGGCGGGAAATCCATGGGGTGTGCCAGATTGTTTCGCCGCTTATCCATGGGCCTACGCTTACAACGAATATCTAAAGGACGGCTCAAGAATATTAAAGAGCTTGTCTATGTTCGCATGGCAATTGAGAAGCAAAACAAAAACGGGTGCCACAACTGCTGCTGCCACGATTGCAACTACGAAGGCAGCCGGATCAACTGCCGTCTTGGGTGCAGACATGGAGCTATCATCCCTACCAAGAACAAGCAATTCTGTAGACCTTGGAAACGGAAAACCCCTTGCTGCGATGGTTGCTGCCGCATTGGAGGTCTCGGTTGTTGCTCTTATGAGCGACCCTGGAACTAGCGGTGCTTATGGCGTTGCTCAGACCCTAGACGTTCCAACCACTAAGGCAATGCAGGCCAGGCAGAGACTATGGGAGCTGTATCTAGCCAGAGTAATGCTTTTCTTCGGACAAAGGGAAACGTACGTCAAGTGGCCAAAGATGGAAACCGAGTCTAGCTACAGGATGGTTCAATCACTAGCGCTTGCCTATGAGGCTGGTGCTATCTGGCAAGATGAAATGAGGATGGCGGTTATGGACGAACTGGACGTAAGCCCGATGCACTCTACCCCGCCCAATTCAGATTCAAATGGATCGGCAGTTCCATCTCAGGGCAACAGTGGTGCAGTCGGGTCAATGCAAGATAACTCAAACGAATTAAGAGACTTAGATAATTAATACGTTAAATGTGGTATCATAACATTTAGTTAATGCATTAATTATGGAGTACATATGGCGTTTGAGTTTAGAGAAAACTCATACAAACCCGCTATTTCAAAGGGTAAGAAATCCGGCAAGCGCTGGAAAGTAAGGGTCATCGAATCCGGCTGGGGATCTTCTGGCTATTATGGCGCAGAGATGCTATCAGAATATGGTCCTAAGGTTTTTAGAGCTGGTACCAAGGTATTTTGGAACCACCCATCCATGTCAGAAGAAGCCGATCGTCCAGAGCGTGACGTTCACCAACTTGCTGGCAAATTAATTACTGATGCAATATTTGAAGAAAATGGACTTGTTGCAGAAGTTGAATTTTATTCACATTACGCACCGATCATCGAAGAGATGGCTGCTGATGTTGGATTATCAATTCGTGCGTTTGGCGATGCCCAAGTTGGCGAGGCAGACGGACGTGAAGGCCCAATCATTGAATCATTAGTTGAGAGTCCTCTCACCAGTGTTGATGTGGTTACAGTAGCAGGGGCTGGCGGAAAATTTATTTCTCTGCTGGAAAGCTACAGAAATAAAGACGAAGCTGTCACTCTGGCAGCCGAGTCCCTCATGGAAGGAAACGGAATGTCTATTACCAAGGAAGAGTTTGAGGCTGCAATCGAAGACCTCAAGGCTACCTTTGTTGAGGCACTCAGCCCTCTGCGTGAGTCTGTATCGGTTCTTGTAGAATCCGCTACGGCTGAGCCAGAGAAGACAGAAACTGACCCTGCTGTTGAACTAGACGCAGTTGACGTTGCTGAGAAATTCAACGAATCTCGTCTTCCAAGAATCGCTCTAAAGCGAATTGCGGAAGCACTAAAGTCTGCTGACAACAGCAAGACGATTGACGAACTTATTGAGGATGAGCAGGCTTATGCTGCTTCTCTGCGTGAGGCCGTCGCAGCTCCTACTGCTGAGGTAGTGGGCGTTGTTTACGAGGCTGCCAAGTCCGGCGCTTCGTCCACCACCGATGAGTTCGACGCTATTGTGTCGCGCATCTCAAAGAAGTAAGGAAAAGTAAATGGCTCTTAACGAGATTTACAAAGATGCCAATGAGCTCGTTTTCCCAGTTCACACCAGCGTTGTAAAAGGCAATGTTGTGAAGGTCGGAGATCTTGTTGGTGTTGCTCAAAACACCGCTGTGACTGGTGAGGACGGCAACAAGTATGCAACACTTAAGCTAAGTGGCGGCATTGAAATTGCTTTCAAGTCTGGTGACACATTTGACGTAGGCCAAAAGGCTTACGGCGTTGCCAACGGTACTACTGGTATCGTTCCTGAAGCTCAGGAATCTTCTACCAGTGCAAAGCTACTTGGACATGTTGTCAAAGTTACTGCTTCCACCGTTATCGTGCGTTTGGCACAGAACTAAGGATAGGTAAAAATGACAAAGAACATTACCCCACGTCAGCTAGAAGCTGCTAGGCTCCTTGAGGGTGCTCTACGCGGCGACAAGATGGACAAGCTAAAGCTACAGGAAGGTATCGCAACTAGCGACCTACCAGAGCTACTTGTTCCAACTCTAAACAAAATTCTCCTCGACAACTACCAGGATGTTCCAAGGGTTTGGGACCAGTTTGCTACTCGCTTGGTTGTTGACGACTTCCGCCCAGTTACTTTCCAGGCTCTCAAGTATGAGGATGACGGAATGGACAACCAAGGTGACAAGTTCCGCGAGGGATCACTTCCAACCGTTGGCGAGTACGATGAGTACCCAACTGCTGGTTGGTTTGCAGTTACCGAGCAGACCATGCAGGTCAAGAAGGCCGGACAGCGCATTCGCTTCTCATGGGAGGCAATCGTTAACGACGGTCAAATTGGTCTACTAGAGCGTCTGCCAATTGAAATGGCTCAAAAGGCCGCTGGCAAGGAAGACGAAGAAGTTACCAAGCAGTTGGTTGCTACTGGCGGTCTGAACACCGTTAACTTCAAGGCTGGCAACCAGAACCTAATTTCTGGAAACCCTGCTCTAACACTAGAGGCACTTGAGGATGCAATCGACGCTGCTAACAAGCAGACCTGGAATGGAAAGCTAATCCGCCCAGTTACTCAGTTTGCGCTGGTAATCCCACGCTCACTAGAGATGACTGCTCGCAAGATTCTTTCTATTCAGGAGATTCGCACTCAGAATGGAACTGGCAGTGGTTCAACCGTAACCATCGCTGGAAACCCCGTCTCCTCCTCACAGATCACCATTGTTGTAAATGACTGGATTACCAGAATCAACTCGGGTGCATCAAACTACTGGTTCTTGATTCCAGTTCCTGGACAGGCTCTAAACCCTGGAGTTGCCCTTGGCTTCCTCCGTGGATACGAGACCCCAGAGCTACGCATCAAGTCAAACGGTGGTCTGTACCTTGGTGGTGGAGAAGTTCCTGCTCGTGAAGGTTCATTCGACAATGACGACTGGGAGATGAGAATTCGCCACATTGCAACTGGTGGCTTCATCGTTCCAGCTGGAACATTGGCCTCAACCGGAGCTGGTTCATAAACCAAACTCAAAAAAGATTAGCCCCGCTTCGGCGGGGTTTTTCTTTTATGTGCTAGAATATTTTCTCTTTACCCCCTCAAAAATCGAAAAGGAAAACTTATGGTAACCATTTACTCTTTGCCAAATTGCGTTCAATGCGAAAGCACAAAAAGATTTTTGAGAAACAAATTTATTGATTATAATGAAATTGATATAAGCAAAGATCAGCAGGCATTGGAAAAAATTCGCGAACTAGGATTTACCCAGGCACCTGTTGTCGAATACGGCGATGAGAAATGGTCTGGATTTAGGTTCGATCGCCTCAGTGCAATTGCCGCCTAATGTGCTAAAATAAATTTGTTGCGTCCCTCCTTCGCAACTTTTAGATGCATCTGCTACCCGCTCTGTCGAGTTTATTCCAGGGCGGGTTAGCTTTACTGGTAGAATGTAATAATGATTATCTGGCCAGATACTAATTTACCTATTGAGTCCGAAGAGTGGACCGATAAGGTCGAAAAAGAGATAAACAAGCTAGATAAGCGCAGATCAGGTGGTGGGGGAAGCGGTGGGGGTGGCGGAGATGGAACTCCGGGACCCCAGGGCCCGCAGGGGCCAGCAGGCCCCGCTGGATCCGCTGGGGCTCAGGGCCCGGCTGGAGAACAGGGACCGCAGGGAATCCAAGGGGAGACTGGCGCAACTGGTGCACAAGGCCCACAGGGGGCGCAAGGGCCGCAAGGCGAAACTGGTTTAACTGGTCCACAAGGACCTCAAGGTATTCAAGGAGTAAAGGGTGACACAGGCGACCAAGGGCCACAAGGAATTCAAGGACCTGCTGGGCCACAGGGTCCAAAGGGTGACACCGGAGACACCGGACCACAGGGAGCTCAGGGTATCCAGGGCGTTCAGGGTGAAACGGGCGCGACTGGGGCTACGGGGCCGATGGGTCCTGCCGGTCCAACTGGTGCAACTGGGGCGCAGGGTCCTCAAGGCGATCAGGGATTAACTGGATATAGTGCTTATCAAGTTGCACAGCTAAATGGTTTTACTGGAACAGAAGCTGAGTGGCTTGCAAGTTTAGAGGGACCCGCTGGAGCAACGGGAGCTACTGGTGCAACGGGAGCTACCGGACCAGCTGGAGCTACTGGACCGCAAGGCCCACAAGGTGAAGCGGGCGCTCCTTACGGTAACATTGATGGAGGAAAAGCCAACAGTGTTTATGGCGGAATTAGTCCACTTGTGGGCGGAAATGCGAGTAGCTTCTAATGGCAGTTCAAATTCAGCTTAGAAACGATACAGCTGCAAACTGGACATCTGCCAATCCTATCTTGGCGCAGGGCGAAATGGGTATCGAAACAGATACAAAAAAATTCAAAATCGGTGACGGCGTTACTGCTTGGAATTCACTCGCTTATGGCTTTGTGAGCATTCCAAACACAATTGATGGCGGAACTGCGTAAGGTAGAATAGAGAGATAATGGCACTACCATCAAATGTAAATTACGGAACAGTTGTAGGACAATTTCTTCTCGCCTATGCTGATGGTTCCGATGTTGGCCCGAATCCAGATGGCGTTCCAGCCAAGGGCTCTATCTACTTCCGCCCAAGCCCAATAAAGCTTCTTGATTCTTCTGCTTCTCCAAACCCAGTAACCATTCTGCCAGCAGTTGTTGAGTGTGTACTTGACAACGAAGGTTATCTCCTGGGTAGCGATGCAACTCGTGGCGTAAGGCTAGTTGCAACTGACGATGCAGACTTAAACCCAACCAACTGGACATGGCTTGTTGAGTTCAGACTCACTGCCCAAGATGACACTCCCGTAAGTATCCCGTCTTTCAGCATTTCACTGCCATCCAGCACGACTGTGGATCTAACTACGGTTAGCCCAGTACCAAGCGCAAACGGAACTTATTACCTAGTTGGTCCAACTGGTCCTGCTGGACCTGCTAACACCCTTAGCGTTGGCACGGTTACAACCGGAGCTGCTGGTTCTAGCGCTGCTGTAACAATCACTGGAACTTCTCCAACTCAGACCGTAAACTTTACAATCCCGCGTGGTGATACTGGAAATACTGGTGCCACCGGTGCTACCGGTGCTACTGGTCCACAAGGCGATGCTGCAACTATCGCAGTTGGAACCGTCACGACTGGTGCAGCTGGAAGTAGCGCGACAGTCACCAACTCTGGCACAAGTGCTGCTGCCGTTTTTGATTTCTCAATCCCAATAGGCGCAACTGGCGCTCAGGGTCCACAGGGTATTCAGGGTGAAACTGGACCAATTGGTCCTACTGGTGCCACTGGTATCAACTGGCAGGGCACCTGGAGCAACACAACTGATTACGTAAATAACGACGCTGTTTATTACAGCAACTCTTCTTGGTTTGCTTCTGGCAACCCACCAG
>Ga0172376_10003804_pt1 | contig 17620 bp, 11 predicted proteins | sample Lak35m_FD_121114 | JGI IMG/M metagenome (GOLD analysis project Ga0172376, IMG submission 121114) | Freshwater microbial communities from Kabuno Bay, South-Kivu, Congo - kab_092012_35m | ecosystem: Environmental > Aquatic > Freshwater > Lake | place: Democratic Republic of the Congo: South-Kivu... | reverse complement strand
TGTAGGACGCGATTTCATGAAGGTGGGTCGCAAAAATGAAAGAAGCGCCGGTCCGGTAAAGGTGCTGTAAGCCGGCGACAAAGATACTAATCGCTGAATCCATTTCGGTTCCAGAGCATAACTCATCGCCGAGGACGAGCGTGTTTCGGTCGGCCATTCGCAAAATCACGCGAAGCTCTGACATTTCAACGACAAATGTCGAGAGACCCTTGAATAAATTATCGTTGCCTAGGATGCGTGTCATGATTGCGCGGTAAGGGCGATAGACGAACCCGCTGGCCGGGACGTAAAAACCGGCTTGTGCCATAATGACGGCGACGCCGATTGCGCGGATGAGACTGGTTTTCCCGACCGCGTTGGTTCCATAGAGAAGCATTCCATCTCCGCCGAGAGATATGTCGTTGGTTACATAGCATTCATCTTCGTTGATTCTCTCGATAAGACAGTGACGAAGCCCGGTTGCGCGGACGAATGACTCCGCCCCCGCCCCCGCCTCCGCCTCCGCGATCACCGGCCGACAATAATTGTATTTCCGTGCGACGTAACACCGGTTCTGTATCATATCCACCGCACTCACAAACGCTATCATATTCTCGAAATCATGGTAATATTCATGAAGAGACCCAATAAATTGCTGATACAATACCGCGACCATATCCGATATTTTCACCCGTAATGATACCACCGCCGCGCATAATTCATAGATTTGCGGGCTATGAATCGTATTGTTGCTTCCGGATGCTGCGGGGCATGTAATACTCCCCGTGTCAAACAACAAGGTTCGATTCGAGTCTTTATCAAGAACAATCGTAATCACTTTTCCGCCGACGGGAAGTTTCTTAATGCGGTCTTCCAGGATTTTCGTGCGTCGTTTGGTTGCTTGAAGAGAGATGCCCATCTTATCGGTTTCGTGGATTTTCACGTAATCGGCCACCCCCGCGCTCGCACCCGCCGTCGCCGCGGATTTTTGTTCGCCAGCCAGAATCATCTCGTTTAAAACCCTTTGAACCTCGTCGAGAGATTTCTGAGTGTATCGGTATTCATCCGTGAGTTTATCCAATTCCACGGATATCCCGCGTTGAATGATATTCGTATCAAACTGAGTATCGGTGATATCACGACACAAATCGATGTTCAAAGTCTTTTCAAACATGTCTAATAAAAGGGTGCTTTTTCCGACAACGTCATCGTGAATTCCCCATCTCTCGGAAAGGTGTTGTAAAATCGTAAAATCTCTCAGACACATCGAATACAAATCACGAATATGACGCAGATTATGGAAGAGATGAAACGTATGAAATGGCGCAATCTTGCGTAAAATAATATGACGATGAAGTTTCTCTATATCCTTCATAAACGCTAATTTCTCTCGGAATACCGTATGAGAAAGGCTGCCGCCGCCCGTAAGCGACATAATGTATTCGGTGATTGCGTAGTCTTGTTCCAATCGTGTTTCATCAAATACAGGATGAAGAAGAGCATACTTGTAAGCCCGCGAACCCATCGGAGTGACTGTATGATTGAGTAGCGAGAGAACTGAACTAAGCCGAGAGCTTACGCCGCCACCGCCACCACCACCACCACCGCCAGCATTCCCATCATCGATGATATTCAATTGACGGAGAGAATGATTTGCGAGAACCAATCTCTCGGACATGTTTTCGAAAACCGGCTCTTGAATCTTAGAAACTAGACTTGGATTATGTTCATAGATGAAGTTCAGCAGATAAACAAGAGATTGGGTGGCGATGGTATAATTTATAAACGATTGTTCGAGAAATTTGGCTCGTCCGTCAGGATAAAATGTATTCAATACTTCCATTTGGTAGATTTGTTTCGTGCATCTCTCAGCTTTCACCGTGCCTGCCGCCGCACCCGCCGCCGTCGTCGATACCCGATGAATTACCTTCGCCTGTATATTTGTATAATGAATAATGTCTTCGACTTCTCTCGTCGAGAGATTGGAGATAAGAATCACCTCAGACGGCATATAGGATGAAACAAATCTCTCGACTTCATCATATGTGGTCGGGTTATGCGAGTCCTTATTCTCCGTCTCGAATATCGTAGCACGTCCCGTATAAATATCGATATTTGTCATTCCCATAATGAGTGTCCGAGAGATTTTCTCGATCCAGATACATGCGATGTTATTTGATAAGGCGCCGGAGCCACCGCCGCCACCACCGCACCCCTGTATGACATCCGTCGAAAAATACGTCCCAGGAGAATAAATACCTTGGAGCGACCGAACCGGCGGGTTTTTTATACCATCTTGAACATACACCACCGCAGTATATCCAGCGTCTTGTAATTTCTTCAAATACTTATCCAGACCATAATCACGGAATCCGGCCATCACGAATCCAGGTGTTTTATTCGCTTTCGCCAATTCGCAAATGAAGCAGAAATCATCGATACGGCTTCCAGAACACATGACGGTGCCCGCACCGGCGTCGGCCGCAGCCGTGGTCGGAGTAATGATTTGTCCATAGACCTCGAAGAACGCGCCGACTTGAAGAAGAACCACCGTTCGTTCGCCATATTCCGCAGTATATTTTTGAGTGAGCGTAAAATATTCTTTAATAAGTGCCATCGCGCACAAAGAAATGATTATGAATGATTATGAATTATTAAAGAATGAATGAATGAATCGTTATATATCTCTCGCATTATGCCTTTATTATACATTCATGACCCGCGTAATCTCCGCACGACATATCGGGCATTCATTTTTCGACATTTTTGAATAACACTCGGAACAGCACACTTTATGCTCGCAGGGGGAGAAACGCGCATTTACGCGATAGCGAACGCATAATATACACCTTTGGTCCGTGTCCGTGTCCGTGTCCGCGTCCGCAATTTTTTCCTTTAACGATACGGGGGCCACCGAGAGAAGGTTCGGCGATGCCGACCCGAAAGCAGAGGGGAGCTCAGGCGGATAATTTACAATCATACCTGGGTCCATCGTCACACGCGTATAGTATCCAAGATAACCTATTCGCGCAAATTGACTATCACATATACGGATGCGTCTTCGCATGGTGTCGTTTCTCTCGTAATACACACTATTGTTATCATTTCGAGAGATATTAAACACGATGTTGGGTGGAACGTTGGCAACATCGATTGTCACCATTTGATTCGCGAGTATATGAATATCATTTTCATAGACAAACGGTAGTGTGCCTCGTGTCATATATGACTTTTTCACCATTCGATTTCGGTCATACACATAATCCCGATACGCCCATATTTGATACGACCGCGCAGCAACCCAGTCAGGGTCGTTTGGAGGATGGTCAGTTAGAAAGACATAAATATCGTTGATGTCGATGATGGGAATGCTCACTTGATTATTTTCCATGATTTCATGGACTTCTGATGTGATGTGCCGAAGATTGATGTTCAGCCCTGGAAAACGTTCAACACACGCATCACTTCGTCGCACAATATAGGTTGGTGAATAAGGGTCGTTATCTGGACGATACACAATCCATTCATCCGAGACATACGGCTTTTCTCGAAAATGAAGATGTTCTGGGTCTTCTTTATAATTGACATATGCGTCACGCATGCTGGGCGTGAGAAACTGAGGGGATGCGCTCCATGTATCGGTTCCAGGGAGTCGGATGGTTATGTTCATGTTATAATGCTACTGTTACGTATCATTATTGTTTTATATTTGTTATGCTTACGCTTACGCTTACGCTTACGCTTACGCTTACGCTTACGCTTACGCTTACGCTTACGCTTACGCTTACGCTTACGCTTACGCTTACGCTTACGCTTACATAACAACTTAAAAAGATACTGATGTCTTTATATATTGAACCAAACCAAACCAACGAAATGAGCACCGCCGCACCAAATCATTCAATGATTACACTCGATGTGCGTATTTCATGTGATACATTTTGGAAATATAAATTTGATATTCCAATACGAATTCGTGATTTTTATAACGCAAATGAATGGAATATTCGAAACAATAACAACATAAATAGTAATACATGTGAAATCGGTAATATTGGACGATGTGACCCGAAATTTTCGAAACTTGAAGATTATCTGGTTGATTTTGTGATACAGTATATTTATGATGATATTATTGAAAATCACCAAGAACAATATATTCCGATACTATTGAAAAAGGCGAGAAAGTTTCATATACATGGCCGAACGATAGAAGATTTATTATTTCCGGCGAATAGCACAAATGATCATATGACAGAAAATATTGTTTATATATGCACGCACTGCTAATGGAATGGAATGGAATGAAATAGAATGGAATGAATGAATGAATGGAATCGCGAGCGGAATCGCGAGCGGCAGCGTGTCATTCACTACCACCCCCCGACATAAAATTATGTAACATGATTCCATCGTTCGTATTTTTAACATCACCTGTCAATATTGCGTCTTCATACATACGGCGAAGAACATCCGGTGGAGCATTTGAACCAATCTTTAATAGATGATGGTTGTATAAGTATTTTCGGATTTCACCGATGGTTTTCTGCCGTAGTATTAATTGCTCACCTTGAATATGTCGCTGTGTCTGTTTATTTTTTAATAACACACCGACTACATTATCATGCTTACCGATACGGTAACGTTTTTTATGTGTTTTGCGGATTTTTACACGCATGCCGGCGATTTGTGAAGGGTCGATACCGCCACTCGCACCACTACTCACCTCGCCACTCCCGCCGCCACCATTCTCCCCGTGTGTCTTGATATCAGCGTTGGTTGTTAAATCTTCCCCTCCGCCACTCCCTCCGCTCATCGCACCGCTACTCGCACCGCCACTCGCACCGCCACTCGCACCGCCACTCGCACCACCGTCGTTGGGGGGCGGAACCCCCGGCGGACCCCCCACTCCAAGAATCTTACTCGCCCATTCTCGAAATGTCGGTTTTTTTCCATTTTTTAAACAACCATGCGGTGGCTCTTCTTTTATAAAAATAGAAGGCATAAAGTCTTCCGGTTTTTGTGGAATATGAAACGGCGCATCGGAAGCGGTAGAACCACTTGAAGAATCTGGTTCAGGCGCCGGAGAAGGAGCAGAAGCAACCGTATTATTATACATCTCGGCTAAGTCTGTTATTTTCGGCGTAAGAGCAGGAGCATACACCGGCTGATATTCTGGTAAAGATAAAACAGACGACATTGATACTTCGGGCACAAAAGGGGTAGGCATCGGAATCGGCGTCGGCGTCGGCACAGATGAATGCTGCTGCTGCTCTGGAACAAGCATCGGAACAACCGGTAATCCAAGCAAGCCGGTATTTGTTACAATTTCACCATGATGTAATGTTTCAGCAACTTTATTTAGGATTTGAGATTCTGGTGTAGTATTCGCATTTGACCTCGATGATGACGCTGCCGACGACGGTCTGTGTTTTTGTGTCATCTGACGTCGTTTCATCGCCAATTTACGAAGAAAATCGATTGATTGTGAAAAGTTATCAGAACCGTTAGCGTCACCACCGCCACCGCCACCGCCACCGCTCATAGTATCCGCCTGTGTCGCCGGTGCCGGCGCGGACGCGGATTCTTCTCTCGAACGTTCGCGTGTGCGTTGATGTTGTTTAATTCTCTCGAGCAACGTTCGTTTAAGAGTGCTCGGTTGAACAATCGAGCTTGGTCGTATTTTACGATGGCCGCTTCCGCTTCCGTCGGCATTGGAACGTCGAACCGACTTTCGTTTTGAACTACTCCCTCCTCCCCCCAACAACGAGTTCGAATCTATCGTTATACTTTTTTTTTCACTCATCGCGTGTGTGCTTATATATATCTTATAAGATACTACTAACTTATAACATATTACGAGTATATATTTACAAATATAACGTTTTCATATACGGCCCGCCGCCGCCTTTTTCTTTTCTTTCACTTACTTCCGGATTTTCAGTAAATAATTTGAATCCATTCTCTAAATCCGCGAATGTCACTATTTTTTTTTCGCACATCGGCAGACAGAACACGCGACGACTATGCGCAATTTTCGTTTTTGTGAATAATGTTTCCATATCTCGCCCATATGTCGTGAAATAATCCATCTTCGAAGCAAACCATGACTCGGGAAGACCGTCGTATTCGCTTCCACCGCCACCGCCACCGCCGTCGGCCGGTTTCGCAATCGTCCAGCCATAATCACGAACTTGCTTCTCATAAATCGCCTTTAATTCGCATGGTTTGTATGCGTCTAATTTGAACCGCCATGTAAATCGCGAATTCAGACCCTCATTTAAACTGAAAAAACAATCGTTGAGCTCTTTTTCATAACCTGCAATAATCACCATCCAATTATGTTTATGCTCACTCAACGCCTCACACAGCGTATCCACGCATTCTTTCGCAAAACTGTCGCGTTTTTCGGAATTGCCGAGTGAATAAGCTTCATCGATGAACAATACTCCGCCCAGCGACGCCTTAATCATATCTTTGGTTTTGATTGCGGTTTGCCCTAAATACCCAGCAACAAGGTCATTTCGGCTCACTTTTTTGAAGATTTTCTTGTTCAATATACCGAGGTTACTGAAAATACGGCCAATAATTTTCGCCACCTCTGTTTTACCTGAACCGGGCGGACCGTATATGACCGTATGCATGAAATCGCCCTTTGTTGGTAAGGCGAATTCATCGACGTCACTACCGGTATTTGCCCATGGATTTTTTTTAACATTCATCGGAAATGTAGTGCCAGGAAAAGCAAACGGAAACGCCGGTGCCGGTGCCGGTGCTGATGCTGATGCCGATGCCGATGCCGATGCTGATGCCGGAGCAAATGGATTGGCGAACGGATTCAATTGTTTTGGTTCTTCTGAAACTTTTTCGCCGGCCACATCCTCCTTCTTTTCCGTGTTCTTCACATCAGGAATATGAAGTTCCTGTAAATAATAGAGAATCTGATCCACAATTGTTCGTTTAATCGTCAGCATTCCAACCATATTTGATAAATCACGTAACGGCTCACGTATCGCGTGGATTGCCGACATGTTGATATTGTATTTTTTGTCATCCGCTAATGGATATTTATCACATAATGCGATCAGGTCATCGATGTGCTCTATTTTTTCACGTATCTCGATGAATACCGGTTCTTTTGTAGCCACGGGGGGAGGAGGAACCGCAGTGACGGGCGGATCTTTTGTTTCCGCGTTTGAATCTATGATTTTGATAGGAAATAATAAGGTAGGTATTAGAGATGCGTTTGAAAAAAGCGATGCTGCCGGATTGGACGGGGCAAACGGATTAAATGTCATGTTCATAAATGGATTCGTGGTTGAAGTTGAACGAACTGATTCTTTTCCATTTTCTGCGGCATCGTTGGTGTCGGTTCCACGAACTTTTTCTTGTGTTGGCGTAAAGTTGTATATACCTTTGTCGTCAATATAGGAATAAGGCGTTTGGGTTTTATGAAAAAACTCGTGTAGTTGTTGTTCCATCTTACTTACTTGTTTTTCATTTTCTTCTCGTTCTTTTTCGTATTGTTTTAATAGCTCTTGGCGTATATCGCGTGGAACCGAAGGCGGAACCGAAGGCGGAACCGAAGGTGTTTTTGAATGATTCGGTTTTTTATTTTGGTTTGAATAATACCAACGTCTTTTTTTTCCACGTGGCCCTTCATTACGGTTATTGTTATTGTTATTGTTACTGTTATTGTTATTGTTATTGTTACTGTTACTGGGTTGTGACATCACGACGTATATGTTATCGTCTTTGTCGTGTCGGTGTAATAGAATAAACAAAAACGGTTTATATCGGTTTGTGTGTGTGTGTCTCTGCTATACCAACACCCGAATTATGATTTGAAAACAACATAAAAATAAATTGAAAATACATTATAGCTTACCCCGATATATATCAATCAGGGTAAATTCAACACATTATTGTTATTCCAAATGCCGAAACTTATTCGTAAGCCCAAACAGCCCGTTGCTATCGCTCCTGCTGCTCCCGCTGCGTCCGCTACCGAACCAGAGAAGGAATCAACCCAAGCCAATAACAATAATGAAGACCACCAACCAAAATATGAAGAACTCAATCCACGATACGCCGCTGCCAACGACTACGACTACTACGACGCACCGGTCTCAGCATCACTCCAAGAGAAAATAAGAGCAAGAATAGGAACATATATCGAAGAACCTTGGACGATTATCGGTTCCTATTTCGAAGGCAAACATCTCGAACAACTGGTCCGTCATCAAATCGAGTCGTATAACGACATGATAAATGTTCAATTGAAACGAACCGTCGATATGTTCAATCCCGTTAAAATCGCATCAGAACAAGACTATAACAAAGCAACTCACAAATATCGACTGGAAGTTGAAGTGACTTTCACAAATTTGTATCTGTCGCGTCCGCAAATTCATGAAAATACAGGCGCGACCAAAATACTCTTTCCACAAGAAGCCCGCCTACGTAATTTCACATACGCGTCGATGATGACGGTCGATATGAACGTGAAATATATCGTTCGCGGTTCGGGCTCGGGCTCGGGCACAGACACCACAGCAGCAACAGAAGAACCTGTTAGCATTCATCACAAAGTCTTCCCAAAAATCCAAATCGGAAAGATGCCAATCATGCTGAAATCCTGTATTTGTGTCCTCACGCAACACAACCACCTCGACCATAATGTCACAGGAGAATGCCCCTATGACGCGGGTGGCTACTTTATCATCAACGGAAGTGAAAAGACGGTGCTTGGTCAGGAACGCGCCGCCGAAAACAAGGTTCTCTGTTACAACGTCGCAAAAAACAATAACAAATGGCGTTATATTGCCGAGATTAAATCGATACCCGATTCCAAGTGTATTTCTCCCAAACAAATCAATATGATGGTCGTCGCAAAACAGAACGGATTTGGGCACCCCCTCGTGATTCAAATTCCGAGAATGAAGCAGCCAATCCCTTTGTTCATCGTGTTTCGCGCACTTGGCGTATTATCTGACCGCGAAATATGCGAATACATCGTATATAATATCAACGCCGATGGTGCTGCCGACCACGACCACGACCACGACCACGACGGTGCTGCTGATGGTGCTGCCGACGGGTCGGCTGTCGCAAAAAAACTACTGGAAGCACTTCAAGCATCCATCATCGATGCCAACGGAATCATGACACAAGAAGACGCAATACGGTATTTTACATCACAGGTCATCTTTACTCCTATCAACATGGATAAGGAAAGCGGGGCAGCGAAGAAGCGCGAATTCGCACAAGAAGTCCTTCACAACGACCTTTTCCCTCACTGTAATACTGCGAAACAAAGGATATTCTTCCTCGGGTATATGGCGCATAAATTACTGTGCGCATTCTTCGAAATCAACAAACAGGACGACCGTGATTCGTATTTGAACAAGCGCGTGGATCTCACCGGCGCGCTTCTCAACAACCTCTTTCGCAACTACTTCAACAAACTCGTGAAAGATATGTCGAAGCAGGTTGTACGCGAAATCAATACTGGTTCGTGGCGTTCTACTGAAGACTACCTCAGCATCATCAACGACACAAATATGTATAAAATCATCAAATCCACGACCATCGAGAACGGGCTCAAACGTGCGTTATCCACCGGTGATTTCGGCATCAAGAGCATGACAAGCAACAAGGTTGGAGTCGCTCAGGTGTTGAACCGTCTTACGTATTCGTCGAGTTTGAGTCATCTTCGCCGTTTGAATACCCCCATCGACAAGAGCGGAAAGCTCGTTCCCCCGCGTAAGTTACACAATACATCATGGGGGTTTCTTTGCCCAGCAGAGACGCCAGAAGGTGGCAGTATTGGTGTCGTCAAAAACATCAGCTATCTAAGTCATGTCACGATTCACAGCAATCCTGCGTCACTTCACGCGTATATCGATGAGTATATTGAGCGCGTTGAAACCCTGACACCGCAACAAACATTTCGTCAAGTGAAGGTATTTGTGAATGGAATATGGGTGGGGATTACACGCGACCCGATGCGACTTTACCGTGAATTCAAATTGAAGAAATGGCGCGGAATCATCAACATTTACACGTCGGTTGTGTTTGATTATCCGAATGCGGAAATCCGGATTTGTAATGATGCTGGGCGAATGATGCGGCCGTTATTGCTCGTGAATCCAGATACGAACGAACTCTATATTACGCGTGACATGATACAGAGGGTTGCGGCTCATGAGATTGGATGGGATGACCTATTGACGCATATTGCGAGCGGATGCGAGCACAGCGGATGCGAGGACAGCAATCATAGTGAGTGCGAGCACAGCGGTAGCGGCGGCGACTCTCACGGCGTCATCGAGTATATCGATCCAGATGAACAGGCGTTTAGTATGATTGCGATGCGCCCGCATCATTTATATCGGAATGAAACCGATACCGCGAATCCGTATATGTTCAAGTATTCACACTGCGAGATTCATCCGAGCACGATTTTCGGGATTTTGGCGTCGTGTATTCCGTTTCCAGAGCACAATCAGGCGCCTAGAAATACGTATCAGTGCTTGGATATTAATGAGACGGTATTGATGAGTGACGGACGCCGTGTGCCTATCAAGGATGTAAAAGTCGGCGACGAAGTAATGACCTATCATCCAACTACATTTGAAGTGAGTAAGACCCGTGTTGTGAATCATTTCATCCAAGAAAACACACATCCCGTTTATAAGATTACCACCATATCTGGACGTGAAATCATCGCAACAGAAGACCACAAGTTCTCAACCAACGCTGGATGGAAAACGGTGAAAGATATGATAGAAGAACCCGAATTACGTGTGGGCATGTTTGACACGACATTCTATGCGTGGAATTTGATGTTTGTTCGCATTCATAGCATCGCCCCAGTAAGCAATCGTCTTGTCAGCGATATCGAGGTCGCCAGCGAAAACCACTCGTTTATTGCTGGTGATGGTTTTGCGAGTTCGAATTGCGCCATGGGCAAGCAAGCCATCGGCATCTACGTGACGAATTACCAGCGCCGCATGGACAAGACCGCATATGTCCTCACATACCCCCACCGCCCCCTCGTGGATACCCGCCTCATGCAGATGATTCAACTCGCAGAAATCCCCTCCGGTGCGCCCCTCATCGTCGCCATCATGTCCTATACTGGCTACAATCAGGAAGATTCGGTTCTCGTGAATCAAGGCGCCATCGACCGCGGCATGTTCTCTGCGACCATCTACCATACCGAAAAGGACGAGGACAAGAAAATCAACGGCGACGAGGAAATCCGGTGCCATCCTGATGCGTCGAAAACGAAAGGCATGAAGTTCGGGAATTACGACAAACTGAATCAACGCGGTGTCATGCCGGCGAATACCTTCATCGAGAACCGCGACATCATCATGGGCAAGGTGATTCCAATCAAAGACAATCGAAATGACCCCACCAAACTTGTGAAGTATGAGGACATCAGCCGCGTATATCATACATCAGAGGAGTGTTATGTGGATAAGAGTTATATTGACAGCAACGGTGAAGGATATTGCTTCTGTAAGGTTCGCGTCCGCGCATTCCGCAAACCTGTCATCGGCGACAAGGTATCAAGTCGTATGGGACAGAAAGGCACAATCGGTAATATTATTCCGGAGCGAGATATGCCATTCACAAAAGACGGGATTCGTCCGGATATTATTATCAATCCACACGCGATTCCGTCTCGTATGACGATTGGTCAGCTAAAAGAGACGCTTCTCGGGAAAGTTCTCGTGAATTTAGGGCTGTTCGGCGATGGAACATCATTCGGTGAGTATGACATCAAGGATATTAGTAAGGAACTTCTGAAGGTGGGATTTGAAATGAATGGCAACGAACTTCTTTACAACGGTCTTACTGGCGAACAAATCAAATCGGATATATTTATTGGACCGGTCTTTTACCAAAGGCTGAAACATATGGTGAATGACAAGCAGCATAGTCGTTCGATTGGACCGATGGTGAATTTCACGCATCAACCAGCGGAAGGACGTAGCCGTGATGGTGGCTTACGTTTTGGAGAGATGGAGCGTGATGCGATGGTTGGACACGGTGCTTCGCGATTTACCAAGGGGCGTATGTATGACTGCTCCGACAAATACGAGGTTCATGTGTGTCGGAAATGCGGGATTATCGCGTCGTATAATGAAGAACGGAGTATCCACTTTTGTAAGACGTGTGACAATCGGTCGGATTTTGCGTTGGTTCAGATACCGTATGCGTGTAAGTTGCTCTTTCAAGAGCTGGCGACGATGAATGTGGCGCCGAGGATTATGACGTAGTTCTTCTTGGCTTCGCCGCTGAAATTCCTTGTGCCGTGCCATGCCACCCGGTCTTGCTTCTGCTATCTAATTTAGGATATATTCTATAATAATAAGTGTCATTAAAATAAGTAATAAACATTTTTATCTATTCTATTCATATCAAAGAAATTTTGAATACCATGGAATTTTCATCGTCATCGAGCCCGGCTTTGTCATTCGCCGATTCCCCCGACACAAAGGTTGCGCCTATCGTAGTTGGTGGTGTTGTCTTTGTTGGCCGTGCCGTCGCAGGCGGAATAATAGGTGGTGCCGCATCATGGGGTGTGAATCGTGTGCTTGACAACCGTTTTCCCGCCAAAAAGTAAAAACCGTTTCACGAACCGAACCATTATATCAAGTATTTTATAATTTTATAACTTATAATATATAATACAATCACATGAATTTTACTTTAGGAGGAGGAGTTAAGGGCATTTCCCCCAAACCTGTTTTAAATGGAACGCTCAAAGGTAGTTCGGAATTAGAGACGTTGCGTTTTACGCTTCGAAAGGCGTGGAACGGAGCAGCCGCCGGTGAAAAATTGGGCGGTCGTGTGCCAGCAGCTACTCCTTTCCGTGTCGTGAATAACGCTGGCGATTACCTCTCGCGTCAATACTATACTTCTGGCGGCTCAAATCAGGTGACATCCGCAAGGCAGAGTATCACTTCGGGTTGGCGCGGATTGGCTGGCGGTGTTCATGTTCAGGACGACGGCACTGGTGTTCCTTCCGCTACTTGTAACACAAAATTCGTCTATGACGGCTCCGATTACACGCGTTTTCGCAAGCAGATGGCGATGAATCGCAACTACAACGATGCCGGGTTTGGTGGGGCAAATAATGCCGCACAGTCGGCCATCCGCGCAATCCGCAGATAGATAGATAGATAGTATAATAACATCGCGTGAATTCACCCCGATGATATTATAAGAAATTACTGAAATTTAGGCGGAACAACATATCCTTGTGCCCTCGCGCGTGATAGTGCCTCGCGGACATCATTTACATTCGGCGCTTTATATTGTATATTTTCTGTTTCCTTCACACGCAACGAGCTCTTTCCAATCGCCTGTAATTTGAGCCGTTCCATCCGTGACGACGCGTCATGGCGATTGTAGATGAGTTTTTGTTTGGTTATATCCGCGGCGGCAGCTGTATTGGTGATGCGCGGGTAATGTGTGCGCATATATGCCGCGCGATTGCTTGAAAAGGTAGAGTCGTCGGCAGATGGGTAGAACTTTTTCGGCATCACGCCGGTTTGTAATGTCAGGACAGGCATCATCGCCTTGTAGGTTAAGCCGAGACGACGAGTATATAGTATCATTTGCAGTGCTACACCGCTTATAGTAGAAAGTGCGACACCCTTGTTGTTTGCTGTATTTTGCCATGTATTTACATTCGGGTCGGCGTATGTCAAAACAGTCGTTCCATTTACCATAACCGTCCATGTATTGGCGGCGTTCTTGTTATAAATCACCCGAACAGGATACCAAGTATTTTCACCGGTTCCTCTTGGTCCGGGTGCGGTAGTGCTTTTTAGAACAGCAGCTCCGCTTGTATTTAATATATAGACACCTTGCCCTGATAATCCGTTATTCGTATAATCGTCCCAGAAATTAAAAAAAATTGACAACGTCATCGTGCTTCCAAACCGGATTTGGTAGTTATCGCCGCCAACTCCTAAGGTTGCTGTCCAAAATATCTCGGTATTGAATTCGAAAGAATTAAGTTCTGGATTGATTAAAAAATCGGCGTAGGATATTGCTCCTGTGCTGCTTTCTTCTCCATTAATAAGCCGAAGTTGAACATTCGGGTCAGTTCCGGTAAATGGTTGCGCCGCCGCCGTTCCACTTTTGGTGACTTTGTTATACCAATTCGACGCATTTAGACTTTCAAATGTTTTTTCGATTCGCGCCATCTTATTTTGTAAAGATTATTGTGATGGATACTATTATTTATTGTATAGATAATAGTCCTAAATGAATGATTCCGTTCCGTTCCGTTAGATTTAGGAATAAACTTTTTTATTTAATTATTGTATAACGCAAATTTTATAAATGCTGAACAAGTATCTGGTTGAGTTCCTTGGAAGCGTGTTCTTCCTCTATGTCATCATCGCCACCGGCAACGCTATCGCGATCGGTGCTGCGTTGGCCATCGCTATCATGCTTGGTGGTCACATTTCCGGCGGCCACTTCAACTCCGCAGTTACTGTCATGATGGCAGCTGCCGGAAAGATTCCGATGTCCGATGTGGTCCCTTACATCCTTGCCCAGATTGCCGGTGGTCTTGTCGCTCTTGAGCTCCACAAGCGCATCAAGTTTTAAGCGTTGTTCGCTCGTTCGCTCACTGACTCGTCGTCGCACAAGTGTATTTAGTTTGTAATCTGATACAATATTATATCATATTATATCAGAACCGAAGCGTGTATCATGACAAGTATATCTAGCATAACGCAAAAGTATGCGAAACAGCAACAGCAACAAAAACAACAAACGCAAAAAGGAGGGGCATTATTTGATTTTTTGAAACCAGACGAACCGGCTCCAGCCGCTGCTCCGTCAGTAGTTCCTCCGCCTAAACCAGAGGAAGAAAAAAAACAAGAACAAGAAAAAGAAGATAAAAGTATGATTGATACAATTAAGGAAAAGTTAAGTTTCAATTCTGATTCAGGTGAAACTGCGGCTGCTACGCCTGCTCCTGCGCCTGCGGCTTCGGAAGCAGATTCTTCTTCGCCCGCAGAATCTACACCAGCAGATACCGCTGCCGCTCCTGCTGAGGCGAAAGATGATAAACCTGGAATTCTTAGCGGCTTATTCGGGCTAGGCGCATCAAAGAATGACGCAAGCGAAGAAGCGAGCGAGAGCGAGGCAAGCGAGAGCGAGGCAAGCGAAGAAGCGAATGAAAACGAGGCAGCAAACGAGAACGAAGCAGCAAACGACAGTGATGAAGCAAGCGAGGCAAGCGACGATAATGGCGATGATTTTGAAATGGTCGCACAAAAAATGAATTCACTTCGCGAAAAGTATGACAAACTTAAAACCGACCATGCTGCTTTGAAGACTAAGATGCAAACACAAAAGGCCGAAGAGAAAAAGTTAGATGACAGCAAAGTGACGACATTAATTGCCGCATTTACAGCTTCTCAGGGAGCATTAACTGCTTTCAAGGACGCACTCGTCGAACATTTGAAAAACAATAATTACCCGCTTGATGGTCTTGAGTTTGATTCAAATCAAACTACACAACCGGTGCCCGAACCTGCGCCGGCGCCTGAACCTGCGCCTGTGCCTGTGCCTGAACCTGCGCCTGTGCCTGTGCCTGAACCTGTGCCTGAACCTGAACCTGAACCTGCACCCGAACCTGCACCCGAACCAGCACCCGAATCCGCCCTAGAAGCATCACAGGAGACACAAGAAGAACCAGCGAATGAGAACGAAATCGTTTCTGAATCATCGGAGTCTGAATCCGAACCTGAATCCGAAAATGTGTCGATTCCGGTGCCGCCACCGGTTCCTGAACTTCAAAGTAATGAAATGCCTGTTTCATCTCCTTTACCTGAGGTTCCTGTAAATAATGAACCAGCAGCTGTAGCAGGCACTCCACAACAAGCAGCATCCCCCGAAACGATTAACGGCGGACGCAGCCATTATGTTCATTCTTCCAACAAAAAGGCATCCACGCATCGCCACCACCAACGCCGTAAGCGTCATCAAACCTTGCGTAACTACAAGAAATAAACACTACTTTCGCTTTTTATACAGGATTCGATAGAATAGATACAGCAAAACGGCTGTAACACCATAATAATATACTTGCGACATCATATCTCCGCGAATCGTTGATAAATCTTCTTCGTTGGAGTCGGCGGCTTGTTCCATTAAGGATGAAAGTCGGGAAACAAGGTCATCATAAAATGACCCGATGTCTGTGATGCTACTTGATTTTTCCGACGACGACGACGATGACGTTTCTGGTGTCATGGTGGTCGAAATTGATTTTTTATAAAATGACGCGGCATTTTGGTGATGTTGTTGAATGACCTCGCGAGCATTCACCTCGCTGCCTGCGCCTGTGCGCGCGCCCGTAAGCGCAGCGTCTTTTTGAAACGTATCAAACGACAATTCTGTCATTGAGGATGATTTCGTAATATTATAACTCAGAGGACTACGATGCGATGTTTGATAAGCGACTCCGGATGAACCTGCTAAACTTCCATATATATCACTCTGCTTTTCTTTTTCGTCGCTCGGGACGGTCCCGTCGGCGTTGGCGTCGGCGTCAGCGCCCTTGACATTCAAGGTATGAAACCCATCTCGTGCGCCTTGACATGATTTTCCAGACGCAGGATTATAACCATTCGGAAAGCTACATGGATTCAGTTGTGCCATATCAATCAACGCGATGTAACGGGTCTCGCTACTTTTCGCATTATTATTATCGACCGTTTGTAGTGTGACTTGCGCACAATCCGGATAAGTGCCTGCTGTAAATCCATTAAACAACTGGACTGGATTTAATGCGCCTAGATTACCAAGAGCGCCGGGAATAAGACCTCGAAGTGATTTGAATCCGCGTCCATCCGCGCCGCTTGAAATAAATGGAATCGACCCATCAGGTATATTATTGACATAAATCCACCGTTCCACCTTTTCTTTTTCTTGGTTTCGTTCTTCATCGCGCTTCGCTTTTTGTTCGTTGAGCGCATTTTTCAGTTTCGTGGCCTGGTCCTCCGTTATTTCCTTCGCGCCGAATTTATTTTCAACATCTTCATAGGCTTTTTCCCATGCGGCGTCTTCATCCCGCTCTTTCTTCCATTTTTCGACAGTTGTTTTGCTACACTGACCGGTTGTTTTTAAGAAAAACTTATTGCCGAGAGGCTTTCCAGTTACACTCGCATTTCCTGTTCCTGAAATAAGAACTTCCACATAGGATAGGAGTCCATCGACGTTTGTGGCAAGCGCTCCGAGAGAAAATCCGGGCGACATGCCCATTTCATCGGGCTGTTTTATACTTTTCCAATAATCATAGGACGGGCCTAATAATGATGACATACTACTACTACTACGTTATCATTAGATTAAATTCTTTATTGTAAATTACATTTCATTACATTTCATTACATTTCATTACATTTCATTACATTTCATTACATTTCATTACATTACATTACATTTCATTACATTACATTACATTACATTACAATATTCACTTGACCCCCAGGTGAAAGCGATTTATTCAAATCTTCTATTTGTTTTCCTAATTCCTGTATTTTTTTAGACGTTTGATTAATTTCGTCGGTTTGGTCTTTCACCGCATTCACATATT
>Ga0172376_10003801_pt1 | contig 17633 bp, 6 predicted proteins | sample Lak35m_FD_121114 | JGI IMG/M metagenome (GOLD analysis project Ga0172376, IMG submission 121114) | Freshwater microbial communities from Kabuno Bay, South-Kivu, Congo - kab_092012_35m | ecosystem: Environmental > Aquatic > Freshwater > Lake | place: Democratic Republic of the Congo: South-Kivu... | reverse complement strand
GGGAGAGCGTCAGTGTTGCCGCCGTATCTATACCAAGCATTGTTATACCAAACATAATTCTTTGGATCTGGATTAACATTAACCTCAACGTTAGAACTTTCTGCTCTTCTTACATTCTGAGTCAGCCTCTCTTTAGTGAGAACATTAAGTTTTCCTGAAGCATCATAGAATATTGAACATTGTGTGGCAATAGCAATAGTTTCTAATACCTCCGCCACTGTTTGCTCTTTTTTACAGAAAAAATTTTTAATTATAGTATCTTCTTTATCATTAACAACAATATCTGATGATTTTTTAAACTCTAATCCAGTAATACCAACGTTATCTAAAATCATAAGAATGATTGCAGATGTAGCAGCATAGGCAGATATCATAAAATCTGGAGCGGAAAGTTCTCTTAAAAACTTCATCCCATCCTCTAGATTTACCGATACGGAGTAATCTTCTCCAATATTCCATTGACTAGAATATAAAACTCCTAAAGGAATATTGTATGTTTCATCATCTTCTGGCACATAGACTTTTTGATAAAAATCAAACTTAACATCTTCATTAAGCATTTTATATGAACTTAAAATACTAGCAAATAGAAATTGTTCTTCCTCATTAGAAAGAGTAATACTTCCAGCCCCACTTACTACCGACCCAACGGGAAGACCAAAACTTGTTGAATCTCCAATAGAAGAGTCAATATTAAATTGTTCTACATATGAGGTAACATCTACCTCAAGTCTCGGGGAAATTTCAATTAGTTCAAGGGATGCTTTTTTATTCTCTCTTTGAAAAACATTCATCATAGCATCTGGACGGAACCTAACTCCACTAATTCTTTTACATTGAGTTGGACTAGCAGATATAAGTTGATCAAAATCCGTCATTCTTGATACTGTTTTAGACCATGTTCCATTTGGCTGTAGATATAATTCAAAAATTCCCGTTGCAAAATCATCTGTACTAGATATTACTTCATTTTTATTTACCGCGCGGCTTTGATTAAACGGAACCTGATATATCTGAATCCACGATCCAGATACTAAAATATCTACTGCAAAAGAAAGCGGAACAGAGACATGGTTTTGCACCTTAATAACAATTTTATTACATAAAACATCATTTACTTCTTCAGGTGTATTTTCATATATTACAAATGGGTTAACATCCTCAATTTTACCAAATAAATTAGATACTCCCGTTATTCTTTGATTTCCGTTCATTCCTAATATTTTTGCTGAATTAAAATAGTCATAGGATCTATCTTCTGATACAGGATAAAATCTGGCGGAGGCAGTAGAAAGATTAGAGGTTCTAATATTTTTTACATCCTTAGTATAAAAAATATTCTCAAATTTTTGTACATGAACAATTCCTGGATCTGGTCTATCTGGTTTAAATACTGATAATAGTTGTGAAAAATAATTTGATGATGGATCTTTTTTAATTTGATTGTTATTATAGACAATATTATTGTCTCCAGTAATAATGTTTGTGCTTAATGGATTGTATGTAGCCTCAGTCTGGGACGCTTTTCCTTTATAGAGGCCAATTCTTTTAATTACATGATATTTATTCATGTTCCATTCAGCAATTACAAGATGGTCGCTTTGTATCTGGTCCGCCGATTTATATAAATCTCTAATGGTTGTATAATTTAACACTATACCTCCACCAATGTCATAGCAACATCCCAGAGATCATGAGTCGGCCCTCTCTTTGTCACAACATAACTAAAATCATCAAAGAACACATTGTATGTTTCTAGTCTATATCTAAGTGGAACACCCGCCGCCGCCTCAGGAGTATCATAAACTAGATTAAGATAAAAACTATCGGGATGGTCAGCGTGCCAAGTAAGCATTTCTTTTCCTGATGCCCACCCAGGAGTAAGCCCAGAAAACCTAACTTCAGATAATTCATTCTTTTCAGAAGGTAGGTCTTGCCAAGATACTGAAAATGTTTTCTTATCTGCAACATGATAAGATCTCATGCGACCGTTAATCATTCTTTTTTTATACTCTATTCTCTCTATCCCTACCTGTAGTTCTGAACGACCATCATCCGTTAGATAAATATACTTACTGCTCGCGGTGGGACTTAAATCATACTGTCCCGCCGACGCACTAACAACAGTTGGAGTTTGTTCTGTAAAAATAATTAATGCTGGGCGGGACCAAATTTTTTGTAAAGTAGTTACAGCCATTTATTATATACTCCTACTGTGGTTTCTTCTACTATTTGCAGAGTTAATCATACTAATAACTTTGTTAGCAATTGCGTTAGCACCTTTATTTCCAGCACCATTAATAACAACATTTACACTTGTGCTGCTGTTGTTTGATGATGAATCTCCCGCATAATTATTATTAGTCATGCCTACCGATGTATTCGCCATTTCTGGCATACTAAATGTTGGCATAGGAGTAGATCCAACCATTCCGCCATCGGCAAATTTTTGTATGAATCCACCGCTAGCAAAATTTGCACGACCGGAATTAATTTGATCCATAAATCCTTTGCCATATTTAGCAACACTAGAAGCCTTTACGACATACTCTCCGTTTGAAAGTAAGGCTGGAATTACATCAGATCTCGGTCCTCCTGGACCAAATACTGGTCCCCCTCCATTAAATCTTTTTACTATTCCCCCGTTAGCATAAGTGTTTGGACGCTTAAATGTTCCATCTGTGTTAATTCCTAAAGATGCTGTTACTTTAGCAACATCTTGTGGAGTAGGATCAGTTGTTTGATTAATTTGAACATGCATAGGGTCTGAGTTCCCCATTTCATCCGTGATAAATCCTCCAAGAGATTGAGGTCCAAACCACTGAAGCACTCTGTATTTATTAATAAGAGCATTCATTGTTTTATATGGGATCGGTGATTTAGATTGCCAGGGGGCAAGACTAGATTTTTTCCCTCTCCACCAATCTAATACAGCAAGTTTTTGGGCAGTGCTAACCCAGTTCCACCCAAAGTAGACCCCCTCTTGACCAGCATTTATATCTACCGCAGTTCCAGATGGGTGATTTGAGGAATCATCTTCTCTAAATTCTAGGCCACCAATAGTACTTATAGGTCTAATTAATTTATTATAATCGCTAGCAAAGGCTAAAAATAGTGGTAAAACATCTTTATTTAAAGTAACCCTCAGAGATGTACCTGGGATGGTTCCAGACGCTTGAGTAAATCCACGGCCTCCAAAAGAAGTACTCCAGGGCCACCCATTTGGTCCACTTAATCCACCTAGCGTAGTGGTTGTATCTGCCGGATTTGCTGGTTTTCTTTTTCCGTCAACAACGGGTTGTCCGTCAACAACGGGTTGTCCGTCAACAACGGGGGAGGACTGATTATTATTAAATAGTTCTAGGGCTCCAAATAATCCTCTGAATGGTTTGTCTGAACCATTCAGAATATAAGATTGGGACTGTTTGTTATTGTTATTTTTATTTCTTACTGACGGACTTGGAATAGATGAATGGCCTAATACAGCACGCCATAAATTATTAGTATTTTTTTCTGACTCGGCCCCCCACCAAGGTCTTGTTCCATAATGTGGACCCCAATCAAACCCGTCTGATGTTCCATTATAGGTTGGTTTCATGGCCCACGGTAAGTAATACTTTCCACCTCTGGAAATATATTTATAGGCAACAGATGAATTGTAATCTCCATCTAGAAGTTTTGGAATATTAAACCAAGGCTCCGATCCGTATCCTTTTTTATTTACTTGAAATAAACCATAATCACCATTACCAAGACTATACATACTTGGATTTGTTATGTGATCATGGTATAATTTTGGATTTCCACCAGACTCTCTCATTGCAATAGTCCACGCTAATCTTTGTTTTTCTAAAGGCCATCCTCCTGCATCCAAATGTTTTTCAACATTTTTAGCGGTACTCATAGAGTGCCCAAGACTACTTAAAACTTTTCTGTCAAAGACTAGCCCCCCGTCAGCAAACTTTTTAACTAGACCGCCGCTTCTATATCCTTTTACTTGTAAAACCATTGCTTTTAGACGTTCTCTTAAAACAAACTCTAAGAAATCTGGATTAGTTAATTTATACTGGGGAGCCTGGTTAGCAAATTTTTCAATAATGGGATTTATTAATCCCCTTATGCCTCCTACATCTTCAATTCTTTCTTGTAATTTAAAAACTTGTTGCTTATATTCAGAATTAGTTACGCTTCCAAATCCAAAGGTTCTTCCGTATTCTGGATCAGATATTTTTAGAGGATTTGATGGATCAAACGTCAGCGGTTTTCCTCCAGGAGTTTGAAAAACATTGCTTCCAAAGTCTATTCTAAATGGAGTGAATTTTCCTTTTACACCAAGAGGAATGGATGCATTATCTTTAATTATATAATTCCTTAGATGCGTATCTCTTAATCCAAATAATGTGTCCGTTGCTTTTCCAATTTCTCCTTCTCTTGCAAGTCTTGATTGCATCATTCTATCTAGGCCATCTTCTGCGACTGTTAATCCGTTTCCAGCCATCCCACCTGGATCAATATCTTTAAAAAATCCTGGAACATGTCTAGCATTATCCAACATTGTGCTTGAAATTATAAGTTGTCCAGGTGAATAATAATTTGGTTGCATCGCAGCGAGGGCTGGAGGTAGTGGTTTTCCAGGGAATAATCTTTCTTTTGCCCCAATATTAAGAAGATTTGTTTCTGGAACATTCATGTTAAGAGACTTATATGCATTTGCAATTAGAGCCTCTAAGTAAATAGATCTTGCTCCAGCGCCAACGGCGTGCGGCCCTTTAACATATCTAAGAACACCATCCTTACCAACAACTAGACCTCCAGGACTAATTCCTCCCTGGCTGTCTGGGATTAGCGCCCCAAAGACATTATCTGGTTCATCTTCTGATATATATCTTCTTACATACTCAAGGGATACGTCATCTCCTAGAGGGCCTTTAACAACAGTTGGTTTAGCAACGGCAGCCCCTGACATAGCCCTATTCATTCCCATACTTAATGAGAATAGATTTCCTAGGCTAGATGCTGGCTGTGTTGTATTTAATACAGTAGATGTTGCTTCGCCGTTAAGCCCTAGGGCTCTTCTTGCTTTAAAGGCGTGAAAAGCAGTTTGCATCCCGCGTATTCCAGGAATTGGAATTGCAAGTGTTGTGGCATTAATAGTTTTTTCTAATCCCGATGCAGAAGCGTATGATTCGCCGCCGACAAAATTGGCTGCTGGATCGATAATAGATGGGGCGTCCATGGCCCCACCAAATAACTGCACTGCTCCTGCGCCCATCCATCTCAACATATTCAAAAGGGTAAGGTCGTGAGATGGGTCATAATTTTTATCTGTCCTTAAAGCATCCTGTGCATTTGCTATAGGAGTTCCAAATACTGGACGCATCGGCGTTCCACGGGAAGCCTTGTTTTTCCCTCTGCCATAAATATTTGAATAAGATTGTGTATTTGTAGAAGTATATCCAGTTGAAGATGTAGGAGTTCCACCAGAATAGGCAGGCTTTGGCTTCCATCCACCAGCATATACCCCACCACTTGCCTGTGTTTCTGCGCGGTCGGCGGAAACATAAGTGCCATTACTTGCTTTAATTATTCCACCATTAGCAAATCCTTTAACAAAGCCTCCATTTGCCATTTGTTTAAACGGTGGAATATTATATCCATACTTATTTGCCATTTCCAAGGCTTTACTATATGCAAGTTCTGCCTCTGGCTTAGGGGTGCTAGGATGAAAAGCCTTTTGTAACAGGGCCGTAATTCTAGCAGCCTTGACTGGATTTGCTGTAGAACCAGTTTTTAGAGTTGGGCCAGTAGAATTACTTGATCCTCTTGGAGGCCGTGGCGGTCGTTCTTGCCGTGGTGGGGGCTCTTGTCGTGGGGGTGGTTCTCTGCGTGGCGGGGGCTCTCTGCGTGGCGGCTGTTGCCGTGGCGGGGTATCAGTAAAAAATGGTTTAGCATCTTCATAATTTGTCCATTTTTGACCTTGATATCCCCCTCGCATCATAAATGGATTAACGTTTCTAGAGGCCCAAAATAATTCTTGTGGAGTCGCCATGGAAGGTGGTCCGAATCGCATCATCCAACTCTGACGAGTTGCTTGGTCCCATGATCTCCATTCTTTAGCGAATGCTTCTGGATATTTTTCAGGTATATCTGATAAACTGCCTTCTGCGTTAAAACTGAATCTATTTTCTTCTTGTATATTTCTAAACCCAAAGTCTTTTGATCTATTAAGACGATTCCTAAGATCTCTAGGCATTCCTCTACCAAATGGGAATATTCCCATGGCAAATAGACCTCTGGTGATAGGATCAGAGTCAGTGTACTGACTTCCACCGATAGTTCTTCCTAATGCAGTAGTATCTGGAGTATTAACTCCAAACATTTCCATAGGTACTCTAAATGGAGCCCAGAATGAGTCAAGTACGGTGGCGAAACCACTTCTTATCGCCCCTACAATTGAACTAATTTCTTCATTAAATGATGGCGCACTAAAGTTTTTAGGTCTATTTAGGTTTGGTTTAGAATATGCTTGAGTATTTGCTGTTTTGTACCCACCAGAATACGTTGGAGTTCCACCAGAATATGCTGGCGCTGGCTTATTATATCCAGTAGTTGATGTTGGCGTGCCGCCATAATATGTTGGCCTCCTGCTTGCAGCATATTCTTGTCTATCGGCGGAACCGCCACCATTAAATCCTTGAACCATTCCCCCATCTGCATACTTTCCAGCATTAATAGTATGCATAAGATCTGTGCCATACTTCTTGACACTAGATGCTTGAATTACATATTCTCCATTAGAAAGAAGGGCGGGAATTACATCAGACTTGGGTCCTCCTGGCCCTCTTACTGCCCCGCCACCATCTTGTAGATTTACTCTTCCATTTTTAATGTATCCACCTGTTGCTACTTCTGTTGGATCGTAAGGTTTTGTATCTTGTGAATTAGGCACGCCGTCGTTGTCCCAATCATTAGGATCTGATCCAGAACCTCCGCCTCCACCAATAATATTCCCATTAACAATTATGTCTCCAGAAACTGTCATATCCTGTACTTGCTGTGTTCCATCTGGAGCCCCTGGCAATTCCTGAGATATATAAACTGTAGAATTACTTGGAATTACTGATCCTCCACCGCCGCCTGGACTGGGAGCATTAAATGCAAATTCATCTCTGTTTCTTTCTAAGAATCCTGGAACTTCACTTGCAGGAATACCAGCCCTATTTGCAGCAACAGAGAGAGGAACCCCTCCTCTGAAGAATATTTCTTGAACTCTAAGAATTTTAAGATTTTCTAATCTTCTTGCATAAGGATCAACTTCATCGTACTCTTCAAGATATTTCTTTTGATATGCGATTAAATCTGTTGTAGCCAATTCTTGTAATTCATTGATAGTATCAATACGGGTTCTTGCTGCCTCAATTTCTTTATCTCTAGTTCTTTCAGCCTTTCTTATTTGTTTATCATAATGTTCCATTTTTTCATCGAATGCTTCTTGTTCTTGCTCCATGAGATCTTGAACAGACTGAATGCGATCTTCCATCATTTGTTCATATTCTTCTTGTTCATCCTGTTTTTGTTCACGAACTTCATCTATAGCATCTAGTTCAAGATCTCTTCTTTCTTCAATGCCTGAAATCATTTCATCATAAGAGAATTCTTGAGCGTCCTGAGACATCTGTTCACGTTCTTGTAAGAATCCAAATACATCTCCAGAAGCAAGTTTTTCTAATGCACTAAATGAAGTTTTTCTTTGTTGTGAATAGAATGACTCAGCCTTCCGGCCTTTTTCTAATGATTTAATATAAGCATCTGATGATTTTTCAATAGCCTTTTGCCTATCATCAAGACGCTCCATTTCATCGTCAAAACTCCTACGCCTTTCCTCCATTTCATCCTGCATACCCTCAATACTGTCTTGACGATTTTTTTGATCGGCTTCAAAATCTTCTTGCTTTACTCTACGTCTTTTATTTATAGATTTAATAATTGAATCAGTGGTCTCTTCAATATTCTGTATTTCTGTTTCTTGCTCTCTTCTTTGTTCATCAAGATCGGTAACAATTTCTTCTGTTAAATCCGCTTGTAATGCATTAGCAGCGCGTGCCGCCTCATCTGCAAGAAGTTTTGCATTGATTAATGCCTGCCCAAGTGCAGCATCAAATTGATCAGTGCTATTTGTCGCACGATCTAAAGAAATTCCTGCCGTTAACATTTGGGCAGCAACCATTTTTTCGTTACTATTGTCTATAGATTCACCAATTAGCCCCCACTGTTCCCCGTAACTATTTTTTAGATATTCCGTAACTTTATCTAGTGCAGCAATCCTATCCCCTTCATCTTCTAATGAATTAATGGTGTCTGCAAATTCTTTTATTCCGTTGATAGCGGCAGTAGGATCTTGTTGATAGGCCATTACAAGAGAGTTCATAATTTCAGGTATTTGTTCAGGATTAATAGTACTTAAATCTTGGAGCCTATCTTCTAAGGCATCTAATTCATTTATTAGATCTTTTAGTTCTGGGGAGGAGAATGATTCTGGAAGTAGTCCTAGAATCCCTTGCTGGAATGAATTCATTGATGGTGCTAATCTAGCGATTGCATTTTTTGTAGCATCAATATCTTCATTTATCGACTGAGCAATAGTTACGCCAGTATTTCCTAATTTTGTTTCTCCTGGCTTGAATTGTCCAACTATATTATTGACGGCCTGCTCAATAGTTTGTGTCTTTAATAATCCTTGTTGCAGGGCCTCATTAAATGCTTCTCCTCCTCGCATTCCTGCCTCTGCTGATATTGCTTCAATTGTTGCTTTTGCATTCTCAGCAGACATTCCTGAAATAATCATGTTGCTGTAGGCAACTGATAATGCCTGGGCTCCGGCCCCAGCAGAAAGATATTTAATTTGCTCAATAAGAGGGGAGTAATCTTCTTTTACTGCTTCTCTTAATGCTTTGTCTATGTCTTCAAGATCTTCTGAGATATTAGCAAGTCTGTTATTTTCAATAATATCTGAAACATTCATGATTGTTTCGCCAAAATATTCAGCACTCTTTACAGGATCATTAAATGCTGCAATGGCTCTTTCTCTGGCTTCGTCAAGGGAGTTTCGATACATCATAATTCCGGCAATAGCGGCAGATATTCCAAGCCCAGCGGCAATTCCTACTGGACCACCGGCAATTGAAGCAATTCTTCCTGCCATCAACAATCCAGATCCTGCTTTAGCAGATGCTTGTGCAGCAGCAGCGGCTGGAGCCATGTGAGGCATTCCAGACATTGCACGACCTAGTGAACTAGCCCCCGCATATCTAGATGCTGCTGAAACTGGTGCTTGTTTTGCAGCGCCAGCGGCACTCAATTTCTTACCTAGCGATCCTAATCCAAGGAAATTAGTAGCAATATTCTTTGGACTACCCATCATTCCAATCATTGGTAAGGCCATAAGTGCAGTAGAAAGAAGCATTAACTTCGACGCAGCATCTTCAGATGCTACTCCTAGGGCTCCCAGAGATCCTACTGCCATAGATCCCATAAATGCAACATTCATGAGACCCTGCCCACGCATCATCCTTGCCATGGGGTCTTTCATTGCTGTATCTGGACCAGTGGCGCCTGATCGTGGAGGAATTCCTGGCATTCCTAGAAAAGTGGTAGTTCCCCCGCCAGACCTTCCTACCGTTCCTCCAGGCTGAACTGTAGTATATGAAGCAGCGGCTCTTTCTTTAGCCCTAGTAAGATTTTGTTCAGCACGATTAGATGCATCCTCTAGTACTTCTTTATTTCTTAACTCTTCATAGTATTGACGAGATAAATTATCTAGAGCAGCCTTTCTTTTTTGTTCTGATAAAGAGGTATCTGCTTTAATTCTTGCTTCTGCCGCTTCTAGTTTTTCTAATCTTTCTGAAGATGCTACTAATCTTAATTGGAGTCTTTCTCTTAATTGAAGTGCTTTAGTAAGACTTTGTTCTGCCCCAGCCAGTTGAGTTCTTTCTGCTGAATCTACACTTCTTGTTGTTGGCACTAGAGTTCCTGTGGGGAACGGCCTTCCAGCAGCCGCTTGAACACTAGCAGCAAGAGATGAAGTCATCTGAGTAGTAGCAATTCCTGTAGCAGTCATTTGCTGTTGAACTTGTTGTAATTGTTTAGCAATAGCAATTCTTGTTGCCTCTGCTAATTGACCAGGAGTGCTAAGAATTCTTTGATATTCAGTGATAAGTCTTTGTTCTACTGCTTTTGCTTCGGCGGCAGAGTAACCAGTAATTTTAATAGACTCAACTTGTTTAATAAGACCAGGCAATGCCCCACTTACTGATGCTGCTCCTGTTGCTACTCTTTGTCCAAGATTTTTCAATGCCGCCTGATATAGAGCAACATCATCTTCATGTTGCATAAACCCATTGGTTACCGCGAGCATAATTCTATCGATTTGTTGCTGAGAAGCACTAAACTGTGGGCCAACTATTTTTATTGATTCCATCAATCTAGCGCGGTTAGGAGCAGACATTGCTAATATATTAGCCAATTGATTTTCAGCGGCTGTTATCATCTTCCAAAACGTTGGATCCCAAAATACGGCCTGCCCACCAATTTGCAGGTTCTTTCCAAAGGCTGGAATTCCTGGTGCAACTGGAGTCCCAAAAATATGTCCTTGGTGCATACCACCAGTGGTGGTTTTGCTTGGAGATGAATACTTAGGATCATTTGGATTATATCCTGGTCTTAAAGAAACTGGATCTCTTCCATCTTCATATCCCTTTAGAGTGCCGCGATTCATTGCCCTTAGAATAGGAGCATATTGAGCAGAAGCATCTGAATTAACGACAAACTCTCCTGGTTCAAGAAGGGCAGGCTCATTAGTAGATAGTCCTCCCAATTGGAATTTTTTATATTTACCAGAATTTATACTTTCTAAGAACGCTTTGTTATCTCTAGTTACTTCTTTTCTAATAACAAATTCGCCTGGTTCAAGGTAGGCAGGAACAATATCTCCGCCGCCATATCCTGGAATTTGTCCACCGTCCTGTAAGAACCTTAGGTTTGGATACATTCGACCTAACGTTGCTTTAAGTCTTAATGAAGGTAGTCTTCCTAGCAGCGAGGGGGCAATTTTTTCGAGTGTGGATCGAAAGGTGCTTGTAAAATTGTCAAACTGAGTTTGGGGGTTTGCATAACGATATCCTGTACTTCTTCCAGGTCTAGCCTTTTCTCTTACTAGAGTAGATGCCGCTGTTTCATGTGCAACTGTTAATAGAAAATCTTTGAAATTGAAACCTATTGGAGTTTTTCTGCTTCCCCTCGTAAATGGAATGTTCCCCCTTTTTATAGCCATTAAATAACGAATAGGGGCGTTTTTAAAAAATATATCTAGTTCTTTAGGCGTTTTATCTTTTATTTGTGAATATAAATAATTATAAATCTCATTACTTCTTTGATCTATTTTTTCCTTACTTAATATTCCAGCCTTTACTTCTCCTGCTGCCGTTCTTGATGCATACCCTCCAAGAGTTTTATGAAGAAATGGATCATCCTCTCCTTCTATTTTAAGATCCCTGTTTAAGAAGGCGATTGACGCTCTTTGTTCTGCGCTAGGATTTTTTACTTTTTGTAAAACCTCTAACATTTCTTGGGCAGCGGCCCTATTATAAGGTATCCCTGGACGCATCCATTCATTGTTCGCGTCTAATTGAGTTTTATCAAATGCATTATTTAAATACTGAGGATAGTTGGTAGCAGTCATGGCTCCGTATGATGGTACTGCTGTAGCCCTAGTAATATTTTTGGCTTTAGATCCTCCATAAAAGAGTTCTTCATCTTTTTTAGATATAAATCCAGATTTTATCAATCTTTCATAAAATTTCTCTGGCCCTTCTGTATGAGCCCCAGCAATTCTATCGAATTCTCCCCCAGTTCTGCCATCTTTATATCCAGGAACCCTCCCACCCTTACTAAAGGTCATAGGAAGACCATATTCCCAGCGAGCCATATCCCCACGTTGACGGGCTTTTTCAGCCTCTAATGCTTCTTTCTTAGCAAGTGCTGCGGCAGTTGGAGGCTTCTTGACCTCTGGAGTAATCCCACGATGAGATTGGTATACTGCTCTCCAATCAATTTTTGCCGCTTCATCAAGATCATTAATAATTCTTCCATACATAACTCTTTCTTCTTTTGTCATGTATGGAAGGTTATCAATTGCCCCTCGCGCTTTTCTAGCCGCCTCTGCAATTGTTGTTTGGAAGCCTCTGACATAATCATCTTCTGACATTGTTCTTGCCAATGGAGCAGTAGTTTCAGCAAACCATTTTTTTGCACCGCCCTTAGACATTAAAAAGTTGGTTGCAGTTTGTTCAGCGACCCCAGGTAATTCGCCACCAATTATTCTAGGCTGAGAGGCTTTATTTGCAACAAATGCTTGACCAACATCTGTAACAATATTTCCATATAAGTTGTCTGGCTGTAGGTCTTTGTCTCTTCTTACAATTGCAGCAAGAGCCTGACCAAAGAAATTCTTTTCATCTATAACACCCGTACTCTTGGCAAATTTAGCATCATACGGTGAGCGAACAGCAAAGATAACATCTCCTGTAACGGGATGCTTCATTTTAATTAATTCTTGAACAGGAGTGTCTAGGCCAAACACATCTCTAGTTAATTGTGTCCCACGAACTTCTGCTAATGCTGAATCGGCGGTGTCATGGGTCTTAACAACATACTTCTTTCCGCCTTGCTCATAAATTCCATTTACACCAGGAATAGATGAACTTCTTCCACCGATACTAGTAACTCTTTGCCCTACATCAGTGACTGGGAGTTTGGCAAATCTTCCAGTTGTTGCTTCAACATTAGTAGTAGATAATGTTTGTCTTACTTGTTTGGCCTGTTGAATATCTTTGTATCCTCTAGGCATTCCCAAGAAGATGGCCCCACGATTAAATCCAGGAAGATTCCCTCTATTCATTGCTTCAATCACGGGCCAGAATTTAGCGGTTGCTTCTTTAGTGATAACAGATTCACCAGGCTCTAGGAGAGCAGGAATTCTATCTCCGCCCCCATATCCTCCTGGGACTCTTTCTGGAGCAGTAGAACCTTTTTGTCTTTTAATTGGAGGAATAACTCTTCCACCAGGAACTGCCCCAGGAACAAATAATCCAGGCTCTCTAATAGCCAATCTTCCCAAAGATTGTTCGTATTGTGATAAGACTCCTACAAGTCTTCTCATTGCTACTTCTTGTGTAGTGAATGATTTTGTAAGGTTATCCACTCCTAATCTGGCAGCCATAACATTTTCATCAAGAAGTTGGAACTTTTCTGTTTTAATTCCTGCCATTCTTGCCCCAAGGCGGGTTATCATTAGGCCAAATTTAAGACCATTAGCGATTAGGTTTCCAAATAGACCGACCAACATAATTACTGGACCAGCAAGGGCTGTTATGGCAACGCCCCATTTTGCTAAACCTTGAACAGAATTTGGTAGCGATGAGAAAAAGTCAGAGAACATTCTGATTCCTTGACCAACTTTTTCTAATATAGGAATAAGAGTTTCAGTAAGAGCCTGACCTATAGGCATAAGAGAATTCTTTAATTGTTCCAGTGTTCTTTGGAATTTAACCGCCGTGGACTCTGTAAGAGTTTTAATTTCTCCATTGGCTACTGCCGCTAATTCGGCAGAACTCTTAGTTGCTAACTCAATTACTGATTGAGTCTGAGACCCTGTTCTGCCAATATTATCGAATAGGGCGGTAATTCTAGCAAACTGATATTTACCAAAAATTTGTTCAATAATTCTTGATCTACTGAAACTATCTAATCCAGATAAAGCATCTTGCATTGCATATATAGTAGGCATTAGTTGTCCACGATTGCCCTCAACAATTCCTACTAGGTCCACTCCAAATTGTTTAGCAACTAATGACGCTTGTTTAGTTGGATTAATAAGTGAGGCAAGGCCAGACTTTAATGCGTTTGCTGCTTCTGCCGCTGGAATACCACCTTCACGCATAGCAACAAGGAGTGTTGCTAGATCTTTTACATCTCCACCCAAAGATCTAACAACAGGGCCAACTTTTGTAATAGCAGTAGCCAAATCTTCTAGTGTTGCAGATGTTTGGTTTTCAACAGCATTAAGAAAGTTAATTGACTCAGCAAGTTCGTTGGTGTTCATCCTAAATGCTGATTGTAAAGAAAGGGTTGCTTTCATTGCTTCTTGTCTATCTACTTCACCTAATACTGCAAGGCGAGTAGTTTGTTGAACAGAAGCCATAAGATCTTCACCCTCGCGGCCCGTGGCAGCAATATCTGCGGCTAAAGCAGCAGTCTCTTTAGCAGCAATTCCATAAGCACTAGAAATATCATAAGCAAGTTGTTGAACCTGCTCTCTCATTCTTTGAGTACTTTCACTTACAGCGTTACCAAGGTCAGACCCATAAACCTTTTGAAATCTTGTTAACTCTTTATCAAGTTCGCGGAATTGCTTAGACATTACTCCGGCAAATAGAGCAAGCGGTAGAGTAAAGCCAACCATTAACTGACGACCTGCCCACTGGGTATTTTTACCCCAGTTAAGCATAGCGGTGGCTCCACCATTAACTAATTGATTAAATATAGAAAATCTTTGTGAGGCTAATTGTGCAGCACTAGAGGCGGCATTAATAGATTGAGGTGTAAGCATCATTGCTTGCCCACCACCAGTAGGAACAGCAATAGATTGTTGATATCTTACCTGTTGTTCTGCCAAACGGCGCATCAAACTGTGCTGACGAGTATATCCAGTGATAGCCTCGCGGAAATACTCCCGCATAGTAAGTTTATTTGCAGCGAGTTGTCTGCCAAATGTTTCTACAGAATTAGTGGCTTTTACAGTTTGAGCAGTAAACCCACCAATTTGACCAATATTAGAGGCAAATGTTTCTGCAACACCTCTTTGTGCCTTAAGTGCAGCCTTGTCTAGAGCATTAAAAGCAGCAGTAAGCCCAGCAACTTGACCAGTAAGGGCTTTAATCTGCGCTTGGGCAGGGGAAAGATTGGCATTATAGGTAAGAGTTGAATGCAAATTAGCCAATTTCTGCGCCCTCCATTATTGAATAAGTTACTCCCATATCTGGAGTTAAACCTTGGCTAATTGCCTCCGCCGCTGCAATATCTCCAGTCAATCTTGCCACCGCCCGTGCCTGAATTTCTTCAATACTAGGTATTTTATTTATTTCTGCATCGATATCTTCATCGATTTTTTCATCAAGGTCTACGCCTTGAAGTGCAGCCATAAATTTTTGCCTCCTACGTTCAGATTCATAAATTGCTTTGAGCGTTGCAGCAAGTTCTGGCATTGATAGCGACGATTCAAGTTCGTCGTAGTCCTTCCAGTGTCCTAGAAGAAATACTTCCCCTACCATAGAGGCGAGGTCTAGATCCTCCCAGCGAGTTCCTGAGCCGTCGCTACTAGGTTTGGGTCATTCAACTTGATATCAGCGGCAACCTCAAGAATCTTGTACATAGTCTGAAGATCTACTGCTTCTTCAAGATCGTCTGTTGTCTCTGCCAAATCTGGAGCAAACTGACGGAATGCAATTGAGGTGCATTTGATAAGAACATCAAGGAACTGATCCTCATTTTCTACCTCAGAAGCCTTCTGCCATTCTTTCATTACTTCTCTCAAATTTTTGAGATTTAGTGGCTTGACAGTAATTGTTCTACCATCAAGAAGTTCTAATTCAACAGTTTCATAAACTTTAGTTGCCATTGTTATCCTTTCGTTGTTTGATAATATTATACCCTATAAATGATAAAGACGCAGTAAAATACTGCGTCCTTATCATAAACTATGTTGAGTTATCAGAAGATACGGTCAACAATCTTGCCGTACGCGGCATTGCTATCGGGAGCCTTGTTAGTGCTTGAAGGTAGAACACGGAAATTCACAGGGAATACGGTAGCGTCGTCACGACGTACGCCGACACCAACTGCTTCAACAGAAACAGCGCGGTATACCGTGTAGATTCTTTCTGCCTTCTTGCCTGCACCAGCAGATTCTGCGACTGATGTTGGAGCAGATCCAACGAAGCACATTGAGCGTTCTACAGGAGCAACACCTAGAGCGCCACCATTAAGGTGGAGGATGTTTTGCACCTGATTCACTGCTGAACCACTAGCATAAACTGCACTAGCGCCAGCAGCACCCAATGAACTAGCAGAACTATCGGCAACTGCAATAGCATTGTAGTTTGCGCCTGCGGAGGCTGTCTGGTAATCACCTGTACCACCGCCTGCACCACCAATAGCAACGTAAAGATTTTCAAGTGATGCCTCAGTCAAAGATGTAGCAACGCTAACTCTTTGTTGAGTCTTGAACAACCGAGCGGTATCAAGCAACTGATCAACCATAACGTCATTGAAGGTGGGTTCAATGTTGAGCGTAACACCCTCCATTGTGTAACCTAGGTGATACCATTCAGCACCTGAAACGTTGGCAACGTTGTTAGGATCTTGTGCCGTAACAGCAGAAGAAGAAAGATTAATCTTGTCATTTTCTACTGAGGGAGTTTTGTTGGGGCCAACATAGACAACTGCTGCGCCTACGATAATATTCTTAGCATTAAAGTCTCTTGCCATTTATTTTTCACCTCCTTGGAGCGATAAGATATACGCTTCCTCACTAATTATACTATCATGTGAGTAATTATTTTGTATATTCATAGCAGACCTTTAAACATGTAATAAATTTAGGTTTAAAACTATCTATTCTTCTTTCATCTGCTATAAAATTTTCTTGAAATACATTAATGTATTTAAACTTTGTTAGATATCCTTGAGAAGAAAGATGGTTGTTAATATTTCTTGCACTTTCATCCCACCGTTCAAGTGCTTCAACAATCCAATTTTTTACATAAAATATTTGAGGTAGGTCTCCTACAATAATATAATCTGCATCTTCTTTCTGCAAAGGCCAAAAAGTTCCTGATCCTGGAACAAACATGTAGTCATAAAGAATGTATGGGAGGGTTGCTGATTCTGGAGCAAGGCTTTCTGTTACTGGATAAAATGGTTTAAACTGATAAGTGCTAGTATCCCATACCGCGCTCGCCACCGCAGGTTGTCCAGCGACACTGCCGCTAGCAAGATCCCATAAATAATTATTAATCAAAACGATGGGAAGTTCAGTATAACTAGGCATATGTTGTCACTACTCCATCAGCAATGTTCATAGCATCCATTCTACCACGCATTACAGCGTCTTTGGTGGCCCCAGAATTTATTCTTGGGATCATTAATCGACGTTGATTAATCATTGCCTGCTCAATTCTTTTAAAGAATCCAAGCCTTTGAAGAATAGAATTTCCTTGACCAATCATAAACTCTTTAAATGTTGCTTCAAAACTGCCCCTGACTGCTGTGCCGCCAGGATTTCTTACCACTGATTTTTCTAGTGTGACAAATTGACCATCATTTATTTCAAACTTCAAGTACCTGGCCTTTTTGGGAGTGACGATAATAGTTTCTCCATTCTCCATGACTTCTGCTTTATTGGGAAAAGGATATCCTTCTGGATTGGGCTCCTTTGCTTGAGCAAATGAATATGTTATGGTAGCCGAACCATCTGGAGTATTATTTATATTTGCTTTAAATAATCTTGCAGATGGATT
>Ga0172376_10003800_pt1 | contig 17635 bp, 15 predicted proteins | sample Lak35m_FD_121114 | JGI IMG/M metagenome (GOLD analysis project Ga0172376, IMG submission 121114) | Freshwater microbial communities from Kabuno Bay, South-Kivu, Congo - kab_092012_35m | ecosystem: Environmental > Aquatic > Freshwater > Lake | place: Democratic Republic of the Congo: South-Kivu... | reverse complement strand
GATCGCGAGCCCCAGCCCGGTCCCCCCCTTGGGGGCGTTCCCCCGCACCGTCCAGTAGCGCTCGAAGATCATCGGCATCGCCGCCGGGGAGATCCCCGCCCCGGTATCGGCGACGGCGATCTCGATCTCATGGTCGTGGAGCTGCGCACTCACGATGACCTGCCCATCGCGCCCGGTGTAGCGCAACGCATTCGACAGGAGGTTGCAGAGCGCCTGCACCACGCGTTCGCGATCGGCGATCACCGCGGGGAGCGGTCCGGCGATCGGCGCGAGGGCGAGGCGGACGCCACGGGCCTCCGCCTCGCCGGCGAAGAGCGCGAGGGCCCGCTCGAGCATCGGCTCCAGTCGTTCGGTCGCGCCCTCGACCGCGAGATGCCCCGTCTCGATGTTCGCGACATCCAGGAGGTCGCGGATCATGCGCTGCGTCAGCTCCTGACTCGCGACGATGTTGGCGAGCATGCCCCGCCGCTCGGTGTCCTCCGGCGGGAGACTCGCGAGGAGGGCGCGGGCGCTCATCCCCATCGCGGAGATCGGGTTCCGAAGATCGTGGGAGACCACCCCCAGCGCATGATCGCGCGCCTGCGTCGCCTGGCGCGCGGCGGCGTAGAGCTGGGCGTTATCGAGCGCGAAGGCGGCCCGGAGGGCCAACTCCTCCGCCACGGCGACCTCGCGCATCGTGAAGGGAATCGGCCGGCGCCGGTAGAGCGTCAGCACCCCGAGGGCATGATCGCGCGCGACGAGCGGGAGGAAGAGCGCGGTCCGCATCCCGAGCGCCTGGATCCTCGCCGCTTCCTCCGTCGTCGTCGCACGACCCTCGATCCACTCGTCGGTGACCTCGTCCACGCGCTCACGACGCCGACGGCTCCACGCGTCGATCACCGGCCAGGCCGAGTCCTCGTCGAGCGGGAGCGCGACGAAGCGCGCGGCGGCCGCGTCGAGCGCGGGGTCCTCGGTGGACGCCGCTAGACGCGTGAAGTGCCGTGAGGACCCCAGGAGATCGAGGAACGCCCCATCCGCGAGCCAGGGGATCGGCAACTGCGCCACCGAGCGCTCGGTCGAGGTGAGATTGAGTGTCTCCCCTAAGGTCGCCACCGCGGCGGTGAGCCGATGTTGCAGCTCCTCGAAGGCCTGTCGCTCGGAGACATCGCGCATGAGCACCGTGTAGATCCGCTCACCGGATCCCAGCACGAGTTTGGAGATCGAGGCTTCGGCCGGGAACTCCGTGCCATCGGCGCGGCGGCCATAGATCGCGCGGCGATCCGCCATCTGTCGCGCCCCATCCTCCCCCTGCCCGAAGTGGCGGACATGGCCGGCGTGCGCCGCCCGATAGCGGGGCGGGAGGAGGAGATCGAGCGGGCGACCCAGCACCTCGCTCGCCGGATAACCGAAGATCCGTTCGGCGCCGCGATTGAAGTGCATGATCCGCTGCTGCGCGTCCATGGTGATCACCGCATCGGCGGCGATCTCCAGGATCCCGGCGAACTTCGCCTCTGACGCGCGGAGCTCCTCCTCCACATGGATGCGCCGCGCCAGATCGTCACGGATGGTCGCATAGACGAACCAGGTGAAGACCAACGCCGTGAGCAGGAGGAGCGCGAGGAGCCCCTGCACCATCCGCCAGTCGTCGGTGGGGGGGGCGTCGAGCGTCACCCAGAGGGCGTACCCGCCGATCACGGTGACGGAGAGGACACCGGAGAGCACCATCAGGCGCATCCGGAGCGGCATCGCGGTCATGGGGGAGGAAGCTACGAGCGGGAGCGACCGCCGTCACCTCCGCACGCCATCGGCGAGGTCGCGCCGGCGCCGGCGCGCCCCGCGCGTCAGGCCTGCAACAACCCGAGCCGGAGGGCGAACTGCACGTACTCGTGCCGATGCGCGAGCCCGAGCTTGTCCTGGATCCGCTGCTTGTAGGTGTCGACCGTCTTGGGCGAGATGAAGAGCTGCGCCCCGATCTCCGGCGCCGAGAAGCCGTGCGCGGTCAGGCGGAGCACATCGCGCTCCCGCTCGGTGAGCTTCTCGTAGCGGGCGCGATCCTCGTGCATCGGGTCCTTCTTCTGATACCCCTTCGCGAGGATCCGCGCCGCCTGCGGACGCACGAAGATGTCCCCGCGCGCCACGGCCCGGATCGCGTCGAGCAGCTCGGCGTCCGCCGCCGTCTTCGGGAGGAATCCCGCCGCCCCCGCCTCCAGCATGGGGACCAGGTACTCCTCCTCGGGATGCATCGTCAGGATCAGGACGCGCGACGGGATCCCCTTGGCCACCAGCATCTGCGTGGCCTGGCCGCCATCGACCTCCCCGATGGAGAGGTCCATCACCACCACCGTGGGCTTCGACCGTTCGGCCATCGCGACGGCCTCCGGCCCCGTCGCCGCTTCCCCGACCACCAGCATGTCACGGGCGTTGGCGATCACCGCCTTGAGCCCCGCGCGCACCACCGCGTGGTCGTCGGCCAACAGGACTCGGATCAGTTCGTCGCTCATCGATCGGCTCTCCAGAACCAGGGCCCAGCGGGGTCGCGAGGCGTCTGAGGACATACTAGGCCGCCCCGCGACCCGACTCAGTAAGGATGTACCGGAATTACCTAGGGGAAACCCCTACGGACACCCTTCGGCACCTCTTCGCCTCAGTCGTGGTGATGATGGTCCCCGATCGGATTGCCGTCCCGGTCATACCGCATCACCATCCCGCGTGGCATCGTCTGGGTCGGGAGCGCGGGGAGGAACCCCACCGCAGGCCCGCCCTGGTTCTCGAGCCCCATCGCGAGCGACATCTTCTTCCACCCCTCGATGGTCATGATCTGCGTGGTGTCATCCCGATAGGCATCGACCGCCTCGAGGATCAGGGCCCGTTTCTCCCCGCGTGGCACCGCCGGGTTCGCGAGGATGTCGGAAATCACGTCGTGCAGGGAGTGCAGGTTGTCGAAGATGATCGCGAGGGTGGGCCACTTGGCCGAGAAGGTGGGGGCGATCGCCGCCGTCATCGGCATTATCCCCGGATAGTGCTCCGGCGCGCCGGGGATCATCTGCTTGAAGCGCGCGACTGCGGCCGCGACCCCCGCCTGTCGCTCCGCCGCGGACTGGCCCACGACGAGGGGTTCATAGATCCCCACCTGCAACCAGTGGTAGGCCCAGATCAACCCGTTGAACCTGGGATAGCGCTCGCGGAAGGCGAGGGAGTACGGCATCTCCTGCATCAGCGCCATGTTCTTGGGGAGCGCGCTGAAGGCGAGATCGGGGCGCGAACGGTAATGCGCCGTGAGCCGCTGCAACTCGGCGTCCTTCGCGGCCTCCGAGAGTCGCTCGTCAGCCAGGATGTCGTAGACCTGCCGGTGGAGGATATGCGCCCACTCGAACATCGCCTTCGCTTCGGGCGCGAGTCGCGCGTAGAGCGGCTCGATCGCCTCCTCCACGAGTGGGAGCCGCGGTGGTGCGGAGAGCACCTCGGTGGTCAGCCGCGTGTAGACCGGTCCCTCGAGCAGACGCCCCGCCTCATCGGGGCGCGTCCAGAGCGTCTCGTAGAGGATCGCATGCCCGAAGTCGAAGGCGTTGAAGAGGCGGTCCGCCCCGGGATACGTGCGCCGGAAGACGAAGTTGTGCGCCGCCTGCTGATAGAACTGATCCTGCACCGTCGACCACTGCGGGGCGCTCGTTGCCGGTCCGGTCCCGCGCACCGATCGCACGGCAGCGGGTCGTGCCGGTGCGGTCGCCGCCGGACGCCACGGCTTCGCGAAGGCGTAGGCCGCCCCGGTGGTGAAGGTCCATCCCGCCTCTCCGGCGGAGACGCGTCGCCGGAGCCCCGCATCGAACGCGATGCGTGGGGTGAGCTGGTGCCGGAGTCCCACACCGGCCTGCCACTGGGTCGCCGCGTCGGCGAACTGCCCGCGGCGCGCGACGAGGTCCGCGCCGACCAAGAGCGAACGGAAGAAGAAGGTGTGATCGACGGCCACACCGGCCTCCCAACGTGCCGCCTCCGAGGCGCCGGGATCGGTCGCCGGGAGGTCCTCGCCGAGCCCCATCGTCGCATTGAGATGCACGCGGCCCCAGCCGAGGGTGCGCGTCGCGAGCCCACGCACCGAGGTGAGGGTGCGTGAGGGCGCCATCCCACCCACCGGGAGATGCGCCCCCGCGCCCAGCGCGAGCGCCGGCCACCGTGTGGTCTCGGCGTTGAGCTGGTGGAGGAGTTCGAGCTCCACCCCACCGAGCCCGATGGTCGGCGTGGTCCCGACGCCTTCGTCCGTACGGAGCATCGGGAGCGCGAGTTCGATCTGCGTACGAGGGAGCACCCCCCACGCGAACTCCGGGGCGACCGCGAGGTGTGAGGCGCCACGGCGCACGCGCTCCCAGGTGAAGGGCGCCGCCTGCAACTCGAAGGCACGGCGTTCGACGACGAGCGCGTCCTCGACGCGGAGCGGGCGCCCGCGGTCGGTGTTGTAGAAGTCGGTCTGGGCGGCGAGGGCCGCGGGGAACAGGAGGATCGCACCGCAGAGCGATCGGGTGACCCAGCGCGCCGCGCGCGCCGAGAGGTGTCGTGTCATGGGAATCGTCCGGAGGGGGCACGAGGGCACACCGCGCCTGATGCGCGATGTCCTCGTGACGTCAGATGGTCTGAGGCGGCGACTGAACGCCGCGGGACGACTCAGCCGCGCGGAGGGGGCGGCTCGATCGTGAGCGCCGGCGCGTCGGGGGCCAAGGCGAGGGTGATCTGCGGTGCGACAGGCGGGGTCGACGGCGAGGTACGGACCAGCGTCACCAGGGGGAGCGCGATCATCGCGCAGCTTGCCCAATCGTCACAGGGCATCGGCAGCGAGGCCGGGAGTTCATGCGCCGGCGCCTCGGGTTCGGCTGCCATGTCCCTCTGATGACCCGCGTGCGCCCAATGATCGACGGCGCCGGTCGCTGGGGCCGGCGCCGCGTGATCGATGTGCGACGCGTGCCGCACCGGCGCCATGTCGCACGCCACCGTCGACCGCAGCGGCGCCACGAGGAGCGCGACCACGGCGAGGAGGGTGCCGAGTGGATGGAGGCGATGACGAACCATGGATGACCCGGGTGGGGCTCGAACCCACGACCTACGGCTTAAAAGGCCGCTGCTCTACCGGCTGAGCTACCGGGTCGCCTACTGCCGATCACGCCTGGGCAATCTAGCGGAGGGGCTGGTCCCCCTCTAGCGCCCGCTCACCCCACCGCCCCGCGCTCATACCGCCAGAGCCCCAGCGCCGCGACCGTCAGCACCCCGGCCCCGACCATCGCTACCCGGTCGGGCCCCAGCGCGACGAACCCGATCAGGAAGGCGCTCGACACCAGGAGCGTGAACCCCATCACCCGGAGCCCCACCACCGCGAACTCGCCGAACGTCACCCGCACCCCCTGCTTCTCCGCCAACCCGAGTGTCGTGACATTCGCCGAGGCCCCGATCGGCGTGCCATTCCCCCCGAGGCAGGCGCCGAGCGAGAGCGCCCACCAGAGCACGGCCGTATCGCCGGGCAGTGCCAGTGTCAGGGCCTTGATGATCGGGATGCTCACCGCGACGAAGGGGATGTTGTCCATCACCGCGGAGAGGAGTGCCGCGACCCAGGCCACGAGGAGGGCGGCGAAGATCAAGGTCCCCGCCTCGCTCAGTCCGAAGGTCGCACGACCCGTCATGATCCCGCGCTCGAGCGCCGTGGCCAACGTATCGATCACCCCGGTCCCCACCGCGGCCCCGACGAGGATGAAGAGGAAGGCGAAGAAGGTGAGCGTGGGCCACTCGATCTCGCGTTCGATGATATGCAGGATCCCGTGACGACGTTCGTCATGTGTGGGGCGCGCCTGCCGCAGATAGCGCACATCCTGCACGACGAGGGCAGCGGTCGCCCCGATGATCGCCGGCACGGCCGCGGGCATATGGGTGATCCCATGCGTGACGAAGCCGAGGAGCACGAAGGCACTGATCCCCCCGAGCCATCGGAGCAGGACGGGATCGGTGATGCGTGGGCCATACCCCGGCTCATCGGCGGCGGCCGGGAGATTCGCGCGCGCCCCCATCGCGGCGCGCAACCGCCGCGCCCCCCACCAGTGCAATCCGCACATCATGATCAGGACGGGGATGGTGAGCTCCTCGAGGAACTGCAGGAAGGTGATCCCCGCCCCCGATCCGATCATGATATTCGGCGGATCGCCGATCAACGTCGCCGTCCCCCCGATGTTCGCGGCCATGATCACGGGGAGGATCACGAGCAGTGGCGGGGCGCCCACCCGCTGCGCCGCGGCGAGGACGATCGGGGTCACGAAGATCACCGTCGTCACATTGTCGAGGAAGGCGGACGACACTCCGGTGAACCACCAGAGGAGGACCATCGCCCGCGCGGGACGCCCCCCGAAGCGCTCGAGGATCCGCTCCACCGCCCAGCCGAAGACCCCCGTCTCCTTCAGCACGCCGACCAAGGCCATCATCGCGGCGAGCAGCAAGAGCACGTTCACGTCGAGCGCCTGCGCCGTCGCCTCGAAGGTCAGCAAGCGATACGGCGTGGCGTAGGTGATCGCCCACATCACCGCCACCGCCGACATCACGACGAGGACCCGATGGGCCTTCTCGACGGCGAGGGCGACGAACATCGCGACCAAGAGGCCGCCGACGAGGAGCTGCGAGATGGGATCGGTCGTGCTCGCCAACGCGACTTCAGAGTGCATGGAGGCAGGGATCAGGGATCAGGGACCAGGGTGCAGGTACCTGACCCCTGGCACCTGTCACCTGACCCCGGAACTTAGCGCGGTCTGACAGAACGTCACCCGGTGGTGCGCCGTGAGTCCTCGCTCGCGGAGGCCGGCGAGGTGCGCCGGGGTGCCATACCCGGCGTTGGACGCCCACCCGTATCCCGGATAGCGTACCGCCAATCGCTGCATCAGCCGGTCGCGCACCACCTTCGCCACGATGCTCGCGCACCCGATGCTGTAGCAGGTGGCATCCCCGCCGACCACGGCGTGATGCGGGATCCCCAGCGTCTTGATCGGCTTCCCGTCGACGAGCACCTCGTCAGGCGTCACGGCGAGCCGTGCGATCGCGCGCGCCATCGCGCGCGCCGTGGCCTGATAGATGTTCCACCGGGCGATCTCCGCCACCGAGGCGGCCGCGAGCGCCACCGCCACCGCCTCCGAGTGGATCTGCTCCGCCAGTCGCTCACGCGCCGCGGCCTTGAGCTGCTTGGAGTCGGTCACCCCGGGGATCGCACGCCGATCGGCGGGCATGATCACCGCACAAACGACGACGGGGCCCGCCAAGGGGCCCCGTCCGACTTCATCCACCCCTGCGAGGTGCGCGGCTCCGGCGGTGCGGAGCGAACGCTCGAGCGCGCTCCACCCGCCGGCCATCCGTGATCAGGCCTCGGCGGCCGTCCCCGTCGCCGGGACCTGCACGCGCACCTTGCGCTCGGCGATACGTGCGGCCTTGCCGGTCACGTTGCGGAGATAGAAGAGCTTCGCGCGGCGCACGCGGCCACGACGCACGACCTTGATCTCGGCGAGCATCGGGGAGTGGAGCGGGAAGATGCGCTCGACACCGACGCCGTTCGAGATCTTGCGGACGGTGAAGGAGGCCCCGACGCCGTTGCCGCGACGGGCGATGCAGACGCCCTCGAAGGCCTGGAGACGCTCCTTCTCCCCTTCCTTCACCTTGACGTTCACGCGGAGCGTGTCGCCGGCGCGGAACGCGGGGACGGTCTTCAGATAATCCTTCTCGGTCTCGGTGAACGCGTGCATATGGGACTCCGGGCGCCAGAGCGGCCCGCTGAGGTGACAGTGCTGAGCCTTGTAAGGTACTGCGGCGTCACGGGTTGCGCAACAGGGGCGGATCCCAGGTGAGAGGGGTCAGAGATCAGGCACCTGACACCCGATTTTGGGTTCGCCGGACCCCCTCCTCCTCCCGCCACTTCTCGATCGCGGCGTGGTTCCCGCTGAGCAGGACCTCGGGGACCCCGAACCCCCGGTACTCAGCCGGCCGCGTAAACGAGGGGGCTGAGATCCCCCGGCCATAGAAGGAGTCGGTCCGGGCGCTCTCGATGTCACTCATCGCCCCGGGGAGTAGCCGGACCACGGCGTCGACGATCGCCAACGCCGCCGGCTCCCCCCCACTCAGGACGAAATCCCCCAGAGAGATCTCCTCGGTCGCCAGATGGTCCGCCACCCGCTGATCCACATCCTTGTAATGCCCGCACAACAGGGTCAGCTCCGACCCCGCCGCGAAGCGCTCGGCATCGGCGTGTTGGAAGACCTTCCCGCGCGGCGAGAGGAGGACGATCGGCGCCGTGGCCCCCACCGACTCGACCGCCTCGAAGAAGGGGGCCGGCTTCATGACCATCCCCGGACCGCCCCCGAACGGCGCGTCGTCGACGGTGCGGTGCTTGTCGTGCGCGAAGTCGCGCAGGTCGATGCACCGGTATCGCACCAACCCCGCCTCCGCCGCCCGCTTGGGGATGCTCAACCCCAGCGGCCCGGCGAAGAAGTCGGGGAAGATCGAGATCAGGTTGATCGTGAGCATCAGAGCTCCAGCAACCCGTCGGGGAGCCGCACCCTGATGCGCCGCCCCTCGCGATCCACCTCGTCGACGAACTCCTCGACGAACGGGACCGCGTGCGTCCCCTGCGCGCCGCGAAACTCGAGGAGCAACCCCTGGGGGAGCTCGAAGACCTCGGTCACCTCGCCGAGCTCGGCCCCGGTGACCGCATCGACAAGCGCCATCCCGATCAGCTCATGCGTGAAGACTTCGCCCGCATCGGGCTCGGAGAGTTCCTCCACCGGAACGAGCAGGAAGCGTCCATTCCACTTCTCGGCCTCGGTGCGGTCGGCGATCTCCGCGAGCGTGAGGAGCCACCCATCATGCACCGGTCGGAGCTTGGTGACATGGAGCTCGCGGGGCTGGCGGGTGCGCGGGTCGAGCCAGAGCGCGCCGTCCTGCGTCCCCTGAAAAAGCCGACGGCCGGAGGCGAGGATCGCCTCCGGCTCGTCGGTCAACGCCTCGATCGCGACCTCTCCCCGCACGCCATGCGGCCGGCGGACCCGCGCGACACTCGCGCAGTCGGGGAGGGTCACGAGATCACTCCTTCACCGGCACCGCCGACGCGGTGAGCTTCGCCGCGAGACGCGCCTCATGACGCGCCTTGAGCACCCCCGCCTTGCGGAGGAGCGAGCGGACGGTGTCCGACGGCTGCGCGCCGTTGTCGAGCCAGTAGTTGGCGCGATCGGCCTTGAGCTGGAGCGCCTGATCACCCGAGCGGGGGGCGTACTGCCCGAGGATCTCGATGAACTTGCCGTCACGGGGCGACCGGCTGTCGGCGACGATGATACGGTAGGTCGGCGACTTGGTGCGGCCCTGACGACGGAGACGGATACGAACGGCCATGCGATGATCCTCCAGGATCGGGTGGTGTGGTCCTGCGCCGAGCTCATCGCGCACCCGGAACCCCCGGGCCGCACTCGGGTCCTGCCACGGAGGGCTAGCGCCGGGCGCCAGCCATCCGCTTCATCATCTTCTGCATCTCGCGGAACTGCTCCAGCAGGCGATTCACCTCGCTCACCGGCCGCCCCGCCCCCTTCGCGACCCGCGCGCGGCGCGAGCCGTTGAGCAGCGAGGGATCCCGCCGCTCCGCCATCGTCATCGAGAGGACGATCGCCTCGGCGTGCTTGATCCGCCGTGGGTCGGCCTGACTCGCCTGCTGCATCATCTTGCTGTTCACGCCGGGGATCATCCGCAGGATGTTCTGCATCGACCCCAGCTTCTGCATCTGCTTCATCGCGCCGAGGAAGTCCTGCAGGTCCATCCCCTCCTTGCGCACCTTCTTCTCGAGTCGCTTGGCCTCGTCGGCATCGAACGTGGCCTGCGCCTTCTCCACCAGCGTGAGGACGTCGCCCTGCTGCAGGATCCGCCCCGCCATGCGGTCGGGATGGAACTCCTCGAGCGCGTCGGGCTTCTCCCCCACGCCGATGTACTTGATCGGCTTCTTGGTGACTCCGTAGATCGAGAGCGCCGCACCACCGCGCGCGTCGCCATCCATCTTGGTGAGGACCACGCCGGTGACGCCCAACGCATCGTTGAACCCCTGCGCGATCTTCACCGCATCCTGCCCCGTCATCCCATCGGCGACGAGGAGGATCTCATCGGGCTGCACCGCCTCCTTCACGCGGCGCAGCTCGTCCATCATCGACTCGTCGATCTGCAGGCGGCCCGCGGTGTCGATGATGACCACGCGGTCGCGCCCCTTCCGCGCCTCCTCCACGCCGGCCCGCGCGATGCGGACCACATCGGAGGTGGAGCGATCGGCGTAGACCGGGACCTCGAGGTCGCGCCCTAGGGTCTCGAGCTGATCGATCGCCGCCGGGCGATAGACGTCCGCCGCCACGAGGCGCGTCGGCCGTCCCTCCCCCTTCAACCGCCGCGCCAACTTGGCCGCGGTGGTCGTCTTCCCTGACCCTTGCAACCCGACCATCAGGACGACGGTCGGCGGGAGGGTCGACATGCGGAGCCCTTCCTTCCGCTCGCCGAGCATCAGGGTGAGCTCGTCGTAGACGATCTTCACCAGCTGCTGCGCCGGCTGGATGCTCTTGAGCTGTGCGACCCCGACGGCGCGTTGCTCGACCCGCTCGAGGAACTCACGCGTGAGTTGGAAGCTGACGTCGGCCTCAAGCAGGACTCGGCGAACCTCGCGGAGCCCCTCCTTGATGTCGGCTTCGGTCAGGACGCCGCGCCCCCGCAACTTGGCGAAGGTGGCTTCCAGCTTCTCGGACAGCTCTTGGAACATAGAGCCTTGAAACATAGGGACTTGGGGGGCCTGGGCCAAGGGACGGGACCCGGGTCTCGCCCCGGCGGAACCCCCGGCTGGGGCCCAGCCCACGGGAGGGGCCGCGGGCCATACATTTGGACCGTGCCCGACGCCCCGTCCGCGCCCCAGGACACCCTCCCCCTCCTCGCGCTCCGGTCGACCCTGGTCTTCCCGCGCGGGCGGATCGCCGTCCAGGTCGCCAGCGACGACAACCAGGCCCTCCTCGCGGCACACCCCGAGGAGGGGGCCCTCGTCTGCTGCGTCCTGACCCAGGAGGAGGGCCCGGGGGGCGAGGTCCGCGCCGTCGGTCGGGTCGGGGTCGTGGCGCGTCTGACCGATCGCCGTCCCCCCGTCGACGGGCTCCATCAGGTGACCCTCGAAGGATTGATGCGCGTGACGATCGCCGGGGTGCGGCGGGAGGGCGGCACGCGCTTCGCGACCGCGACCGTCCGCCCGGTCGAGGAGCCGCTCGCCGATCCGGCGGCGGCCCAGGCCCTGATGCATCGGATCGCGCTCGCCGCCGATGCCCGTGCCGAACGCGATGAGAACTTCCCCGCCGAGCTCCCGGGGCTGCTCCGGCGCGAGGTGAAGCGCCCGGGGCGATTCGCCGATCTCGCCGCCGCCCGGGGCGCCCTACGTGCCAGCGAGAAGGACGAGGCGCTCCAGCGGCTCGACGTGGTCTGGCGGCTCGAATACCTCGCCGAGCGCTATGAGCGCGAGGAGGCGCGCGCCACTGTGCAGCAGGAGGTGCGCCAGGAGACGGAACGGCGGATCGATCGCCACCACCGCGAGTTCTTCCTGCGCCAACAGTTGCAGGCGATCAAGGCGGAGCTCGGTGAGGCCGAGGTCGGCGATCGCGATATCACCGAGCTATTGCGGCGGATCGAGGAGGCGGCGCTCCCTGACTCGGTCGCCACCGAGGCACGGCGCGAGCTCGATCGCCTGCGCGCCCTCTCCTCGGCGTCGAGCGAGCATCAGGTGCTGCGCAACTATCTCGAGTGGGTGCTCGCGTTGCCCTGGCAGCGTCGCGCCGGCGCAGATGCGATCACGCTCGAGCGCGTGGAATCAGCGCTCGACGGGCGTCATTACGGCCTCCGTGAGGTGAAGGACCGGATCCTCGAGTATCTCGCGGTGCGCCAACTGCGCGGTGATGGCGGCCGCGACCCCGGCGCACCGATCCTCTGCTTCGTCGGCCCGCCAGGCACCGGGAAGACCTCGCTCGGCGAGGCGATCGCCGAGAGCCTCGGACGCGCCTTCTATCGGATCTCGGTGGGCGGCGTCCGCGATGAGGCGGAGATCCGCGGGCATCGGCGCACGTACGTGGGCTCGCTCCCGGGGCTCCTGATCCAGGCGATGCGTCGCGTGCAGGTGAGCGATCCCGTGTTGATGATCGATGAGATCGACAAGATGGCGGGGGGCGGCGCGGGGGGGGATCCGACCGCCGCGATGCTCGAGGTCTTGGACCCCGCGCAGAACGCGACCTTCACCGATCACTATCTCAATCTCCCGTTCGACCTCTCGGGCGCGCTCTTCATCTGTACGGCGAACAACCTCTTCGACATCCCGCACGCCCTGCGCGACCGTCTCGAGGTGATCCGCATCGCCGGCTACACGGTCGAGGAGAAGGTCGAGATCGCGTGGCGCTATCTCCTCCCGCGCCTCTTCGACTCGCACGGGATCACCGACCGTGACCTGCAATTCACGGACGAGGTCCTCTCGCTCATCGCCGACCGCTACGCGCGCGAGGCGGGGCTCCGCACCTTCGAGCGGCAGCTCGCCGCGCTGATGCGCCGGCGGGCGAAGCGAAAGGCCGAAGGGGAGGCGGGGGCCTGGGTGCTCGACGCCGAGCGTGTGGAGGAGGTGCTGGGTCCGCCCCGCTGGGCGCCGGAGGCGGCGGAGCAGGAGCCGGAGATCGGGACGGTGACGGGGCTCGCCTGGACGGCGAATGGGGGCGAGCTCATGACGATCGAGGCGCTCCGCATGCCGGGGACCGGGAAGCTGATCGTCACCGGACAGCTCGGCGATGTGATGCGTGAGTCGGTCGATGCCGCGAGCTCGTATGTGCGCTCGCGGGCGCGGCAGCTGCGGGTGGCCGACCCCGAGATGCGCGCGAGCGATCTCCATGTGCACTTCCCGGCCGGCTCCGTGCCCAAGGATGGTCCGAGTGCGGGTGTGGCGGTGACGCTCGCGATCGCGAGCGTGATGAGCCGTCGGCCGGTGCGGCGCGACGTGGCGGTGACCGGCGAGGTCACACTGCGCGGGAAGGTGCTCGAGATCGGCGGGGTGAAGGAGAAGGTCCTCGCCGCGTATCGCGCGGGGCTGCGCACCGTGGTCCTGCCCGCCGCGAACAAGAAGGACCTACGGGAGCTCCCGGAGGAGGTGCGGAGCGCGTTGCAGGTGCACTTCGCGGCGACGATGGACGAGGTGGTGGAGGTGATGCTCCTCCCCGCGCGGCCGAACGCGATGGCGGAGGATCTCCCCCTCTTCGACGACGTCGTGCCGACGATCGCCGACGCCCCGCCGGCGCCCTGAGATGGCGCGGCGTCCCTGGGTGGTGCGGCGCTCCGCGCGCCATGGCCGCGGTGTCTTTGCGGTGGCGACGATCCCCGCGGGGACGCGGATCATCGAGTACACCGGCGAGCTGATCACCGAGGCCGAGGGGGAGCGACGCTATCCCACGCCGGCCGATGGGCCAGAGGAGCCGGAGCACACCTACCTCCTGACGCTCGACGACGAGCGCGTGATCGACGCGAACGTCGGCGGGAACGCGGCGCGATTCATCAATCACTCCTGCGAACCGAACTGCGAGCCGATCGCCTATGGCGATCAGATGTGGATCGTCGCGATCCGCACCATCCGCCCGGGGGAAGAGCTCGCGTACGACTACGCGATCGAGCTCGATGAGCCGCACACCCCGGCGCGGAAGCGGCGCTTCCCGTGCCGGTGCGAGGCGAGTCGGTGTCGGGGGTCGATCCTCAAGCCGAAGCGGCAGCCACTGCACCCCTTGGTGCGACGGGCGCATGCGCGGTGGGGGCCGTCCTGACGAGGGTGCGGAAGCGGGCGTCGAGCCGGTCCAACTCGGCGCTCCAGCTCAGTGGGGCGGCGGTCCGGAGAGCACCCTCCCGTAACCGCTCGCGCAGGGCCCGATCGCGAACGAGTCGACACATCGCCGCGAGCATCGCCGACTTGTCGCCCGAGGCGAAGGCGAGCCCATTCACCTCGTCCCGCAGATGATCGGCCACCCCACCTGCCGGCGCCGCGATCACCGGTAACCCCGAGGCCATCGCCTCGAGGACGACCAACCCCAGGGTCTCGGTCTCCGAGGCGAAGAGGAAGGCATCGCAGCTGGCAAAGAGCGTCGGGAGATCGTGATCGCGTTCCAGTGAGCCGAGGAAGGTGACCCCGGGACCGGCTTGCCGGCGGAGCGCGGGGAGACTGGGGCCATCGCCGGCGACGATCAATCGCACGGCGCCAGGGGTCAGCGAGCCCGCCAAGGCGCGAAAGGCCCGCAGCACGAGCTCGACGTTCTTCTCCGGCGCGAGGCGCCCAACATAGAGGAAGGTGAACGCCGGCCCGAGGGAGAGGGCCTCACGTAGGGCCAACGAGCGACGCGTGGGGGTGAAGCGTGCGGGTTCGACTCCGCGCCCCCAGACCTCCGTCCGCGTGACACCGGCCGCCTGGAGCGTGGCCATCGCCGGCGTGGAGGGCGTCAGGGTGAGTGCGGCCCGCCGATGGAAGGTGGCAATGTTCGCCTCGACCGCCCGCCGCAACCAGTCGAGACCGTACGCGGTGGCATAGCGCCCGAAGTCGGTATGGAAGGCCGAGACGAGCGGCACACCCCGGCGCCGTGCCTCGGCGGCGGCCAGTCGGCCGATCACGAACTCGGTCGCGCAGTAGACGAGATCGGGGGCCCACGCATCGAAGGCCTCGCGGACCGTCCGGCGAGACGGCCACGGGAACCGGAGCGCGGGATAGATCGGCATCGGGACCGAGGGCAATTCGAAGCGCGGAAGACGCGGGGCGACGAGCGGCGTGGTGATGTCGGCCGGATAGGCGGGGATCACCGTCGCGCAGTGCCACCCGCGATCGCGCAGGCCCTCCGCCATCAACGCCGTCACCACGCTCACCCCATTGACCTGCGGCGGGTACGTATCGGAACAGAGGAGGAGACGCATCTGATAAGATTCGCGCTCACATGTCACCGATCGGTGACGGTGAGGTAACGAGTCGATGAGCGAACGCGCCGCGGCGGCGCGAACAGCGTGACCATCCCGTGACGGCGTCGACGACCGGATGATACATGCACCTGAGAGCGTACCTGTGTCCTCAACAGGGAGGGTGATTCGATGGTGGCCTCTGCGGTGCAGCGCGTGGTGCTCGTCGTGCTCGACGGCCTCCGACCGGATGCCGTCCCTCGGTTCGAACTCCCAGCGTGTACCTCGCTCCTCCGTCAGGGACGGGGTACGCTCTTCGGTCGCACCGTCTCTCCCAGCCTCACGTCGACGGTGATGGCCTCGCTCCTCACCGGGGCAGTCCCGACGCGCCACGGGGTTGCCGGCGGGCGATTCCATCTGCCCCGCGTCCGAGGGAATCTCGATCCCCTCCCGCGCGTCCTCGCCGCCCACGGCCTCCCCGCCTCGATGCATCTCGCGCGGGTCCCCCGGATCTTCACCGGCGTCGCCCAGCGGATCGCCGCCTTCCTCGGCTTCTCCGAGGTGACGCTCACCGGTGATGATGCCCCATCGATCCTTGAAGCCGCAGCGCCCGCGCTCCGCGACCAGCGCCGCGGCCTGATCTGCCTGCATTGGCCCGACGCCGATCGGGCGGGGCACGCCGACGGGTGGATGTCACCGACCTACGAGTCGGCCGCACGGCGACTGGACGACACCCTGGCTCGCCTCTGCGAGCTCGCCGACCTCTCCGACCCCTCGACATTGCTCATCGCCCTCGCGGACCACGGTGGAGGCGGGACCGATCCCCTGCACCATGACAGCGATCATCCGATGGACATGACGATCCCGATCCTGATGGCCGGTCGCGCACTCTCGCCCGGCGCGCTCCCCCACGGCCTCTCGATCCTCGACATCCCGGCGACGGTCTGCTGGGCGCTCGGACTCCCGATCCCCGAGACCTTTGGTGGTGCACCGATCCTCGACCTCTTCGAGCCTGAACCCTCGAGTCTGGCCGCATGACCTTGCCCCCTGTGACCCTCTTGGCCCGCCTCGACGGACAGGACCGCGCCCTCCTGCAGCGGTGGGTGATCGATGCGATGTCCCCCCAGTGGCGCACGACGCTCTGGCGGACCATCACGCACGCCGGCGGCGCCTGGTCGACGATCCTCCTGACCCTCGGGACCTCGCTCCTCCCGTTCACCACGCTGGTGCAGCGAGCAGGCCGTACGGCGGCGATGACGCTCCTCGTCTCGCACCTCGTCGTCCAGATCGTGAAGCGGCGCGTGATGCGCACGCGCCCCACCGAGGCGCTGGCCACGCCGCACCATATCCCGGTCCCCGACTGCTTCTCCTTCCCCTCCGGGCATTCGTGCGCGGCGATGAGTGTCGCCCTCCCCTTCGCCTTCACCTTCCCGGCGGCCGCGTCGCCCGTCCTGATCGGCGCGGCGATCGTCGGCTTCTCCCGGGTGCGCCTCGGGGTGCATTACGTCGGCGACGTGCTCGCCGGCCAGCTGATCGCCATCACGACCTTCGGCCTGCTCGCCGCACTCCGTTGACCGCATGAGCGAGCCACGGCCCCCACGGCTCGCGATCGTCACCGATACCTTCCCGCCACAGATCAACGGGGTGGCGGGGACCCTCGCGCGTCTCATGGATGCGGTCGAACGACGGGGCGGGCGCGTCCACATCGAAGCCCCGGCCACACCGGAGACCCCGCTCGATCCTCGGATCCATCGCAGTGCGAGCGTCCCGTTCTGGGCCTATCCGCAACTCCGCATCGCCTGCCCGAGTCATCCCGCCATGGCGCGGCGCCTCCGGGCGTTCGGACCGACGCTGATCCATGTGGCGACCCCGTTCGGGATCGGATGGGCGGGACGAAGCGCCGCGCATCGGCTCGGCATCCCACTCGTGACCTCGTATCACACCTCCTTCGCCGCGTACCTGCAGTACTACGGGTTCGACGCACTGGCACCCGCCTCGTGGCGATTCCTCCGCTGGTTCCATAACGGGGGGCGGCGCACCTTCGCCCCCAGCGTGGCCGTCGCGGACGAGCTCCGGTGGCGCGGCTTCACCGGGGTCGGGATCTGGGGACGCGGGGTGGATGTCTCGCTCTTCTCTCCCGAGCGGCGCTCCGAGGCGCGACGCCTGGCGCTCGGCGCCTCGCCAACGACCGTCGTCTTCGCCTACGTCGGCCGGCTCGCCCCGGAGAAGCGGATCGACCTCGTCCTCGAGGCCTTCGGACAGCTCCGCGCACGCGCGCGGCAGGACCTCGCCCTCTGGGTGGTCGGTGATGGCCCCGACGCCGACCGGCTTCGCGCGCGTGCACCGGAGGGCACGCGATTCCTCGGCGCCCATCGTGGATCGGAGCTCGCCGAGCTCTATGCCTCCGCGGACATCCTCGCTTTCCCGTCCTCCACCGAAACGTTCGGGAACGTCGTCCTCGAGGCCATGGCCTCCGGACTCGCCGTCGTGGCACCGGACACGGGGCCGACGCTCGAGCTCACCCCACTCGGGTCCGCCCGCACCTTTCGCGCCGGATCCGCCGCGGCACTGGCGCAGGAGCTCGAGCGCCTCGTCACGGATCCGATCCTTCGCCGCGCGCTTGGCCTCTCCGCTCGCGCCACAGCGATGGAACGTACCTGGGACCGCATCTGGGATGGCCTCTTCACCGACT
>Ga0172376_10003799_pt1 | contig 17637 bp, 15 predicted proteins | sample Lak35m_FD_121114 | JGI IMG/M metagenome (GOLD analysis project Ga0172376, IMG submission 121114) | Freshwater microbial communities from Kabuno Bay, South-Kivu, Congo - kab_092012_35m | ecosystem: Environmental > Aquatic > Freshwater > Lake | place: Democratic Republic of the Congo: South-Kivu... | reverse complement strand
TGAGAACCACCCCCACTTCTCAAAACCTCCCCATGTTCTCAGAACCGGGGGGAGTTCTGAGAACCACCCCAGGTTTTGAGAACCACCCCCACTTCTCAAAACCACCCCATGTCCTCAGAACTGGGGGGAGTTCTGAGAACCACCCCAGGTTTTGAGAACCACCCCCACTTCTCAAAACCCTGGTGTCGTCCGCAACAAGGGGGGCATTAAAAGAAAAGGGATGGGGTCTCCCCCATCCCTTGGTTGTGTGCGTCGATTCGTGGATTGACGGATCGAAGGCTTGGCTTACCAGCGGTTGCCACCGCCGCCGCCACCGCCGTAGGGACGGCGATTGCCGCCACCGCCGCCGCCGTAGTTGCCGCCGCCGCCGCCGCGCTCTTCGCGGGGACGGGCTTCGCTGACCTTGATCGAGCGGCCTTCGACGGTAGCCCCGTCGAGTTCGCGGATGGCCTTCTGGGCGGACTCGTTGTCGGGCATCTCCACAAAGCCGAAACCACGGCTCTTGTTGGTGAATTTGTCCATGATGACTTTGGCGGAGGAGACTTCACCGTACTCTTCGAAGAAGCCTCTCAGGTCCTCATCCTGCACGTTGTAGCTGAGGTTGGACACGTAAATGTTCATGAAAAAAGGTTGATGGATGAAAAATGCTTGAGTCCAAACACAGCTTACTGAGGACTGAATTTTAACAGGCTAAACTTAGCGGGTAAATTCTGACACTTGCAATGCACCGTACTTAGCTCAATTTGTCGGTGCGAAGATAGGGAGATTCCCCGAGATTCCGCAATGTATCCGTTAACGGCCTGTTACATCTTTTTTGGGGTGCCTTCGGGCAGCCGTACGGAGCGGAGGCTGCGCTTGGCGAGCAGGGCTCCTGTGAGGAACAGCAGGGCGCCCATGACGAAGGGGGCGCCGGGGAAGTGTACGGGGGCGCCGGGGCGGGTGAATCGGGCGTAGAGGGTGGTCATGAGGAGGGGTCCGATGATGGTGGTGGCGCTGACGAGGCTGGTGAGGGAGCCTTGGAGCTCGCCCTGTTCGTCGGGCGGCACCTGCGACGAGATGATGCCCTGTATCGATGGGCCGGCGATGCCGCCGAGGCAGTAGACGGCGGAGAAGGCGAACATCATCCATCCTTCGGTGGCGAAGGCGTAGAGGAGCATGCCGGAGGTGAAGAGCATGAGTCCGATGAACATGCTGTGTTTGAGTCCGAGTCGGGGGATGGCGATACGGATGAGTCCACCCTGCACGATGGCGATCATGAGTCCGACGAAGGCGAGCGAGTAGCCGACCATGCGTTCGTCCCAGCCGAACTTGCCGATGTTGTAATAGCTCCAGGTGGTCTGGACGGCATGTGCGCCGATGTAGACGAGGGTGAGGGAGGCGACGAGCCCCCATACGGCCGGGTATCGGCGGAGTTGTCGGAGGGAGCCGAAGGGGTTGGCGCGGCGCCAGGAGAAGGGTCGGCGCCTGTCGGGGTCGAGGGATTCGGGGAGGACGAAGTAGCCGTAGAGTGCGTTCAGCAGGGTGAGGGTGGCGGAGGCGATGAAGGGTACGCGGGTGCCGAACTGTCCGAGCAGTCCGCCGGCGACGGGTCCGATGATGAAGCCGAGGCCGAACATTGCGCCGATGAGTCCGAAGTGCTGGGCGCGTTTGTCGGGGGGGCTGACGTCGGCCACGTAGGCCGAGGCGGTGGTGAAGCTGGCGCCGGTGACGCCGGCCAGCAGGCGGCCGAGGAACAGCCATCCGATGCTGGGGGCGAGGGCGAGGAGGATGTAGTCGAGCCCGAAGCCGAAGAGCGAGAAGAGGAGTACGGGGCGTCGCCCGTAGCGGTCGCTGAGGTTGCCGAGCACGGGTGCGCAGAGGAACTGCATCACCGCGTAGGAGAACATCAGCCAGCCGCCGTAGGCCGAGGCCGTGGAGAGGTCGGCGCCGACGAGTTCGCGGATGAGCCCGGGCAGGACGGGGATGATGATGCCGAGGCCGATGACGTCGACCAGTACGGTCACGAGGATGAACCCCATGGCTGCGCGACTGCGGATCCCTGCCATCTGTCCGGGGTGGGGGTCAGGCGTCGACGCTGTCGTAGACGACGACCTTCGACCAGAGGTGGGCGCATTCGGCCACGAAGGCCAGGTGCAGGGGGTCCTGCTGGTAGGCCTGCTCGTCGGCGGCGCTGTCGAAGGTGGTGAGCCAGGAGAGCGAGTAGCTGGCGTCGATGACGTCGCGGTGGGTGTCTGCCGGGCGTCCGATATGATGGCTGCGGATGTTGTCGACGCGGCCCAGCTTCCGGAGGCCCTCCGTGAGGTGCTGCAGGTCGGCCTCGCTGGCGGGGTCCTTCAGCCAGAAGAAGACGTGGTGGATGAACATGGATGTCGGTTGTAGGGGCGCCGAAGATACGGAACGGGCTGCGACCCGTCGTCGACCCGCGGCCCGGCCCGGCGCAGCGGTCAGCGTAGCCCCTTCAGCCAGTCGCGGATGCCTTCGGCCACCTTGAGGGCGACGGCGCGGTGGAAGCGGCGTTCGACGATGCGGCGTTCGTCGTCCGCGTTGCTCAGGAAGGCCACTTCGACCAGGCAGTTGGGGTATTCGGTGGGGCCGCTGAGGGCGAAGTTGAAATGCCCTACGTTGCCGTATTCGGAGAGGCCCAGCTCGAGCATGCGGCGCAGCACCGCCTGGGAGAGCGGGCGGAAGCCGATATGCCGGTAGAAGGTCGACGTGCCGCGGACCGTGTCGAGCGAGGATGAATTGAGGTGCAGGCTGACGAGGAGGTCGGGCTCGGCGGCACGGAGCATGAGGGCCCGGTCGATCATCTCGAGGATGGTGTCTGTCCGACGCGTCAAGAATACGTCGCGGCAGCCCATGCGCCGGAGCTGCCGCTCCAGCTCGAGTGCCATGAGGAGGGTCTGGTCCTTCTCGAGTACGCCGGTGACCTTGCCGGCGGCGCCCGTATTGCCCCCGCCGTGGCCGGCGTCGACGGCGATGCGCAACTTGCGGATGTCGAGGGCGGCGGGCGGGCGGCGGACCTTGACGACGAGTCGCGTGCCGACACTGTCGTAATACACGCGATGCCCCCAGTGGGCGTCATGCCTGAGGTCGATGTGTACGCGGAGGACATCGTCCTCGACCTGCTCGTACCAGGTGTTGCGCACCTCCTTGGCGGAGAGGAGCTGCGTCACCCAGTTGGTGTTGGAGGTGGCGCCGTAGATGTCGACCTCGAGGCGGGCGGGTCCGATGCGCATCTGGCTCCGGTAGGGCAGCTTCTCGGGCAGGGCGACGGTGATGTAGTCGTAGCGCTCGTCGCCGTACACCTTCCAGCTCCCGCTGAGGCGGTAGCCGTTGTTCCGCGGAGGCGTTGCGACGGGCCGAAGGCCCTGCTTGGGCATGAAGGCGCGATGGGCGGTGGAGAGCTGCACGACGTAGTCGTCGGCCACGCTGTCGACCACCTTCACCAGCACCAGCGAATCGAGGTAGCCCATCTTGGCACCCCCGAGCCGGTCGTCGCCCGGGCCGTACTCCATGTAGGGCAGCCGGCCGGTGGTACGCGCCCATCGGACGGGGGGGCGGCCCTCCTGGGCAAGGCACAGGGCCAGGGGCAGCAGCCCCGCCATCCGCACCAGCCAGCGGAGCCGGACAACAAACCGGGGCGATGCAGAAAACCCATAATCGGACATAATCTTTACCTTCATCCCGTAATATATGAAACCGTCGGAAACGGGCGCAAGCCCGCACCCGACACCCCTACAATCCTTCCAAGAACCATGAACCTCCACTATTTCCTGGGCGCGGCGGGCTGGCTCAACACCGTCGGCACCTGGGTGGCACTCCTCCCCCTGCTGGCCCTGGCCGGCACCGGCAACTGGCGGAAGGCCTACGCACCGAGCCTCTCCATCTCACTCGTCGCGCTGCTGCTGCTGGCCCAGTGGGACAACGGCCGGCTCAGCTTCGGGAACGACGCCCTCCAGGCCGTGACGGGTGACGTGCTCGTGACCCTGCATACCCTCTATGCGACCTTTTTCCTTGTGTATTTCGCCGGCCAGGAAAAGCAGAAGGACCAGCGCCTGGTGCTCTACATCCTGATGCTGGGCTTCACGGTGCTGTTCCTGCTGGTGGGACTGTTACCGGTGATCTTCTTCATCGTGAACATGGCCTGTGCGCTGATCATGCTCATCTACGGCCTCTCGGCGAACCGGAACCTGCTGCAGACCTTCGGGTCGGGCACGAGGGCCGCTGGCGGTCGACTGCTCATGGTGCTGTCGCTGCTGACGGCCAAGCTCGGCGTCCTGCTGCTCTACGGGGCGGCCTTCGTCGCAGGTCCCCCCTTCGGCATCTTCCCTGGCGGCTTCGCCGGGATCACGGCGATCATGTGCTTCGGCATCACCGTCGGTGTCATCCGCGACGCCGGCTACGACCCGGAGAACGAAGAGGACGACGACGGTCCCTATCAGCCGCTGCGGCTCGACACCGACTGAGATACGGCCCGTGTGTCCGGTGGACCGGAGGGGATGCGCCGATGCGTCCCCTGCCGGGCCACCGGGGCCACCGTCAGAGGGCGTAGCGCTCGTCGCCGATCACCCGGGCGGCGATCCGCCGGCGGGCATCCTTGGTGTTGAAGGGCTCGGCCTTGGTGAAGCGCTTGAGTCCGAGGAGCATCATCCGCTGCTCATCGCCGGCGGCGAAGGCGTTGATGGCGTCCTTGCCCGACTTGTTCACCCGGTCGGCGGCATCGTAGAGGTAGGTGCGGGCGATGTCAAGCGCCAGGGCGGCACCGGCCTCGCCCTTGTCGGCCACAAGCCGCATGGCGCGCAGCAGGGCGCTCTCGGCGTGGAAGACCTCGATGCCCATGTCGGCCAGGTGCATGAGGATCTCCTGTTCGTGCTCGATTTTCATCATGAGCTTCTGGACGGCACCGCCGGCCACCATCAGCAGGGCCTTCTTGAGGTTGGCGACGAGTTTCCGCTCGGCGGCGAAGGGCGCGTCGTCGACGGCCCCGAAGTCGGGGATGGCCATGAGCTCCTTCTGCACGGCCATGGCGGGCCCCATCAGGTCGAGCCGGCCCTTTATGGCGCGCTTGAGGATCATGTCGACCGTCAGGAGGCGGTTGATCTCGTTGGTGCCTTCGTAAATGCGGTTGATGCGGCTGTCGCGGTAGGCGCGCGAGATGGGGTATTCGGCGCTGAAGCCGTTGCCGCCGTGGATCTGCACGCCCTCGTCGACGAGGAAGTCGAGCAGTTCGCTGCCGTAGACCTTGAGGATGGCGCATTCGACGGCGTACTCTTCGGCCGCGCCCAGCAGGGCCTCGTGGAAGGGCTTGCCGGCGGCCAGCAGTTCCTGCTCGCGGTCCTCCACCCACTTGGCGGTGCGGTACAGCGCCGCCTCGCTCACCCAGGTGCGGATGGCCATCTCGCCCAGCTTGTGCTGGATGGCGCCGAAGTTGGCGATGCGCTGCTTGAACTGCTCGCGCGCGTTGGCGTAGCGGACGGTGACGTCGAAGGTGGCCTTGCCGCCGCCCAGGGTGGCGGCGCAGAGCTTCAGCCGGCCGATGTTGAGGATGTTGAAGGCGATGACATGGCCCTTGCCGACCTCGCCGAGCAGGTTGCCCACGGGCACCTTGCAATCCTGGAAGTAGAGCTGCACCGTCGAAGAGCCCTTGATGCCCATCTTGTCCTCTTCGGGCCCCTGCGTGAAGCCCTCCATCCCGCGCTCCACGATGAAGGCGGTGAACTGGGTGCCGTCGATCTTGGCGAAGACGGTGTAGATGTCGGCGAACCCGCCGTTGGTGATCCAGCACTTCTGCCCGTTGAGGAGGTAGTGCGTCCCGTCGGCACTGAGGCGGGCCGTCGTCTTGGCGCTGAGCGCATCACTGCCGCTGTTGGGCTCGGTGAGGCCGTAGGCCCCCTTCCACTCGCCCGAGGCCAGCTTCGGGATGTACTTCGACTGCTGCTCGGGCGTGCCGAAGTACAGGATCGGCAGGGTGCCGATGCCCGTATGGGCCGCCACGGCCACCGAGAAGGAATGACCGCCGCCAAGGCCCTCGTTGACGATGGTCGAGGTGATGAAATCCTTGCCCAGGCCCTGGTATGCCTCCGGTATCGAAGCGCCCAGCAGGCCCTGCTGCCCCGCCTTCTCCATGAGGGATGACATGAGCCCGGGCTCCAACGCATCGATGCGGTCGATGATGGGATGCACCTCCGCGTCCAGGAAGTCGTGACAGAGCTGCATCACCATCCGCTGCTCCTCGGTGAAGTCCTCCGGGATGTAGGTGTCCTCGGGCCGGCTCTCCCGGATCATCCACTCGGCGCCCCGCAGGGCCGCTGCCGTCTTCGTCGCTGTGGTCATGGTATGTTGTTTTTGTGTTGCTTCCCTTTCAGGTGAGGTTGTCGTAGACACGCTGCAGGACCGACTTGCAGAGCTCAATGTCCTTCGCCGGCACCCCTTCGAGCGCCTCGTTCAGCGTGCGGTTGGCGAGCTCCATCGTGATGCCCTGCAGGTCGGCCGCCGCCGCCGTGAGGTGGATGCGCTTGATGCGGCGGTCGTCCGTCGACGGCACCCGCTGCACCAGCCCCTGCCGCTCCAGGTTGTCCAGGAGCCGCGTGATGCTCGGCTTGTCGCGGTACGAGGCGGCACACAATTCCTGCTGACTCATGCCGTCGTGCTTCCAGAGGTGGTACAGCACACTCCACTGCTCAATGGTGATGTCGACCCCGCTCTGCTTGAAATTCTTCTGCAACCGCCTCGCCAACGCCGTCGAGGCCAACCCCGTGATGAAACTGTAGAGCTCCCCCCGCCGAAATTGGTTGTTTGACATATCGTTAGTTATGCAACCAATCGAAATTAGTTTAATTTTGGACAATAAAACAGTCCCCCCTTGCAAATTAACGAGACGGTGACGCCGGCGGGCGTGGTGCGGATGCTGACATGGCGGGGCTCGAAGGTGGCGATGCGCAGCTACGGCGAGGGTCCGCTGCTGACGTTGTGCCTGCATGGCTTCCTGGAGGGGTCGGCGCATTTCGCCGCCTTGGCGGAGGCCCTTCCGGGCCACCGGCTCCTGGCGCCCGACATGCCCTTCCACGGCCTTACGGAATGGGGCGGGGGCCGGCTGACGCCGGAAGACCTGTCCGACATCCTCTTCCAATGCCCCGAGTTGCGCGAGGGGCGCTTCGGGCTGCTGGGCTACAGCATGGGCGGCAAGGTCGCCCTCACGCTCTTCGAACGCATGCCCGAGCGGATCTCGCACCTTGTGCTGGTGGCGCCCGACGGGCTGCGGCCCGACCCCTGGCATGCCTTCTTCACCCGCACGCGGCTGGGCGACGGCATTCTTCGCTATACGATGCGCGACCCGCGGTGGTTCACGGGCCTCCTCCGGATGCTGCGGGGGACGGGCCTCGTCAACGAAAGCCTCTACCGCTTCACCCTCTCCTATCTGGGCGACGCGGCCGTCCGCCGGCGTGTCTATCGCATCTGGACGACGCTGTGCGAGTTGCGCCCCGACCGCCGGCGCGTCGCCGACACCATCCGACGGCACCGGCCGCAGGTGCGGATGGTCTTCGGCCGGTACGACAGGCTCTGCCCCCCCGCCATCGGAGCGCATTTCGCCAAGGGGCTGGAGGGGCTCGTCCGCATCGACATCATCGAAGCGGGCCACCTCCTGCTGCGCGAGAAGCACGCCGGGCGGATAGCCGCGGTCTTCCCTCCGCTTCCGGTGAATTGACGGACCTTCGCGCCATGCTCCTGCCGGTCGCCGCCATCGGGCTCTGGGGGCTCTACGCCCTCGTCATCCTCCGCTACCTCCTGGCGTGGCATCGCCTGCGTCCGTTCCGCGCCTCGGAAAGGGTCCCGGCGACGCGCGTGAGCGTCGTCATCGCCGCGCGCGACGAGGCGGCAACCATCGGCCGCTGCCTGGGGGCCGTCCTCGCGCAGGACCTGCCGCGTGACCGCTACGAGGTGATCGTCGTGGACGACCATTCGACCGACGGCACGGCCGGCATCGTGGCGGGCTACGCCGCCGCGGGCGTGCGCCTGCTGCGGCTGGCGGAGGCCGATGCCGGGGGCCGGGGCGGCAAGAAGGCGGCCCTGACGGCCGGCATCGCGGCGGCGACGGGCGAGCTGGTCGTCACCACCGATGCCGACTGCCGCATGGGGCCCGCCTGGCTGCGGACGGTGGCGGCCTTCCAGCAACAGGAGGGGGCCGACTTCATCGCCGCACCCGTCCGCTTCGAGGGGGGCGGCGGACCGCTGGGTGCCTTCCAGCGGCTCGACTTCCTGGCGCTGCAGGGCATCACGGCAGCGGCCGTGGGCGACGGCTACCATGGCATGTGCAATGGCGCCAACCTGGCCTTCCGGAAGGCTGTCTTCGACGCCGTCGGCGGCTACCGCGGCATCGACGGCATCGCCTCGGGGGACGACATGCTGCTCATGCAAAAGGTCGCCCGCCGGCCCGACGCGCGCATCCGTTACTGCCTGTCGGCCGACGCCATCGTCGAGACCCCGCCGGCGGCCGGCCTGCGGGCCTTCCTGCAGCAGCGCATCCGATGGGCGAGCAAGGCCCGCCATTACGAAGAGCGCCGCATGTTCCGCGTGCTGCTGCTGGTATGGCTCGCCAACCTCTCGCTGCCGCTGCTGGCGATGGCGGGCCTGCTCCTCGACCCGCAGCTGCTACACACCGCCGGCTGGTTGCTGCTCGGCAAGACGGCCGTCGAGATGGCCTTCCTATGGCCGGTGGCCGGCTTCTTCGGGATGCGCCGCAGCCTGGCGGGCTTCGCCCTGGCACAGCCCTTCCACATCCTCTACACCCTGGCGGCCGGGCTGCTGGGACAGGCTGGCACCTACGCCTGGAAGGGCCGGCGGGTGCGCTGAAGCGGGCAGGGCATGTCTCCCCCGATTCGTACTTTCGACCGATGAGCCGCAATGCCCAGCCCACCCGCCGATCGGCATGGCAGCGCTTCCGCAGGGACGGCGCCGCCATGACGGGCCTCTGCCTCATCGGAGCTGCCCTCGCGGCAGCCCTCGCGGCCTACTGGCTGGCACCCGACCACAGCCCCTCCGCCAACCGCATGGTCGTAGAATGCGGCGGACAGCCCCCCGGCCACCAACAGGCCTTCCTCGCCCTCCGCAAGGACGACCCGCCCGCCAGGGCCGGATGGCTGGAACGGACACTCCACGGCGAGCGCGACGCGTGGACCTACATCCCCGTCACCGCCTGGCAGCTGCAGGGCGACAGCCTCGTCTTCCAACGCTACCTCGACGAAGGCGTCAGCGAACGGCAGGCCCTCCGCCAGGCGCCCGACAGCCAGCGCATCGTGGCCGTCACCTACTGGCTGGGGACCGACAAGTACGGCCGCGACATCCTCAGCCGCCTCCTCGTCGGCACCCGCGTCAGCCTCGGCGTCGGCACCATCGCCGTGGCCATCTCCCTCCTCATCGGCGTCGTCCTCGGCGCGGCGGCCGGCTATTACGGCGGTCGCACCGACGCCGTCGTCACCTGGTGCATCAACGTCGTCTGGAGCATCCCCACCCTGTTGCTCGTCTTCGGCATCACCCTGGCGCTGGGCAAGGGCTTCTGGCAGGTGTTCATCGCGGTGGGACTCACCCTCTGGGTCAACGTCGCACGGACCATCCGCGGACAGGTGCTGTCGATCCGCGAACGCGAATACGTCGAGGCCGCAAGGGCCCTGGGCTACCCGCACACCCGCATCATCGCTAGGCATATCCTCCCCAACGTCATGGGTCCGGTGCTGGTGCTGGCCGCCGCCAACTTCGCCAGCGCGATCGTCATGGAGGCGGGGCTGAGCTTCCTCGGCGTCGGCGTGCAGTCGCCACAGCCCAGCTGGGGGCTCATGGTCAAGGAGAACTATAACTTCATCATCACCAGCCGGCCGATGCTGGCGCTGGTGCCGGGCTTCGCCATCATGACGCTCGTGCTGGCCTTCCACCTCGTCGGCAGCGGCCTCCGCGACGCCCTCGACGTACGGGGAGGCGAGGCCGGCCGCTGATCGCATCGCCGGTGACGCAACTGTCACGGCCCAGCACCATCTTACCCGCAAATCCCTTTCCACATGCTCCGATCCCAGCGCTTGCAACGGATGGCCATGGGCCTCCTGCTCGGCATCGCCCTGACGTCGGCGGTGCCCGTCCCCCTGACCGCGGTCGTACCGGCCGAGGCGCCCCTACCCGTCTCGACGACGCTGACGGTCGACCAGGTCCTCTCCATGGACGCGCGCGCCTTCTCCGAAGCGGTCGGTCGCCGCCTCACCCTCAAGGAACGCCTCTCCTTCCAGGTCGCCCGCCGGGGCTTGCGCGAGGCGCTGCGCGACAAGGCCCTGCAGGGCGATGCGCCGGTCGACCTGCGGCAGTTCATGGCCGACGGCGAGAAGGGCTTCCACTTCGGAGGCTTCGTCCTCGGCCTCCTGCTGGGCCTCATCGGCGTGCTCATCGCCTATCTGACGAAGCGCGACAAGGCCTTCATCCGCTCCGCCTAGATCGGATGGGGCGTATGGCTCGCCATCGTGATCGCCGCCCTGGCGGCCGCGGGCGGCACGGCCTGACGCCTTCCGTCACCCGCTTCCGGATACCCTGCCATGTGCAGGGTATTTTTTTTGGGTCAGGGCCCGGGCATGGCAGGGGCACCGTCAGCGGGCGGGGGCTCCCAGCGGCGCTGCAGGAGGAGGCCGGCGCAGAGGAAGAAGAGCGAGCCGATCTTGTCGGTCTCGATGAGGTCGCTCAGCATGTCGAGCGTGACGATCATCCCCAGCATGGCGAGGATGACGGCTGGGATGGCCCTTTCGGTGGCATCGCGGGCGGCATGGTACCACTGGTAGGCCCGGCGCGTCATGACGGCCAGCAGGAGGCAGAAGAGAGCGAGGCCGGGGATGCCCTGCTCCACCAGCAGCAGCAGGAAATAGTTGTGGACGGTGGAATGCTCGGGGTTGTCGCTCACATAGGTGCGGAAGGCGTTGACGGTATAGGGCCGGTATTCGTGGTAGAAGGTGTTGGGGCCATAGCCGTGAAGGGTGTGCCTGTCGAGCATGCGGACGGCCGCGATCCAGCGGTAGAAGCGCTCCATGGAGGAGATGTCGGTCATCTTGTACGTCGCCTGCATGTGCTGGCCGAGGTCTCCGTGCCAGATGGTGCGTTCGTAGTCGGGACTGTATTCGAGGTAGCGGTCGTCCTGCAGGAAGTAGGCCGCCGTGCCCAGGAGTGCGGCCACGCCGGTGACGACGACCCAGAGGAGGATCTTTTTTCGGGTAGTGATGACCGTTATGCATCCGGCGGCGGCGGCCAGCCAGGCGCCGCGCGAATAGCTGAAGAGGAGTCCGGCCGCGGCGATGCCGATGACCCATCGCAGGCGGCGGCGTTGTCCGGGATGCAGGTGCCAGGCGGCGATGGCGACGGGCAGGAGGCAGACGAGGAGGGCGGCGTAGTTGACGTGGTTGCGGAAGAGGGGTTCGACGCTGCGGTTGGCGTCGGCGAAGGCGAAGCCCAGGGAGGCGTGTTTGACCAGGACGAGGCAGGTGGCGGCGCACATGGAGGTGGCGAGGATGCGGGCGGCGCGTAGGATGTCGGCACGGTCGCGCAGGCAGTACCACGCACCGAGGGTGAAGGCGGTGACGTACCAGGTCTTGGCGGCGAGATATTTGAGGGACAGCAGCCCGTGTGTCGAGAGGAGGCTGGAGAAGCCGACCCATGCCAGGTGGAAGGCGAGGGTCATGAGGATGGCGGGGTCGGCGGGTTTGGCGAGCACCTCGCGGCGGCGGAGGAGGAGGTGTACGGCCAGCAGTAGGGTCATGAGCCACATGAGTGGCTCGTCGGGCAGGTCGGTGCCGAGGGTGTCGGTGAGTTCCACTTCGGCGGAGAAGGGTATGCAGGCCAGGAGCAGGAGGAAGAGTGCCCGGATGTCGTGCAATCCCAGCCAGCCGACGAGCGCGGCCGGGCCCAGGGCGAGGAGGTAGGGCTGCCGCATGATGACGGCGGCCACGGCGCCGGCCACCATGGCGACGCCCGTCAGCCGCCGCGGGTCGTCCCACCAGGGTATGTCGGCCAAGCGCAGCACCTAGCCCTTTTTGAGGAAGACGGGCAGCAGGAGGACGGTGGCCAGTCCCGTGAACAGGCTGATCAGGAAGGTGGCGATGACGTTCACCACGACCTTGGGCTTGTCTGCCTTGACGGAGGGGATGGCCCTTTCGAGTACGACCAGGGCGGGGGGCGGGTTGAGGAGGGCCATGCGCAGGTCGGTCATGGCACGGCGGTAGTAGTCGAGCTGGTGCGCGGGAGGGTCGCGGCGTGCGCCCGTGCTGTCGGGACCGGGCACGCCGGCCTCGGAGGCCTGCAGCAGCCCATAGGCGAGTTCGAGTTTCCGGAGGGAGGTGGCGTAGTAGTCGCGGTACATGTCCTGATGCGCCTTCTCGGTCTGTGCGACCATGGCGTTGGCGATGTCGGCGGAGAGTTTGCGGTCGCGGTCCCACACCTTGATGTGCATCTCGCCGTACTCGGTCTTGAAGATGCCGCAGTTCTTGCGGAACATTTTGAGGGCGTTCTCGCGGCCGCGCTCGTCGTTGTTGATGCGATAATGCTTCACCAGCCCGAAACTGTCGATGATGCGCGTCATGACGGGCCAGGAGCGGGCGGTGGCATATAGCCGGTCGAGGTCGTCGCCCGAGCTGAAGACGGAGTAGAGCTCGGTGATCTCTTCAGCGGTGTAGCGCGACTTGTCGCTGAACCTCGAATTGGCCGGCAGGACGCTGGCCTTGGAGAGGTATTCCCAGGGGATGAGCAGGCTCGTCACCAACGCCGCCAGGGTGGGCAGCACCACGAAGGCGGAGAGGAAACGGGTGTTCTGGCGGAGGGTGGGCAGGAGTTCACGGATCAGCGACATAGGGGCAAGATAATCGAAAAAGAAGGGTGGGCGTGCACGGGACTGATTTTCAGGCAGGGTTGACAGGCGGATGGGCGGATCGACGGCAGCGATCGATACATGTGCGATACCCATATCAGTGATCACGGGGTTTCCCCCGAGGGAACGATGGGAATGCGGGTGACACGAATAGCAGACAGGCATCCTCGGTAGGATATCAGAACCGGGATTTCGTTGATTATAAGATTAGGGGATTGCCACATCAGAACGCAACCCCCGTGGTCGACCGCCATCTGGAATGCGCATAGCCGTTTCAACCGCCAATCCTCAAATCATGGAATCAACGAAATCCCGGTTCAGACAGATCAACAGCGGACCCATAGCGGAGAGATCGCTATCCGGGCGATACGGATAGCAGACAGGCATCCGGTGGGGAGATCTCGGTTCAGACAGATCAACAGCCGAACTGCAGCGGAGAGATGGCTGTCCGTTGTGAACGAATAGCAGACAGGCATCCTCGGTAGGATATCAGAACCGGGATTCCTTGATTATCAGATCAGGGGATTGCCACATCAGAACGCAACCCCCTTGGTCGACCGCCATCTGGGATGTGCGTAGCCGTTTCAACCGCCAATCCTCAAATCATGGAATCAACGAAATCCCGGTTCAGACAACTCAACAGCCAACCAACAGCGGAGAGATCGCTATCCGGGCGATACGGATAGCAGACAGGCATCCGGTGGGGAGATCCCGGTTCAGACAGATCAACAGCCGAACTGCAGCGGAGAGATGGCTGTCCATTGTGAACGAATCGCAGACAGGCATCCTCGGTAGGATATCAGAACCGGGATTTCGTTGATTATAAGATTAGGGGATTGCCACATCAGAACGCAACCCCCTTGGTCGACCGCCATCTGGAATGCGCGTAGCCGTTTCAACCGCCAATCCTCAAATCATGGAATCAACGAAATCCCGGTTCAGACAGATCAACAGCAGACCCGCATCGGAGAGATCCCTTCATCAAGAAATCCCGGTCCCTGGCGCTTATCTTTTCTTTCCACCTCCCTCGGGCAACCGCATTCGGATCCCCAGGATGGCATAGAAGAGTCCGACCGTACAAGCCCCTGTCAGCGCCACGGCGAGGGGTGTGTTTACGCCCAGGTACACGAGGATGCGGATGGCGCCGAAGCCCATCAGTGCGACGAAGAGGTAGGAGAGCCCTTCGCCGGGATGCAGGCCGATGCCGGTGAGTCGTCGGGCGGCTCGGACGAGGCTGAGGGCGTAGGCCGTCTCGACGGCGACGGTCACGATCGAGCAGGCCAGGGCGCCATAGGCGGGGATGAGGAGCAGGTTCAGGCTGACGAGGATGACCGCGTAGGACAGGCTGATGCGGATGAAGGCGCCGATATGTCCGGTGGCGGTGAGGAGGGTGCCGTAGATGCTGACGAGCGAGAGGCCGGGCAGCGCCAGCAGGATGGTGCGCATGACGGCCACCAGCGGGGCGTCGGATCGATGGTAGAGCAGGGCGGTGAGGTATTCGGGCAGCACGCATCCGGTGACGCCGATGAGGATGGCGACGCAGATGAGGGCGCGACGGGCGATGGCGAGGGTGGGCTCGATCGCCGTGCGCGCGGGCCAGTGGCGGGCGATGAACGAGAGGAGGAAGCCACCCACCAGGGTGCCCATCATGCTGAAGGCGTCGAGGATGCGGAAGCCGGCGGCATAGACGCCCGCCTCGTGCGCACCGTCCGGGTGCAGTCGCTCGAGTAGGAACGCGTCCGAACGCAGGATCACCGTCATCAGGAAGTTGTTCAGCGCGAAGGGCAGGCTCGCCAGCAGCAGGTCGCCGCGGAATCCCCGGAAGGGCTGAAAGGCGAAGCCCTCCACATGGCGGACGATGAAGAACCCCGCCAGGGCGACGGAGAGCGCGATGGCCAGGGTCTGCACCACCACGAAGCGCTCGATGGTGACCGGCCCTGCGACGGCGGGATAGAGGATCATGCCGCCGACTGCCGCGATGACGACGGCCTTGTCGAGGATGGAGAGGACGGCGTCCTGGCGGTAGCACTGCGCGGCGGAGAGGAAGGTGCGGAGGAAGCCCAGCAGCGAGATGAGGGTGACGAGGGCGATGTAGGGCATGACGAAGCCGGCGTCGCGGATGCCGCTGAGCCAGGCGAAGGCCATGACGGCTAGGGCGTAGACGGCCACAAGGGCGGCCTTGGTGTAGAGGGTGTCCCAGAACAGCGCGACGCGGTCTGAGGGTCTGGCGGCGGCCTGGCGGTTGAGGTGGATGTTGAGGCCGGGGTCGAGCAGAAAGCCGAAGACGAGGCAGAAGCCCAGCATCGCGAAGTAGCGCCCGTAGGCGGCGAAGCCGGTGAGGTTCTGAACGTTCCGGTCGATGCCGAAGATCCAGAGCGGCTTCACCAGGGCGTTGAGGACGACGAGCAGCAGCAGCGAGCCGAGGAAGGTCTTCTGGAAGGCAGACACGGGGAAGGGTTCAGAGGGAGACCTGCACGTTGCGGTTGAGGCTCTCGGAGAGGGAGATGAGCGTCTCCGTCCGTTCGATGCCCTTGATCTTCTGCAGCTGGTCGTGCAGGACGTTGCGGAGCTGGTTGATGTCGCGGGCCACCACTTCGAGGAACATGCTGTAGTTGCCGGTGGTGTAGTTGATGCGGATGATCTCGGGGATCTTGCGGAGGTCTTCGGCGACCTGGTCGTAGAGCGAGCTCTTCTCGAGGTAGATGCCGACGAAGGCGGTGATGTCGTAGCCCAGCTGTTTGAGGTCTACATGGAGTCTCGTACCTTTCACCACGCCCTGTTCCTGCAGTTTCTTGATGCGGACGTGGATGGTGCCGCCCGAGACGAAGAGTTTCTTGCCTAGGTCGGCGTAGGAGATGCCTGCGTCCTCCATCATCTCGTGGATGATCTGGAGGTCGAGTTTGTCAAGATTCAATTTTGCGGCCATTGTGGAAAGCTGTTTTGAATCAATTCAAAGGAATACCGCAATTTATTGTAGTTTTTCTATAATTACAAAATCATTCTTGAAATATTTGCAAGGTATCGGGGGATTGGCCTAATATTGCCTTGTCGAAAGACGCGAGTTCTTCTACACTGTGGGGTGATGAAATCTTGGCAGACATGCCCTCTTGTCTCGGGGGTGGGGATTCCCGGATAAACACTGCATAACGCCGATCCGCAGACGTGCGGACCGACTGGGGTTGACCACCAGTAGGTTGAGGGTAGCGCCCTCTACAATCTTGTGCAGCGGCTAACGTCCCCGTGGAGGTTCGACTCCTCCCCCTACAGCGATGAAACCCATGCCTGACGCTCAGCGTTCGGGCATGGGTTTTTGTATTTTAGGGGGTTGATATTCATGACCGATGCGCGGCGGAGGGGGGATGCGGTTTACTAGCAGTCTACCCTATTCGGCATACATTGAGATTGGACGCCGTAGACTTGAGGTATCAATTCACTTTACTTAATCTGCTGAAGTATGGGATTGATGTCCGGGTACCCTGACGTATGCATAATATCAAAAAGATCAGGCATCGTTTGATGCCTGATAGAAAAGAAAAAGGAAAGTGCCTTTTGAAATACTCTTCAAAGAATTGGTGAATAATGGGATTTCTGAATCATAGGTATGGTAAGTATTTGTGTTTTATTTAAGATTCATAGTTCTGTGATAGAAAACCTGTTATATGGAGCTGAATTAATTGTAGTAAACACATTACAGCAAGTTGTAAATATTGCTGTCTTTCCGGCCTCTAACGATGCCACTGCTGAAAATGAGGTTGTACCATACGTTGTAGCAGCACCGGTCGTAAACAAACCAGTGTTAATGGAACCCAGCGCGTTATTATCATAATTGAATGTTACACTGAATTGTTCTCCGGCAGTCCAAGCTTTAATATCTGCCGAAAGTTGAGCAGTAATTAAATATAAACCTGTCCTGGGAACTGTGAATGTATTGCTTGAAAAAGCATTGTTGTTATCTGAAGACTCGGTATAGGCAAGTGTTTTTGTGTTTCCTCCGGAATTATTGTATGCTGTATTGAGGGTGAAGTAGCCGGTAACGACTGTTTTCTTCGCGATCGATGACACCGTATTCCAATTGGCGCCATCACTATATTGAAGGATACCACCATTGGAAGTACTATATGAAATAGCGCCGGCACCCGCAGCATTTGCCGCAACAGCGGTCGTGCCCACGCCCAGGAAACCCGCTCCCGGATTGGTCGTGCTGGTCGGGCTTGTGCGTATATCCAGGGTGGCTGGAGGTAATGTTTGCCCCGATGCCTACCTTGCCTGTCCGATAAATGGATCCCGACTTGTTGCTTCCGGCATCACTTGTACCCCCGGACAGCATCCAGGGCGTACTGGCAGGTGGGGTGTAAGTGACGTAGGTGCCATTCCAGGTCAATTGTGAGTTGTTTACACTGCTGACATAGATGTAGTCACTGCTGGCTGCATTCGCAGGGGAATCGAATGTCGTACCGTCCGTGTTGGGGTTAGCCGTACTGAAACTCACGGTCGCATCCGGCTGCGGGTTGATGATCCGTTGCCACTTGTTTCCGTCGTAATAATACAAGCCGGGTGTCACCGCTGTGGTTCCGCTGCCGGCCGTGGCAATATTATACACCAACAGGCCCGTAGCCGGACTGGCAATGGCTCTTGACGACATGGAACCTGTCAAAGACGATCGAGGCATTGGGCAGGTTCTCCTGGACGCCTTTGATGAAGGCAGGTGACATGTCGCAGGACACCTGTTCGATCTGCTCGGGGCTGGCGTTATG
>Ga0172376_10003796_pt1 | contig 17640 bp, 14 predicted proteins | sample Lak35m_FD_121114 | JGI IMG/M metagenome (GOLD analysis project Ga0172376, IMG submission 121114) | Freshwater microbial communities from Kabuno Bay, South-Kivu, Congo - kab_092012_35m | ecosystem: Environmental > Aquatic > Freshwater > Lake | place: Democratic Republic of the Congo: South-Kivu... | reverse complement strand
TGATGGTGATGGTAATAGGGGTTGAGCTGGCGCTGGTTGGATCCTGGTTGCTGGCTTTTTAAGTATCTTCTTGGCAGGTTTAACACTGGCGGCTGGCGGAGAATCACTCTCCATTGCTGCCGCAAAAGTCTTGTACTCCTTTTCCAAAGATTCAGATTCGCTAGACATTGTCTCTCTAAAGCCTATGTAAAAAATATACATGAGCTTAATACGGTATCAATTCAGTCTAACTATGGTTCTTCCAGACCCGACTACAATGCTGACATTGATAAAGAATGGAATAGGATGCGTAATCCATAACAATGAATTTTGCGGATGGTTCCGGAGCTCCAGCAGTATCCCGATTTGAGGGGCATTCGTTATTGGGACACCGAATTTCCTTGGTTGTTGGAACCGCCGGATCTCCAAAAGCAATCTCGTCAATACGCGGTTTTACATAATCTCCAGCATACACTTTTTCGTAAACAACCACATTTGTGGAATTCTCAGCAGGTTCTGGCTCTGTTTCATATCCACACCGCCTACAGAATTCCACCATCATAATCGTTTCAGTAGCCTCTTTTTCACGAAGATACAACATATTGGAACAACTTGGACAGAAACGCAAATCTTTCGTTGCCATTGTCTTCGCCTACTTTTGTGAATGGATATATCTTATCGGGTTCTTGTCTTAGATGACTTGTAGGGGTCTATGTGTCGTCGGTTCAATTGAACCGACCTGGTCCAAGCCAAGACCCTCCACATACAAGGTAGAGGCCACTCTATCCCACAATGCCTCAACCACCAACTACCGTCGATCTTGCTGATGCGAAACGCTATATTGATAGCTTCCGTATCCCAAAGGAGAAAAAGGGGATTATCACCCCGAATGTGACTGGACTGAGTACTGTTGCGGGAAGTACTGGTTCCTTTTACATTCCTGATGAGGAATACGAGAGTTTCCTGGAGAATATTGCTTCATTTGTATTTGGGAAGAATGTTCCACTTGGTCTCGTTGAGCGTCCTACTCAGGAAACTAGTGATATCCGTCTCACACCGGTAAAGATTGATTTGGATTTCCGCTTTCCGTTTCGTGAGCCGTTTATTGATGCGACGGGTCGTCCAGTTCGTCAGTTCACCGATGCGATGATTCAAAAGTTTGTACATATTTACTGGGAGGAGCTTACGACAGTTGTATCGTTTGATGAATATATTGAGCCGACGATTACATTTTATGTTCTTACGAAATCATCTCCCGAGATTGACGTGGCAAAGGGTGGAGGTGGTGGGGGTGGGGGAGGTGGAGGTGATGTGGTGGGAAAGAAAATCAAGGATGGAGTTCACATTGTTGCCAAGGATATCCAGACGCTCCCGGAGATCCAGCTCTATGTACGCAAACGGGTACTGAAGCGAATGGGAGAGGTGTTTCCCAAGGAGTTTACGGAGATTACATCCAATAGTGCGATTCTTGATGAGGCAGTGATTTGTCGTTCTGGATGGATGCTCCATGGAAACTGCAAAGAAGGAAAGGAGGCGTATGCCTTGAAATTCCGCCAGATTTACAACATTGCCCCCCATACATCATCTTCTGCGGCCTCATCCTCGGCCCCTTCATCGGGAGGTGGAGCAGAGGCGCGAGACAAGGACAATGAAAAGGAAAAAGAAAAAGATAAGGATTATGAAATCATTGCGAATACACGAATCTCATCAATCAATGACCGGGACTTGGTAAAGATTTTGTCCATTCGCCACGGCATTCGTGATATGGGTATTGCGATCCAAGAGGAGGCTCTTGATGATCTCCGCAAGTATTTTGAAGAAAACTCAGGGGCTAGAAACAATGCGCGTCTTTCAGGTGCTAGGAGTTCTACTGGTGAGGGGGCATTGTCGGGGTCAGGAGCGGGTGATGGGATGTTTGGGTTTGATTTCGCAGAGGATAACTTTACGTCTGACCGAACGGAAATCCTCCGCAGTGCTGCGTGGCTCGTTGATATGCTTTCTCCTGAACGGGCAACTCCCTATGATACCTGGGTGCGTGTTGGGATTTGTCTCCGGAATATGGGACGGATTGAGAACCTCCCAGATATCCGCCGAGGAACCATCAAGGAAACAATGGGCGACGACCACGAGATCATTGTGGATAACGGAATGTACAATTTATGGGTATCATTCTCCAGGAAAAGCCCCAAGTATATGGAAGGTGCCGAATCTCGGGAGGATTGGTACAATAAGTATTGGCTGGCATTCTCTTCGCGGAGTTCCAGTGATGCAATGTTGAAACGTCCATCTCTTCGGTTGTGGGCTCGTCAGGATTCTCCGGAGCGTTTCAGCAAGTTCCTGGAAAAGGATGAACGAGCGGAAATGAACCGGGTAATCAACGGAGGAGGCACACATGTAGATTTGGCGGGGTTTGCTAGGCTTTTGTATGGAGATACATTTATTTGTGCGGATATCAAGGCCAATGAATGGTACGAATATCAGCAGTCATTCCATCGGTTCATCAAATCGGATTCCGCGACAACTCTGCGTGGGAAACTCTCTACAGAAATCCGTGGCAAATTTGCGACAAAACTGGATAACTTAATCCGGGAGATTACTGAGGAAATCCGTGGAGTTCGTGGAGATTCGGCACAACTTGACCCTGATGGAAATCCGGTGGCAATGGCGAGTGAGCTTGCCAAGACAAAAAGCCCACTGGATGATAGCCGTGTGAAAACGGTAAATCGCATTATCAGTAGTTTGGCTACCACGAAATTCCTAAATGATGTTCTTACGGAATGTAAACATAAATTCTACGAAACATATCGCAATGAGTTCTTGGAGAGGATTGATACAAATAAGAATCTCCTTGGTTTCAACAATGGAGTATTGGATTTGGCAACGTGTTCATTCCGCCCGGGGAGACCGGATGATATGATTACTAAAACAACAGGATATGATTACATTGATTACGATGAAGATAATGACAGAGTTCAGTTGATTTACGATATTTACCGCAAGATTTATACAAGTCCATCGGTTAGGGAGTATACATGGGCGATTATGTCAACAAATCTCCGGGGGGAGAACTGGCGTCAGGAAGTATATTTCCTGAATGGAACAGGGGCGAATGGAAAGTCCCTGAATATCCTTTGGATGAGCAAGGCACTTGGAGATTACGCAGTCAAGGGAAATGTTACACTCCTTACGGATAAGCGGTCAGGAGCGCAGAGTGCCTCACCGGAGATTGCAAAACTCAAGGGGGCCCGGTTCGTTCATATGGAAGAACCAGAGGATTCTGCCTCTACGAAAATCAATCACTCCCTCCTGAAGGAGTTGTCAGGTGGTGGTACGTTGACTGGTCGTGCCCTGTATGGACAACCGATTACCTTTCCGATTTCCTTCCGGATTTGGTTTGCGTGTAATGAGTTTCCGGAGATTACCTCGGAGGATGCGACGTGGAGGAGATTGCGTGCGATTGAGCACCTGAGCCGTTTCCTGCCCCGTGATCGGCCGATTGCTGACCCGGAATTCCAGTTCCACCGACGAGAGGAGTTGATGAGTGAGGATTTCGTCAAAGATTATCGTGGGGCGATGATGAGTATCCTTGTACATTACTACCGCAAGTACTGGATGAATGCTGGTGGGAGTGGAGAGGGGGAAGGAGGCAATGGTGGTGGTGATAAATATGGAGACAAGGTAGAATTCCACGAGCCAGATGAAGTTAAGAAATTCTGCCTAGAGATCCGGAAGAAGAATGACGTGATTTCCCAGCGATTTGATGATTTGTTTGAGCCAATTCCTCAGGCAGAGTATGAGATGGAACTTAAGCCTGACCCAGTTCTAGCGAAAAATACACTCTTGACTTCTAAAAAGATTGCATCAATCATTGACCAAGACCGAAAAGCAAATGTTCATATGTATGCGGATGCTGGGCGAGTAAAAGGAAAGATTGATAATAAACGAGTTGTAAACTATGTAGAGAATATTTGTGGAATCCGTGGCATTCGTCTTGATGATGGACAAACATATTACTTGGTTCGTGAATCGCCGCGCAACCTCTAGGTGGGGGAACCTACGGTTCCCCCAGGGCCCCCCTCCCTTTTGTGGGGGCAAGCCCCCACGCCCCCATGGTTTCCCAGTTGATGGGATTTGCCTTCATATCCGTTTAAAACAAAAGGAAGGGGTTAGGGGGAACCTTGGTTCCCCCTTCATAGCCGTTGGAAAACCATCCACATTGGTTTCCTAATTTTTATTTGTGGTATAAAACACAGGAGATGCTCCTATGAGTTATGCCGTAGGCGGTGTTTTATAGAGGGTATTCTGTAAGATTCCCCGATAACCCATCAAAAGGAGGGGGGCCCTGGGGAAACCTTGGTTCCCCCACTTGGTTCACCCACCATTAAACTGATAAAAACAAGGAGTAATCCTTCATAAAGATTTTTCCATACGCAATCATTACTAAAATAACAGCAGGGAGTATGAGATACCACACCGCATCAGCCCCCAATGTTTCTCGCCGAGTGATTGCCAAATAAACCACCGTAAATGTCCACAACGCAAACACGATTCCAAGAAGGAACATCACCCACGAGTTAAATGTCTGTGTATACTGACGCCTATCCAGTTCTTCACTCACATAATCTTTTACAGCATTCTCTTTTTCACTCCCTTGTGACCCCAAGATTTCCACTGCTCGCTCCGAACGGGAGTTCATAAACTCATTCGCCAGGTGATTGACTTTATCAACCTCTCCAATCAAGGAGTTTACCAAACACATCATCGGTCGTGAAACTTTGTATGGGAGCCCTCCATACTGATATGTCGCTCCGTCTCCAGGACTTCCACTATCCGTCGGCTTCCACTCACAATACTCCTGCTGGATCACCTTTTTGTTCTCGGGAGTATCCAATGATGTGAGTACCAGAGTGGGGATCGCGGGACCATATCGGTTTGCCTTGTAGACGATTGGAGGGATAGGCTCCCCATTGGGAGCTTTCACTTTGGAGGAGCCCGCCGATGCCTGAATCAAATCGTCCAGTATCTGTTGGAGATCCATATCTATTGATTCGCCGGACAAGAAACACTGTCACCTGTTCCGGGAGCACTGGGGGTATCCATTGTCTCTTTGGCAACGAAATCATTGAACACAATCCCATCCCGCGTGAAATCATTATAGTTCTTTGTTGACCAGTAATACGCAACCATTACCAAAGCAATCAATCCTCCAGCAACATACGAGATAATGGGAGAAACTAGTTTGAGACGGAGAAGCAGGGCTACAATAATCAGTCCAAGGGTCATATTCCGGAGATTCGCATACATTTGCGCCTGGTATTGTAAATAGTTCAACCGGTATTCATTATCAGAATATTTCGCGAGGGTTGAATGGAGATCATCACGATATTCACTCCGGAGATCCTGAAGGCTCTCCTTATATTTGGACTCCCACATATCAGCTCTACGACGCTCTTCGTCCCGGCGGTAGTTGACATCATTCAAACTAGTGGTTGTTTCCGTTGTAACGTCCATTCACCTCGGTTCCTTTCTATTATACAAGAAGAGGTTTACATCGGGGATGGGAGCAAGGAAATCCCTGCGAATACTCCCAGAGCAACAAAGAACCCAACCATCTGCGTTGTAGAATCCGTAGATGCCGTAGCAAGTTGAACCGTAATCGCATCGCGCTTCTCCATCGCATCCATCAAAGCCTCCCGCTGAGGGAGTGTTGCCTTGTCCAGTGGAGAGTCCGCATCTCCCATATCTCGCGCAAATGGATGATATTCACGATTACTAAAACCTTCACTCATTCCGTCTCCTACATTTACAATACCTTTCTCTGCTTGCGTATCATTGGAAACCATATTCCTAACTGCCCGATTGTATCCCAAAGACATTGCCTTGATAAACTCTGACAAACGCCACGCACGATCTACGCTGATTACAGAGTTTCCTCCATTAGAGGCCGCTGCAAGACTTTGATCATATCCCATCTTATCCGGATTTAGACGCTCAAACGCTAAAATGAGGGAAGCCATTGAAATGTAATCTTGTCCAGTTGCGAAGATTTGTTCATTATTCATTACCAGATTGGACATGAGAACCGGAGATTTGTAAATCGTCGTTGATGCCGGCTCGGCATACCCCCACCATTCCTGTCCCAATCCTTGAAGGCTCTCCATTCCCTTGACTGTTCCTGAAATGACTTTGGTGTTGGCTGTCATCGGGAGCTGACGTGTTTCCTTGGGGAAGATTTGACTGAAAAAATGCGTGGTTGTTTCGTTTTTGGAAACATTCATAACCTGTGTCCAAGCAGCGACGCGTTGACCAACGCGCTTGAGGGTTGCGATTTCATCTTGAACCGCGGTGTATCCCTGTGAGAACTTGTTATCTACGAGTGGAATCGTCGTGAGGCTCTTGATAACATCTCCACGGAAACCCACATCCGGGAGGATTGATTGATCGGCTCCTGTGGAAGCCACCCGGAGGGCATATTCATTTCGTCCTTTCTTGATTTTCTCATAATCTCCCGTATAACTGGTTTCATAATCAACTGCTACTTTTACATACGACCGGGTTGTCTTGGGGGCAACAATGGAAGCCGTGGTTGTGTCAACAAATCGTTTCGCCGTCATTGTCTCCTTTCCGTCTTCATAGACGACTGTCACGGGAGTATTCGCATACAATTTCATATACTTGGTGTACATCGCGTCCATTGTTTGCTTGATTTGGTCATTGCTCCCAAACCGCTTGGAACCCTCCAGAATCTTGGGATAATCCTGATGAGAACGGGAAATCCGGGAAAGAATCAGGCTGGAATATTCGTCCAAGAACTTGTAAATATCCGCTGGCCGGAGGGCCGAGAAACTCCCACGGGGGGCAAAGTTGGGGTCATTCTCGCTGATAAACTGGGGGATGAGGGAGTTACTAGAGCCAAAGTTCCCGGAGCCTCCCTGAGGTGCCGGTGTTGAAATGACGGCCGGTGGCTGGTTTTGGCTCCCGAAAAACTGCCTCATTTGGGAGTCCGTTGAAGCCCAAGGACCAAATGTTCCAGGAGCGCCAACATTCTGCGGATCCGCCGCTCCCCAAACCTTGGTCAGGGTGTAGGAGTAATATCTCGCACCTCCTTCTTGTGTGACACTCACGACTTGTCCTTCGTAAATCAGGTGTTGTCGGGGGGAACCTGCTGAAACTCCCGCGGGAGCAAATCGTTGGCCGGCATCTTGCCCAGTGAGATTTTGCCAAAGGGTCATTACGTTGGGGAGGGAGTAGCGGAACATATCCCCTGGAAGGAGTGCCATAGAATCACTATCATATGCCTTGGGGGTGGATGGCTGTTGTCCCATTTCTTAATGTTTCCTCTATCTCTACTATACGAAATACGATGAAAGTCATCGTAGTTCATTTCAAAATTGATTTGTTTAGATTAAAAGAGTGATGCCCGATACTGCGTAACAAGGAACCCGAGTGCCCCCAATGAAGCAAGGAGCATTACAAGATTATGAGAGGCAACTGTTTCATAATGATCCGCGGCGTCTGTTGTAGCAACCACTTTGGGATCCCGTTTGGCAGTCGCAATAATGTCCGGAGTATTCTCAAAAAAGAGGGAGGGTTCCTTCTTTGCCTTATCTACAAATCTCTTCAGTTCCGTGTAATATGAAAGAGATTCAATCTCCTGTGCTCCTCCATATTTTAGCTTGTTCGGTTTATCTGTTTGGATAATGTACATAATCTCTGACAAGAGGTTATTGAGAGACTGCTTCACAACTGGAACAAATCCCGTAGCACCTCTTCCATTAAAAATAGGTGTGGATTCCATCTTTCAATCAATCTATCTATCTACTCTACACATAAGCGGACAAAGGTATGACGACCAGTGGGGCCACGATTACGAACAATCACAAGTTGATCTGGGCGAAGACCAAGCAGTCTCGCGATAATATCATCACGGCGAATCAACGGAAGTTGCCGGCGCTTACGCACGGAGGATGCCTTGATAATCTCCTTGTCCTTTTCGCCATACATCGGCACCGGCTCATATACAGGAACCAGTGTATGCTTCAGGGGATTGAACTGGAGATGGAGAATATGAACAGCATCAATCTGGAGGTTCAGTTCCTTGGATTTCATAATCACATAACGAATGGCGGTTTCACTGAGTTCTCCAAAGATGATGATCAGTGCCTCATCCTTTCCAGGTCGCAGACGCTCCGGGTGGGATTCATCAATATGAACCTTTTCCAAATCTCCGAGAATCTGCGATACGGATTTTGCAAAGAATACTTTACATCTCCTGCGGGCATCATCTCCATCCTCACCTTCTTCCTCCTCGCTTTCCTTTCTTTCCACTTCACCACCCGTCCCTGACCTTGCCTCCTTGACAAAATAGGTAAAGTTGAGTGGGTTTTCCATAAGTGTCGCAACTTCTTCCGGTGATTCCGCTGTCAAGGGGGCCACATCCATTCCACGAGCCTCCAAGACTTCCAGGAGATTGTTCCTTGCGCGAAGAAATAAATGAGCCTCCCGGGAAAGCATCAACTCTGCAAGACGCGGGGGAGCATCTGGAAATGACCTTGCCCCTGCTCTTGCTTCTGCTCCAACACCAGCCTCAGCACCAATACCAGCACCGGAATAAACAACTGAAGACATTCTCTAATGAACCCTATTGAAATCTCTAGTGCTGGTTTGTCTTAGATATGATTGTGGTTCAATTCAACCCTCTGTAAAGAACCACGATTGAACATATTTGTAAACACTCCATTTGCGACGGGATTTCTTTTCTCGTTTAGTATCTGTCTCTGTGCGAGAAACACGATGTAGATGGTGTGGGATCCGGGGAGGAGTTGTATGCCGGAAAATATCGTCTTCTGCTGAGGAAGAATCACTATCCGTTGTGGTTGTGGTTGATGTAGTCAGTGATACTGAAGAATCGGAACATGAAGGAGATTTCGGAAGCTGGGGTTGGGGTTGGGAGTGGGAGTGGGGGTGATTTTTTGGTAATGTGTAAAGAGGTCGCCAGATATCCCTGTATTTTCCACGGAACTCATCTGGAAACCAAATTGTTCGTATTCCAAGTTGGATTGGAAAACTTAAAACCCAGAGTTCCTGTGGCATTTGCCACAATACTTCCCAGTAGTAAAAAAATGAAGTTTTCATTTATCTACTACACAGATAACTATTAGCGGGAATAACTCGCGGGCTGAACTTGATCCATTCCAATATTGGACAGGGCATCTGCCTCCTTGTTATACTCCCGAAGAACGTGCTCAATCAGGATTTCTCCCCCCGGGCTAATAATGGAACGGATCTCCTTTACAAGGGAGCGACACGTGTTCATATATCCACGGAGGTTGTCAGCGTGACACTCCCACTCTCCACGGATTTGCTGGATAACCATCTTGCTATCTCCCCGGATTTCCACTTTGCGTCCGGCGAGTGATGATGGCGGTGCCTCCCGGAGTGCTCCCAAAATCATTGTTAGGAGTTCCTGGCACCCGGTATACTCGGCTTCATTATTGGTTCCCTTGTGCCATCCTCCGGCGCGAACACCAAGTACACCCCCATTGCCAGCCCGGAGGATTGCCCCGTAGCCACAATGTCCAGGGTTTCCCCGGGAGCCTCCGTCAAACCATCCGCGGAGAGTTGTGTCACTCCTTGCCCTGGGGATTTCTTCCCTGGGGGCTACTACGGGGTCTGTACGAGTTGCGGATCCGCCTCCCCACTTTTCAATCACATCGGCTGTTGCCTTGTCATTGGAAATCCACCATTTTTTCTTGGCTGGATCCCATTTGGCTCCCTTGGATTTCACTTGGTCCTTTTCTTCAAATGGAACTGACAAATACACACGATCACTAAAGGGGATTGATGGAGATTTGATGGAGGTTTGGTATCTAGAAATCCCTCCTCCCGCCCCTGACCCCGAACCCGATCCTGACATTGGTGGAGATGCCACGTCATCCACGGGGGGTGGAATGGATGATGGGATAGATGATGGGATGGATGATGGAATGGATGATGGAATGGATGATGGAATGGATGAGGATGTGGTAAGAGAAGCAACTACACGACGACCTCTACCTGCTGTTGTTTTGGTTGATGTTGTCGTTGACCGAATATTTCCGCGACCAAGTTCTTGAGCAAACTCGGTAAAGTCATCTACGGAATCTCCTCCATCGTATTCAAAGGGGGCGTCCATATTGTTTTATTGATTATCCTTCTTTCACGACAGTTACAACTGCAGTTGGTGTATCCTCCGTCTTTCCACTACCTTGCTGTTCAATTCCACCCTCCTTGAGATTGCTCAACAATCCACCCACCCCCACTCCTCCACCCCCACTCCCTCGCCTGCCTCTTCCACTACGACGACCACCGGTTTGATACATTGGATCTGTTGGAACAAACTCTCCCACCGGAGCCAGAGGCTCCTGGATGCTCCCACGGAGACGATTTAACAACCCCACTCCCTCTTGTTCTCCTCGGCGTTCAATCGCAGTATGTTGGAGATTTTCCCCGAATGCTCCCGCCTCTGCCTGCCTCCCAAACCCTTCCTGAAGACGTTGGAGTGCCATACGAGATTGATGACGTTCATTGATCCTTTCACTGAGAACCTCCCGCAGAACAGATGCTCCCGAACCAGTTTGTTCTCTACCACGGCCCCTCCCAACTTGTCCTTGTCCTTGAGCCTCAGGGAGTTCCTCCTTTGATTCCTGCTCCCCTGCTCCAAAGCCCAATGTGGATAGAGCCCCCGTAATCGCCTCGCCTACTCCTGATATAACCCCCACCACACCACCTTCGGGAGCCTTTGATTCCTCCTCCCCCGCGCCCACTCCCTCTTCCTCTTCCACTGGGATGGGGGACACTGCTCCCGACCGAAGAACAATGGGGGAGCGCGGTGATGTTGGTTCAGGGAGCATTGGATCCTCCTTGAAGACCCTCTCCAAGACTTGTGCTATTTCATCCTCCCCAAGGGCCCCCATCTCATTACGGGTCTCTGGCCTCAGGTTCAGGGAGCCTCCTTCTGTTAATATCCGTGTCTCAATACCCATTGTTTCTGTCTCGTGGAGCATTACCCCCAGAGCACGAGGGAATGATACTTCACTAAACCGCTGACTCTTGGTAGCATTTGCTGTATTCTCCAATGTATCTGCTCGTGTTCCCCGGAAACGGAATGGTCCATCTGCCTCAATACTCCGGAGCCCCGGGTAAACATCCTTCCCATCACCCAGGAACCCACGCTTTCCAGTATCCGCACACATAATCGCATACTCCCCGTCAGATCGCGTTGTATGACTTTCCTGAAGGAACCGAGATGCCCCGTAAGAAATAATGGAATCACGTTCCATCTCTCCCACACGCAATCCTCCCTCTCTAGCACGCCCTCCAATCGGCTGTCGTATCTTGGCATCAATCGGCCCTCGGTCAACACCGCCGCTTCGGTAGTTGATTTTATCAGAAACCATATGTTTGAGACGCATATAGTATGTGGGTCCAATGAAAATCTTGGTATGGATTACCTCCCCCGTCACTCCACTATACAAAATCTCATCTCCAAAGGGGTCAAATCCGTGGGAAATCAACATATCTCCAAGTCGGTCTCCAAAGACACCACCCGCCTGTGTAAACGCCGTAGCATCTACATCCGCCCCAACCAACGCAGCCAACTTGGAAACCGCGGTTTCCTGGAACTGACCAATCGTCATACGCGACGGGATTGCGTGGGGGTTCAAAATCAAATCGGGACAAATTCCATCAGCATTCCGTGGCATATCCGCCTGGGAAATCAACATACCACACGTTCCCTTTTGGCCTGCCCTTGAGGAAAACTTGTCACCAAACTCGGGGCTCCGGAATGTAGCAATCTTGTAACGGACAAGTCGTTGACCTCCCGCCAAACGCAAAACCACCTTGGATTCCACAATACCCTTGGCAAATCGCCCCGCTACAACGGATACATCCCTCGGGAGTTCTCCTTCGGTTTCACTGACCTTTCCAAATAACACAATCCCCGGTTTTAACTTGGTTCCCTCAATCAGGGTTCCATCGGGAGACAAGTAGCCGTAATCTGCATCGGGATTTGTGCGAATCCCCGGGATGGTTCTGGGATCTACAATCCGCACACTGGTTCGGGTTTTTTCGTCTTTTTCTTCCTCGGCTGACATTTCCTCCATTTTCACAATCCGGTACAACCCTCGTTCAACAGACGTCTTGTTAATCAATAAACTATCCTCCTGATTGTATCCCGTGAAACACATAATCGCCACCACTAGGTTCATCCCATATGCCAACCCATTGTCCCCCAGTCTCCTTCCCCACCAAGTATTCACAATGGGACGTTGCGTGGATGTTAGAATAATGGAACTATGGTCAAATCGGGAGCGGAATGCCTTGGAATACACGGAGAGTGCCTGTTTGGTCTGCGCACAGGAGTACAAGTTTCGCACACCGGCATTGTGGGGGGAGTATGGAATGAGAGAGGCAACCACTCCCATGATACTGGATGCGTGAACCTCCATATGAGTATGCTCCTTTGACACCTCCCCGGGAGTCATCGCAACATAGAGTGTCTCCATCTCCAAGGGATCAATCATCTCCAGGGCAACCTCCCCTCCTTCGGCAGACGCTCCCCCTCCACCAGTGCTCCCGCGAACAGAGGCATCTGGGTCTTCAAATGGGGTTATGGAAAACGCCGACATTGGATTTCCCCCATCGCGAGCAGCGTCTGTTATTTGGCGAACTGCTTCATCAATCATCGGTTTCCCATCTTTGACCCGAATCAATGGACGCATCATCCTCCCAGATTCCGTGGAAATCCATAAATATCTCTTGAGCCGATGGAAAGCAATACTGACAGTGTGATGAATGAGACCCCTGCGTCGGCGCGTGAGAAGTTCCTGTTGGAGTGTCTGTCCATTCTCAACATACCCAATCAGGACACCATTCACATATACCGTAAAGAGACCCCGGCGGTTTGTGGCGGGAACATCGTGAACCTGCTTGACCTTGAGTTTCGGGAGGAGTTCCAGGAGTTCTCGTTGTTTTACACCGGAACTAACCTGGGTCAGGGAGGCAAGGTTTTTGACAACACCAATCTTGGGACCACCAGAGGGAGTTTCACTAGGACAGATGTATCCAAAACTTGACATATGCTGACGACGAGCCATCAGTGCTTTTCCCTCTGGGACACGTTCCAAGGCAACACGACGGAGATGGGAGAGTGTGGCGATGTTTGTGAGGCGGTCAAGTGCCTGACTTACTCCTTCAATCTCCGCACTCTGTCCCTTTTCCGGATCTGCCCCCCATTGACCTCTCACTGAACGCAAAATCAGGGAGGTATTCGCCGTGGCATTGAATATTTGTTCTCGCTGGGAGGCAATCACATCCAATAACTGGAACACGAGGTCTCCCTTGTAGGTTGAGTTGTTGTAGTTATACTCAGATGACACTCTCCTACGGATATCCTCCTCCCGGGACTGGATCATCTCATCCAAGAGTTCCGCAAGGAGGCTTCCAGTGATACCTACTTTTTTGTTGCTGAGGCTGTCTCGGTCAGTGTCTTCAATCCTCCCGAGTTTGCGATGGATAAGCATACGCACCAAATTTCCAAGAACTGCTGCCTTTTCCGGGAGTCCGCCTCCTTGTTGACTAAAGAGCTGTTCATAGATGATGTTTCTCGCAGAAGCCAATGTGAGGCCACGACTGGAGTGTGTAAGGAGGCGCATTGCGGAGAGCTGATCGTAGATGCCGTGGGAGGATGCCAACGTTGTCTGGATGACGTCAGCCTCTTTGGGGTCAGGAGTGGATGTATTGAAAACAGTACGGATAATATCCAAATCACTCACAACTCCCAACGCACGGAACAGCACCCCTGCCGGAACAAGTCCCTTGACACCTGGAACAGATGCCTCAATGCCCCCCGCCTTGTTAAAGTTGATGCGGAATACCTTGACACGGGAGGAATCTGGATTGGAACACGCAATCATTACCTCGGGCGTTGAGTTGACGTATGGAAGATTTGGAATGACACGCTCCTGGGTGACGAGTACACGTTCACCGCCTCCCACGATGAAATATCCGCCGGGATCATCTATGTCCTCGCCGACTTCCCGCAGAGCATCCTCCGTCATTCCGTGAAGCCAACACGCGGCGGATTTCACGAGAATCGGGAGGCTGAAAAACGGAATGTCCGGGAGAGTGATGGTCTTGGCTTCCCCTGTGCGAATATTGAGGATACGAATATACACATCCACGCTGATGGGCGCAACATAGTTGAGTTTCCGCAGACGGGCCTCGTTGGGATACATTGGAAGACTGACGCGTTCTCCGTCTTGGTTTTGCTCAACAATCACCGGTTTGCGGATCTGGATGGCTGTTCCGTCGCGTCCACCAATATAAATAGAGACAACTGCGTCGTGCTCGGCATACACCATTGCGTCCATTCGGTCATCTTCATCGGTGAACTTTTCCAGGGGCGCGGCGACATTCATAGCGGATTCTGTGGGAGTGACATCTCGGCCTTGTTCCAGGATTGCCACACGCTCCTTCTGGACAAGTGGGATTTTAATGGGATTGATTTCCTGAATCAGGGAGGGGATTTGGGAGCGTAACAGCCGGTCATAACTTTCGTGGTGATGCCGAGCCAAATCCTTGGTTCCCCGATAGAGGTGTTGTAGAATCTTGAAAGGTCTGTCGTCCATCCGGCAGTTCTACTACTGAATGGAAGGGAAACGATAAGGTCATTTTAGACTGAAAATCCGGCAATGGCGGCTAAAACGATGGCTACGAGAATGAGAACAATCGTAGTAACTAAATGTGGATCAATACGCTCAACGTAGCGAACAATGGCATCGTAAGTGTCCTTGAGTCGTTGCAGAACATTGTATTGTTGGGCAACAACAAGCAATAAAAAACCCACAACGATTGCGAGTGCGACAAGGGATTCAACTTCCATTCTATTCATTCAAAGTCAAATAGTTTTCATACCTCTTTGAGGAAAAGCAAAAATACAAAAGGAGGGGTTCACGGGAAACACCCCAAAGACCACAAGGGAAACACCCACCAAATGGCACAGGGGAAGCACATCGAAGAACACAAGGGAAACACCCCAAAGACCACAAGGGAAACACCCCAAAGACCACAAGGGAAACACCCCAAAGACCACAAGGGAAACTCCCACCAAAGGGAGGGGTTCAAGGGGGACGGCACCGAAGGTGCCTGGGGTTCGTTCCGCCGAACGGCGGAACTCCCCACCGTAGGTTCCCCTAGATGTGATCAATGATATTGACGTGGGTCAGGAGCATTCTCCGGCAACAATACCGTTCCATACGGAGTGTATCAAGTGCGGCTCCTTCCGGGGTCCTGAGATGGGGGTCGGTAATTTCTCCCGACTGGATGGCAAACTCTCCCCCATCCACAATCCCGGGGGCATCGCCTGACTTTGCCCTGGCACGGAAATCCTTAACAAGACGCTGATATGCCTCCCATTTGTCTCCAACCACCTTTCCACATGTATAACAACGGATAGGGATGAGCATTTCCTAGTTAGATGGAGAGATTAGCTTAGATTAGGTCAATGTGTGTATGTGTCTAGTAGATGCGGTCATAAAGTGACATCAATTAGGCCATCGTCAATAGGACATACAAGGGCAGAAATGAATGCTACAGTTCCCCAGAATGTATACCAAAACGATGAAAAAGATGTGTCTCTTGAAGGGGTTCGTTTGCCAACCTCTGTGAGAAAACAACTCCGTAAAACCCGAGAAACCCTCAAGCGCAAAAAAGAGGGAGGTGATGTTGTTGGGACAGGTACAACCTCGGGGACAAAAAGTGGTGCCCGACGAAAGAAAAATAAGACAATCCACAAGATTGGATTGCGGGGGGTATTTACGGAACCTTCCAACAGAGCCCATAAGCATTCAACTCCTGCGTCTATGTCTGCTTCTACTCCTGTGACATCACGAACATCCTCAACCACAACATCTTCCAGTGCTCCCCAACTTCTTAGAAAAATACGGAGTGATATCACGCCCACATCCACTCCTCCTTCATCCACACCAACATCCACACCAACATCTACACCAACATCTACACCAACATCTACACCAACATCTACACCAACATCCACTCCAACACCTACTCCCACAAAACGCCATCCATCCAAAGGAATCCTAAAACCCAGTGGGAGAGCTACAACAAGGAAACGTGTACGATTTCAAGATGAGTCGGGGGCAATAATGCCCACTCCCTTTCCAATCCCCAAACGGCTCCGGTTTACCCAAAAACGCCGAGTTCACGGAGAGGATGATGAACCAATCAAACTCAATCCAATTGTTCCCCGGGAGCGTACTCTCCAGATTGTTGATGGGGGTGGGAGTGATGGAGATGATGGTTCCATTGAGGAGGAGGGTCCCGAGATTATGGGAGAGGTTCTTGACATTGGCGATGTTCTTGCAGACGCCGAGGAGATCCCCCGGGAGGAGCTTCAGTCCCGTCTAAGAAAACGCGGCGTATATGTTCAAAGTAGTACTCCCCCCGATCTCCTTAAGCGTCTCAATGTCATCACAGCGGACGTCCCGGAAGGCGGCATCCAGCGGACAGGATAAACTCCTCCCACCGGTACTCCGGGAGTATTGTCGGGTTCAGGAAGAGGAAACCGCGTTGCGTGGGAAGAATACAATGGTGATGATGCAGGTGGGTTCATTTCTGGAAATCTATGAGATCCGCGTAGAAGTCCCCGCTTCCACTCAAGAAACCAAAGAGGAACGCATTGGATATGCGACGGAAATGGGGGATATTCTCCAGAAAATGAAAGAGCCGGGAACCACTGCGGTAAATCAGGGAGATGTGCGATTTTACAATGGTCGCCGTGTGTTGTCTATTCATCGTTATGGGTTTCCGTATTTAGAAGAAACGAAAAAGACATATATAACGGCGGCAAATAACAAGGGGTTTATTGTACCAGTTTACTATCAGGCAGGGCGTGATGAGGCCTTGGGGATGGAACGTCGGGAGTGTAAGGAGGTATGGACCCCACTGATCCGTCCCGACTCTTACATTCGCACCGACGGAGATCAGTGGTTTGTTGGTATCAAAACTGACGGAGTGATGGATTCGGCGGAGATGACTGCGTTGAACCCAACAACCCGCTCCTTTGTAACCGGAAAGGCTACCCGCGATTTGTATAGGAATGATATACTGATCCAATCCTATGATTTTATGGCTACGCATCCTCCTAGGGAAGTAGTGGTGTGGGTGACTGGTCGTAGGGAGGGGTATCAAGAACTGGCAGATGCTCCGGAGGATATCCGTATGGTATTCGGTATCCCCAAGGAGGCTACTATCACTGTTTTTCCTTTGGGTGTCAGTGGGAGTGGGGGTGGGGGGATTAGGGATCTTGACCTGGATACATTGGGGGCATACTTGTCAGTGGAGTCTCGGGTAAAAATCACGGAACTCCCCCAAACAGTTCTTCTTTCATTGGACTACCTGAGAAATGTGGTCCCAGGAGCAATCAGGGGCTCCGTGTTTCACGAATCAGGAGGGGATCGGGAAGGTGGGGATACTCTCCTCAGTCTGGAAAACCAGGCACTTCAGCAACTCAATATCCTCCCGGGAGCACAGGATACCTCCCGTGTTCGCAAGAAGGAGTCGTGCGTAGTGGAACTCCTTGACAACACAATGACCCCC
>Ga0172376_10003793_pt1 | contig 17651 bp, 21 predicted proteins | sample Lak35m_FD_121114 | JGI IMG/M metagenome (GOLD analysis project Ga0172376, IMG submission 121114) | Freshwater microbial communities from Kabuno Bay, South-Kivu, Congo - kab_092012_35m | ecosystem: Environmental > Aquatic > Freshwater > Lake | place: Democratic Republic of the Congo: South-Kivu... | reverse complement strand
ATGACCATGCCGATCGCATCAAGCGAACATAAGTATGCACAGATTGCTCCATCGAAAATCTCAAGAGTCCTCGGTGTTATCCGTGGCCGCAGAGTTTCAGATGGTATGGCGTTATTACGAAGTATTCCGAATCGTGGTGCTAGATTTGTCGAGGCTGTTCTGAAGACGGCTACAGCGAATGCGCAGGATTCGGGCGTCAGGAACGTCGATTCCATGATCATTACTGAAGCTGTGGCAAATAGTGGGCCAATGTTCAAGCGGATCAGAGCTAAGTCGAGAGGCATGGCCTACGTTGAGAGGCACCGGGCTTCGCATATCCGCATATCAATTGATAACCCGTTGTAAACGGAAAGTCCCCTTCACTGATTACTTTGATGAAAGTTCCACATGGGGCAGAAAGTCAGGCCGACCGGTTTTCGCATTGGCATCACTGAGCCTTGGCGCAGTAGGTGGTATGCCCCTAAGAGGTACTACGGAGAACTTCTGGTCGAGGACCAGAAGATCCGTAAATTCATTTTCAACAGATATCAATTCGCCGGTATTCCCTGGATTGAGATTGAGCGTACCAGGGATCAGGTTGTTGTCCTTCTTCAGACGTCCCGGCCAGGCATTGTGATCGGTCGCAAGGGGCAGGAGGTCGATAAACTCAAGGCGGATCTGGAGCGATTCACAGGAAGGCGTATTGACCTTAAGATAATTGAAGTCAATCAGCCTAATCGTAATGCCTCATTGGTTGCGCAGGATATTGCTCAACAATTGTCGAAGCGTGGTTCTTTCAGACGCACTATCAAGAAGGCTCTCGATCAAACTATTGAGGCCGGGGCTAACGGGATTAAAGTGCAATTGTCCGGGCGGCTCGGCGGTGCCGAGATGTCCCGCTGTGAGAAAGCCAGTCGCGGTTCGGTTCCCTTATCGACTCTGCGACGACATATTGATTACGGATTTGCGATTGCTAAAACGACGATGGGCGTGATAGGCGTAAAGGTCTGGATTGATCTGGGTGATTATTCCGAGGAGAGTTCTGATGGCTCTAATGCCAAAGCGAGTCAAGCACCGCAAAAGCCAAAGAGGTCGTATAAAAGGTGATGCGACTCGCGCTCAGCGTGTGTCTTTCGGTGACTGGGGGCTTCAGAGCACTCAAGCTGGTCACATTACAGCGCAGAATATAGAGGCCTGTCGAATTGCTATCATGCAGTACATCAGGGGCGAAGGAAAACTGTATATCAGAATTTTCCCGCATCATCCGGTGACCGCAAGGCCTCTTGAGACTCGTATGGGTACTGGCAAGGGTGAGCCTGATCACTGGGTTGCCAAGGTGAAGCCTGGTACTGTATTATTCGAGGTGTCTGGTGTCAGTAAGGATGTTGCCAAGGAATGTTTCGCACGTGTTTCCTACAAGCTTCCGGTGCTTTGCCTGCTTACTGGCAGACAGCCTGTGTGTTGATTGGATAGTTAAAAATGAAGACAAGTGAGCTTCGACTTTTGAGCCAGACTCAGATTCAAGATGAATATGCCGCGGCGCTGCGTTCGTACGCTGAGTGTAAGCTTCAATCTGGAAGCAGTTCCAGAATTACCAGGAGAGATGCGAGGCGGCAGATCGCACGTATCCTGACGGTTATCAGACAACAGGTTCCGGGTCGCTAAATATGAAAAAAACATTGATTGGACTTGTTGCATCCGCCAAATCGCCAAAGACGCTTAAAGTTGAGGTCCAGACTCGGGTTAGGCATCGGAAGTACGGTAAGTTTCTTAACGCTGTCCAGACCTGCACAGCGCATGATGAGTTCGGGGAGTCAAGGGTTGGAGATGTGGTTGAAATCATCGAGTCTCGACCATTGTCTCGAACTAAGCGATGGCAGTTGATTCGCGTCATCAGCAGGTCCGGCAATTGATACAGGTATTGTGATATAATGATCCAAATGCAGACGGTCATGGACGTGGCCGACAATAGTGGCGCAAAAGTAGTCAGGTGCATCAAGGTTCTTGGTGGTACGCACAAGCGCGTAGCGACGCTCGGTGACGTCGTGATACTGAGCGCGTTGCGAATTATACCCGGTGGCGCCATTAAGAAGGGTCAAGTTCTCAGGGGTCTTGTGGTGAGATGCAGGCGGCCGTCACGCAGAAGTGATGGTTCCTATGTTCGATTTGATGCTAATGCTGTGGTGATCATTGATAAAGATGGCAATCCGCGCGGTACTCGCATATTCGGAGCGGTGGCCAGAGAGCTTCGCGATCGAAAGCATATGAAAATCATCAGCCTGGCTAGTGAGGTTGTTTAGTTCCAGTTTGGCTACTTGGTGAAATCGGATTATGTCACGCCTCCAAGAAAAATACTCTGAGAAGATCGTTCCCAGTCTCCAGGCGAGGCTCTCTAAGGGTAATCCGTATGCGGTGCCTCGCCTGAAGAGTGTTGTTGTCAGTATGGGTGTGAAGAATTCGCACTTGGACCGGAAGAAGCTCGAAGAGGCATTGAAGCACCTTGAAGCAATCACCGGCCAGAAGCCGAAGATCACGAAGGCCAGGAATTCAATCGCTGGATTCAAGCTCCGAGAGGGTATGGAAGTTGGTTGCTGCGTGACACTTCGCGGTGTGAGGATGTATGAGTTCATCGACCGTCTTATTAGTATTGCTCTGCCTCGGGTTCGCGATTTCAGGGGCTTGAACCCTAAGGGCTTTGATGGTCGAGGCAATTACAACATGGGACTGACTGAGCAGTTGGTTTTTCCCGAGATCAACGCTGATAAGGTTTCAAATCTGCAGGGTATGAATATCGCTGTCGTTACTTCGGCAGCCGATGACACAGAAAGTTTCGCGCTGCTTGAGGAACTGGGATTTCCGTTCAGTCGCAAATAAGTATTGGGTGGCTCCTGCTATGGCCAGTAAGTCTAGAATTGCAAAGGCTGCTCGTAAGCCGAAGTTTTCATCGCGTGCCGAGAACCGATGCTTGCTCTGTGGCAGGCCGCGGGCTGTGTACCGTAAGTTCAGGGTTTGTCGCATCTGCCTGAGGAACCTCGCACTTGATGGGTTCGTTCCTGGGATGAAGAAGTCAAGCTGGTAAAATAGCAGGTATAAAATGTACTCTGATCCTATCGCAGACATGTTAACAAGAATTCGCAACGCGATTTCGAATGAGGCGTCCAGTGTTGTAATGCCTGCGTCGAAGTTGAAATCTGCGATTGCAGATGTTCTTCAGCGAGAAGGTTTTATCTGGGATTGGAAGCTGGAAGGTGAAGGCCCGAGCCGGCTTCTGAGGCTGAATTTGAAGTATGGGCCAAACGGAGAGCGTGTTCTATCACATCTCAGTCGAGTCAGTCGTCCTGGATGTCGGTCGTACAAGCAGGCCGCAAGTGTCAAGCGGATCAGGAGCGGTACTGGGGTTCTCATTCTCACGACGTCTGTTGGAGTGATCAGTAGTAAAGAGGCAAGGCAGCAACGAGTTGGCGGTGAGATCATCGCTGAAGTCTGGTAACGGGAAATTACAATGTCTCGAGTAGGCAAAAGCCCAATTCCGATTCCTGCGGGCGTTTCTGTTCTGGTTCAGAACGGAGATGTTAAAGTCAAAGGGCCTAACGGTATTCTTGAGTTCGCATTACCTGGTGGAATTCTTGTTCATGTTGAGGATTCGGTTCTTACCGTGAAACGCGTAGATGACTCTCGTGATTGCAGAGCAAAGCACGGGCTGGTAAGGGCGTTGGTCAACAACATGGTTTGCGGCGTTGTTAAGGCATTTGAGAAAAAGCTTGAGATTCAGGGCGTTGGATATCAGGCATCTGTTGCCGCGGGCAAGTTGACATTGAACGTTGGGTTCGCGAACCCGGTAGTTCTGACTGTCCCCGATGGCATTAAGTGTTCGCTTGCCGATCCGACGCATCTCACTATAACGGGTATTGATAAGCATGCTGTTGGCCAATTCGCGGCCGACGTCAGATCTGCACGTCCCCCCGAGCCCTACAAGGGTAAGGGTATCCGATACAGTGGCGAGTACGTCCGACGTAAGGCCGGTAAAGCGTTCGGAGCCAAGTAGAGGTTAAGATGGGTTATCAGAAGAAGCTTCGCGTGACAGCAACCAGGCGACTCGGTCGAGTCCGAAGCGGGATTGAGTCTACGACTAAACGCAGTCACCGCCTATTGGTACATCGCTCCAATAAGCAGATTTACGCACAGATTGTTGATAGGGTCACCGGTACTACTCTTTGCTCTGCCTGCAGTCTTGGTAGTCTCGATCGTGGTGATAATATCGCCGCAGCTGCGGTTGTAGGTCACAGGATTGCAGAGGCTGCTATGCAGATGGGCATCGTGACAGTGGTTTTCGACAGGGGTTTGAATCGCTATCATGGTCGCATTGCAGCACTCGCAGATGCCGCCAGAGAGCAGGGTCTTAAGTTCTGACTGTAGTCAATCAGGTATATACGGGATTTGATAAGTGGAATCACCAAATCAGGAATCAGCTGAAACTGTCGTGCAGATAAGGCGCTGTGCCTGTGTTGTGAAGGGCGGCCGGCGCTTTAGTTTTACTGCACTCGTCGTCGTTGGTGATAGACGCGGTCGCGTTGGGTGGGGGTATGGGAAGGCGCCTGAAGTACCACAGGCGGTAGATAAGGCTGTGAAGTCCTCTGAGAAGCACATGATCGTTTCTCAGCTCGTTAACAAGCCTGACAGTACGACAATTCCGCATGAGATTGTGGGACGGTTCGGCGCGTCGAAAGTTGTTCTCCTGCCTGCCAGCCCTGGAACGGGCATCATTGCTGGTGGTTGCGTTCGTTCTGTGCTTGACGCTGCTGGGATTACCGATGTACTCACTAAATGTAAAGGTTCGACTAACCCTCTGAACTTGGTCCGTGCGTCCCTGGATGCGCTTCGTCAGCTTCGCACATTGGAGCAAGTGCAGCGACTTCGCGGCATACGACTCTGAGTTCTAACTCGCGAGAATCTCATGTTTGATCTTAGTCAAGTTCATGCTGGTTGCTGCAGTCCGAGAGCGTTCAGGGTTGGGCGTGGTATCGGCTCGGGTAACGGCAAGACGTCTGGACGAGGGCATAATGGAGCGAAAAGTCGATCTGGATATAAGTCTCGCCGTGGCCATGAGGGCGGACAGAAGCAGTTGTTTCGTAGAGTTGCCAAGAGAGGATTCAATCCGACTGGAGGCAGCTTGACTGTTTCGGCTTTTAGTCTGTCCTGCTTGGCGGGTGTTTCGGGTGTTGACGGTGCAGTTACTCCTGAAGCCCTGCTCGGGAGACGCGTTCGCGGCGGCGAGCAGGTTAAGATACTTGGTAACGGTGAAGTCACTCAGCCATTTACGGTCTATGCAAACGACTTCAGTGCATCTGCTGAACGCGCGATATTGGCCTGTGGTGGTAAAGCGGTAAGAATTTGATGATGATTGATTCAGCGCTCAATCTCATGAAGATACCGGACTACCGCCGTAAGCTATTGCTTACGGCGGTTCTTATGTTGGTGTATCGAATGGGTTTCTGGATTCCTCTTCCAGTTGTGGATCAGGACGTTCTTCAGCAGCGTCTTATTCAGATGACCGAGGAGGGTTCGAGCGGTATCTCTGGGTTCATGCAGATCGTTTCGCTGTTCTCAGCATCGAAGATTGGCAATGCGACCATTTTCGGCCTCGGTATCATGCCGTACATCTCGGCCTCGATTATCTTTCAGTTGCTGGCTCAGGTTTATCCTCCACTCGAAGCAATCCAGAAGGATGGAGAGTCCGGCCGCAGACGGATTAACGAATATACACGGTATGCGACCGTTGTGATTTGTCTTCTTCAGAGTTTCGTTTGGATGCGAGGGTTGTCATCTGGCGCTATTCTAGGTGCTAGCGTTCTGCTCCCAGGCTTCGATACCTGGTACTGGCAGCTGTCGGCTTCCATTGGCATGACTTGCGGTACCCTTGTGCTTGTGTGGATTGCTGAGCAGATTGATGCTTTCGGTATTGGCAACGGTGTGAGTCTTCTGATTATGGCGGGTATCGTCGCTCAGATGCCTTCATCCTTTTCTCCTGTGATCATGTCGCTGGTGAATTCTGGAGTTCAGATCGGGACTGACAACGGATTGGATCGTCTTCTTGTCCTTCTAGCTTTATTCGTGTGCGTCGTTGCCCTGGTTGTTCTTGTCAGTCAGGCTCAGCGAAAGATTCCTATACAAAGTGCCCGGCACGCTCAGCGTGCGGCATCATCTAAGCAGTACATGCCGCTACGCGTGAATCAATCCGGAGTGATGCCGGTAATCTTCGCATCGAGCTTATTGATGCTTCCTTACTTCATTCTTAGTTGGGTTAATTCGCATCTTGATTCCTCTATTGTTCGCACTCTGACAGATGCCTTTTCCGGCGGTCGGGGTTTTCTTTATACTGTCAGTTTCGTGTTGCTCGTTTTTTTCTTTTGCTACTTCTGGACGGCTGTTACATTCAATCCCAAGGAAATCGCATCTAATCTCAAGGACCACGGGAGTTTCATTCCTGGTTATCGTCCGGGAGCGAGAAGCGCGAAGTATCTTGAGTCCGTTATGGTTAGAATCACATACATTGGCGCTGCCTTCTTGAGTGTGCTCGCTTTAGTGCCTACTGCCATCACCGCTCTGCTTAATATTGATCCAATGCTGGCCAGTTACTACGGCGGTACCGGACTGTTGATTGTCGTATCAGTTGTGCTTGAGAGTATTCAGCGTGCAGACAGCCAGTTGGTTATGCACAATTATCCAAGCATTCTGAATCGCGACTAGATTAAGGTGCAAAATGAAAGTTAGATCCAGTGTTAAGCGGATCTGCGAGAGTTGCAGGATTGTATTGAGGCGCGGGCGGGTTTTCGTTGTTTGCTCGGCCAGTGCGAAGCACAAGCAAAGACAAGGATAGATCACAGATGCCGCGTATTCTGGGTGTTGATATCCCGAACGACAAGCCGGTGTATATCTCTTTGACTTACCTTTATGGTGTCGGGGAACGGTCTGCGATATCGCTTTGCCAGGGATTGGCTATTGATCCTTCGGCTCGCGCAGCTGATTTGACCGATGATGAGATCGCTCGGATTAATCATGTTCTCGATAAGGACATGGTTGTTGAGGGTGCACTTCGTCGGCAGTTGCTCCAGAACATTTCTCGACTCAAAGAGATCAAGTGCTATCGAGGGCTTCGCCATCGGCGCAGTCTTCCAGTTCGCGGCCAGCGAACCAGGACTAATGCCAGAACTCGCAAGGGCGTTAAGAAGACAGTAGCAGGGAAGAAGGGCGTCAAGGACATGAAGCACTAGGGATAAAAATGGTTAAGGTTAAGAAAAAGAAGATCAAAAAGAGTGTTTCGAAAGCGGTTGCTCATATCAAGGCGACGTTTAACAATACTCTGGTTACTATCACGGATCATTCGGGTGACGTTCTGTGCTGGGCCAGTGCTGGCACATCAGGGTTCAAAGGGAGCCGAAAGAGTACTCCGTTTGCCGCCCAGCGTGCTGCTGAGATCTGTGCCGAAAGGGCATCGAAGTTTGGTGTGAAGGAACTTGAGGTTCGAGTCAAGGGGCCGGGTGCTGGGCGAGAGAGTGCAATTACAGGCCTGCAGTCTTTTGGTATTACGGTTCGAGTCATCGAAGATGTGACTCCATTGCCTCATAATGGGTGTCGTCCTCCCAAGCGTCGACGTGTTTGAACTTAAGTCGCACGCTGAGTGTAGTGAAGAGCTTTCTGGTTTCAGGAGTAGATGATGCGAATACGGTGGCGAGGTTTCGAGCTTCCAAGCAAGGTTCAGATTGATCGTGCATCGTCTACTGCGCAGTATGGCAAGTTTTCTATTGAGCCGTTCGAGCGTGGATTCGGGCATACTATCGGTAACAGTCTTCGTAGAGTGTTGCTGTCAAGCCTTGAGGGCGCTGCGATCACGGAGGTCCGGATACAAGGTGTGCATCACGAGTTCAGTTCGATACCTGGCGTCATAGAAGATATGACCGAGGTGTGTCTCAATCTCAAGGCTGTTGTTGTTCGTCATCACGGCAGCGGGCCTAAGAGTGCCAGGATTGACAAGCATACCAAAGGGGTCGTGACGGCTGGTGACATCATCTGCGATGATCAGATTGAGATCATCAATAAGTCCCTGGTGATTGCAACCATGACAGATGATGTGCCCTTCGTTCTCGACTTGACTCTGGAGCCTGGCCGGGGCTATGTGCCTGCTGTTGAGCAGTACAATGAGGGTGTTGAGCTTGGGACAATACCTCTCGATGCCAGCTTTTCTCCTGTTGTCAGGGTCCGGCATTCTGTCGAAGAGACAAGAGTAGGGCAGCGGACTAACTACGATCGGCTGATTCTTGAAATCTGGACAGACGGCACCATCACCCCTGAAATGGCTATGATTGAATCTGCAAAGATTCTCCGGAAGCACTTAAGCCCATTTATTTCCTACCGAGAGGTGGGGCTTGAATTGCATCCGGATGGTGGTCTCCGAGGATTGATGGAATCTACCGGGTACTCTCCGATAGATCTGGAGCTTGAGGAGAAACTCGGCATGAGTCTGGCTGAATTGAATCTCTCAGTGCGGGCTACGAATTGTCTGGAGTCTGAAGGGATTAACTCGGTTCGAGATCTTGTGTCGAAGTCTGAGGATCAGTTGTTGCAAGTTCGAAATTTCGGAGAGACCACTCTTCTGGAAGTCAGAGAGAGGCTTTCCGCTGTTGGCTTGCGTTTGGGGATGAAGATCCCAAGCTCCGGGCGTTCACGCTGAATTTCTATATCGTCAGGCGGGTTAGCTATGCGTCACAGGATGAGTGGTAAGAAGCTTGGCAGGAATTCGTCTCACAGAACTGCCATGCTTCGCAATATGGTGGTTTCAATGGTGTCGAGTGTCGAGAGCGGTTCCGGGCGTATTACGACGACCGTAAGCAAAGCAAAATGGATTCGACCTCACATCGAGCGCACCATAACGCTGGGTAAGCGTGCGAGCATCGCTCAAGATCCAAAGGATCGATTGGCGATTATCCGTCGTCTCTTTGCAGAGTTGCGGGACGACAATGCTGTTCGCCTGCTGACAGGTAAGCTTGCTGAGCGTTTTGCAACAAGGCCGGGTGGTTATACAAGAGTTGTCAAGTTGTCGCAGCGTCGCCTTGGGGATTCCGGTTTTCAGGCCTGCATCGAGTTCGTTGATTAGGTGTTCATACACGGGAAGGCATGATGGTTATTCGCCCTCGAACCAAACTCCATAAGGCTCGAAGTACCGCCAGGTGCCCTAAATGCGGCACAGTGGTTATGCGCCGTGTTCGATGTAAGGTTTGCCATAAGAAACTCTAAGCCCGGCGTTGACTTTTGGGATCCGTGTTCCACCCCGAACTGTCTTCTGGTTTCGCTGGACACTTTTCTCTGAGTTCCGCGGTTTCTTGGTGTGTTTCGCTTCACGTGGTGTCAGTGGACGTGATGCCTTGCTGGTTGAGCTGAGTGATCAGCAAACCAGCTTCGGATGCCATCTTGCCTCTAAGGTCAAACGCTCCTTGAACTGCCTTACGAAGGGCGTCTAGTTGAGCGACGGGGTACACGCGGTCTGTACGCATTTGAGGAAGTTCGAACTGCGCAGAACGCTTTTCCGCCTGGCATTCTCAGCTTGCATGAATGCGGGATTTGAAGCGTCGGTTGGACTGCGATTCTGCTTAGTTGTCGCTTTTCCCATGCGCCTGAACTGCCGAGAGCGAATCGGTGGCTGTTCAGAGGGTTCAATCCCCCGATAACTTCGGTCGCGTGCTGATCGACATTGATGGTCTCTGAGGCTATGAAGGATCGGGACTACGGTGTTACTTCCGAACGGCCGCTTGTCCGATTTCTCTGATTGATTTCAGGGTATTGTTCCGATTGATGTCGTTGTTCATATCTGTCTTTCGCCATGCTCGACGAGTCTGCGAATCTGAATGCTTCAGCGTGCAGGCCGGATTGTGCGACCTTGATGAGTTCGCCGTGTCTTCAGGGGGAGCGACTCACTTTTACGGGCACACTGGCGTCCATGACGCACGGCCAGGCGAGCGAGCTGGCGGTAGCGCATGGTGGAGAGGCAATGCATCACGTCAGTCGTTTTACCACGATGCTTGTCGTTGGTGAAGAAGGCTGGCCTCTGGAGGAGGATGGAACACCATCCATCAAACTCCAGCATGCGGTTGAGTTGATCAATCAAGGTGTGCCATTGAAAGTGGTCAAGGAGTCGGAGTGGTTGCGTCTGCTCGGCCTTGAACAACGGGAGAGGGAAGTTCACCGGTTATTTACTCCTGCCATGCTGCAGCAGAAGCTCGGCATTTCTGTAGGCGTTGTTCGACGCTGGGAGCGTCTGGGATTGATTAAGGCGACTCTGCGAGTGCATCGACTGCCATACTTTGATTTTCAGGAAGTTGCCGCAGTTCGCCGACTCAAGGAGATGTTGCAGTCGGGTGTTTCGAGAGATCGCATCGAAAGTTCTTTGTCATCGCTGCAAACATTGTTTCCATCGCTGGAACGACCGCTCGCGCGGCTGGAGTTGTTGACTCAATACGAACGCATCCTGTGCCGCGACAATCGCAGTCTGGTTGATTTGCGAAATGGCCAGCGAGTCTTCGATTTTGAACGAGGATCAGATACTGGAGACCATTCAGTTTCAGTTGATCTGGTTCAGCCGGCCGATCACTCTTTGAGCGTTCCTGTCACAATCCCGCTGATTCGCTGGAAGATTCGTGGAGATCGAAACACCGTTGCCTCTGATGTTGACGACTGGTTTGAGCGTGGCTGCGATCTGCTCGAAGCGAACGACGTGGATGCGGCCATTGAGGCGTTTCGCATGGCGCTCATGGATCTACCTCAAGACCCCGAGATTCATTTCCATCTCGCAGATGCGCTGTTCCGGCAGGGTCGTGTCGAAGGATCGCTGGAGCGCTACCACATGGCGGTGGAGCTGGATCACGACTTTATAGAGGCGTGGACGCAACTGGGGTGCATCCGACATCAGCTGGGAGATCTGCCGGGAGCCGAGGCAGCGTTCGATATCGCGCTGGATGTACATCCGGAGTATCCTGATGCGATTTACTACAAGGCTGCGGCGCTGGCGGCTCAGGGACGTACAGAGGAAGCCGTCCACTTCTGGCAGAAATATCTTGATTTTGACAGCCAGGGCTCCTGGGCGGATGCCGCTCGCGAACAGATCGCATCAGCAGCTTCCGCCAGTATGGACTCCTCGCGACCTTGATCCATGCAGTTCGTGAAGCACTTCGCTGTCATTCTCTTCCACGAGCCGTTTTGATTGCATCTGCGGAAGGGCAACCAGATCACCGAGGCCGGGTGGAGTCATGTCAAAAGCGGATTGCGAACGTCACAGCCAATTGATTTACCGTCTGGCTATTGGCACAGCGGCCATGTCGCTGGTGCCCATTCTGCTCGGTTCGCTGGTGACAACGCTGGGAGCCGGCATGGCGTTTCTCGACTGGCCGACTTCGGATGGGGAAGGCATGCTGACCTACCCCTGGCTGAAGTCATCCGGGGATAAGTTCATCGAGCATGGACACCGACTGGGGGGAGTGCTGATTGGATTGTGTTCGATTGGCCTGTGTGTCGCGACTCACTGGCTGAATGCTGAAACTCCAGTCAAAGCCGGCAGTAGTCTGGTTCTGGCGGGCGTCATCGTGCAGGGGCTGATCGGCGGGTTGCGCGTTCGCCTGGATGCACAAGCTGTAGCACTGGGGCACAGTCTGTTCGGCTGCCTGGTCTTCGCCAGCCTGTGGATGGTGGTGCTGATCTCGCGACCGGGGCAATCAAAGCCTTCACTATTGCATGCCGATGTGGAAAGGTCTGGGCGACTACTGGCGATAGCCGTTCCACTGATTTGTTTCGGCCAGTACACCGTCGGAGCGTTTCTCCGCCACCTGGGTTTGATGATGCATCTGCATCTGGCCGGGGCCGTTGCGGTTTTTCTGGTAACGGGTTTAGTGCTGATCAGTTCGCAGCGGTCCGACATGCTGGTCCGCTCACGCAGCCGGATTTTCGCGATGGCGGTGGGGCTGCAGATCATAATTGGACTGGGAACCTGGGCGACCCGGTTCGGGTTGCCCTGGGTTGGTTTTGTTGCCACTCAGCATTCTCTCCCTCAAGTGGTTCTGCGCAGTCTTCACACACTTGGTGGAATGTGTGTTGTTGCAACGTCCATTGCGTGGACGGCAGCGACCGTCATTCCGCTTGTGACTGTCGAGCGGCGGGCTGCGACTTCCGGTCAGGAGCTGGATAAGATTTCGCCGACTGCAGTCTGAGGAGCAGGCGAGCCAACTGCGCATACAGATGTGGTCAGGCTTCCGAGCTCACTGATACGAAAAAAGGCCGGACAGTGACTGTCCGGCCTTAATGTCTTCAGCACGCGGTGAGCTTACTCCTCGAAGTCATCTTCCGAGTCAGATTCAACATCACCGCCACTTTCAGCACTGGCTTGTTCAGCCAGCACGGCTTTGCGGGAAAGCTTCACTCGGTTCTGATCATCGACGGCGATCACTTTCACTTCGAGAATGTCTCCAATGCGGCAGACTTCCCCGACGCTTTTGACGAATCCGTCAGCCAGTTCGCTGATATGGCACAGGCCGTCTTTGCCAGGTGCAATTTCAATGAAGGCTCCAAAGTCTTTGATTGCGCTGACTTTACCTTTGTAGATGCGACCGACCTTCACGTCTTCGCAGAGTGCTTCGACACGAGCCAGCGCGGCTTCAGCCCCTTCCAGTGAGCCGGAAGCAATCGTGACCATGCCTTCCGGTCCGACGTCGATCTGTGTTTGAGTTTCTTCCTGGATCGCACGAATTGTCTTTCCACCCGGGCCGATCAGCAGGCCGACTTTCTCGTTGTCGATCTTCGTCTGCAGAATGCGCGGAGCGTGGAGTGACAGGTCTTTCCGGGGTCGGGAAATGGCCTGAAGCATCAGTCGAAGCAGTTCGCGGCGGGCTTTCTTGGCCTGCAGCAGTGTCGCACGGATGATTTCCTCGTTGATGCCGTCAATCTTCAGATCGAGCTGGATGCCGGTAATGCCCTTGCCGGTTCCAGCGACCTTGAAGTCCATGTCACCGTGGTGATCTTCATCGCCCATGATGTCGGTGAGCAGAGTCCAGCGATCGCCGTCTTTAACCAGGCCGATCGAAATTCCTGCTACCGGCTGAGAAATCGGAACGCCGGCATCCATCAGTGACAACGTGGCCGAACAGACGGAAGCCATCGAACTGGAACCGTTCGATTCAGTGATGTCCGAAATGGCACGGATTACGTACGGGAACTTTTCCATCGTGGGGAGAACCCACTGTACGGACCGTTCCGCCAGCATGCCGTGCCCGATCTCGCGCCGCCCCGGACCGCGGATCGGTCTGCATTCACCAACCGAGTACGAGGGGAAATTGTAGTCAAGCATGAAGCGTTTTTCGTACTCTTCAACCGGCCCATCAATCTTCTGGGAATCGCGGGCGGTGCCCAGAGTGATTGTCGCCAGTGACTGCGTTTCGCCGCGTGTGAACAGTGCCGATCCGTGAACGCGGGGGATGATACCCACCTCGCAATTGACCGCTCGCAGATCCTGCGGCGTTCGACCATCGAGCCGGATTCCCTCCTGAAGTAAATCGCGAATGACCCGTCCTTCAAGAGCGTAAAACGCCGACTTGAAATCATTCAGCGAGTTGCCATCAGCCGTCGTTTCTGCGCCACCCGGAAAAAGCTCAGCCTGCAGAGAAGAGCGGATTTCATCCGCAGCCGCGTGCCGATCCTGTTTCTTCTTGCCGGACTTGGCTTCACGCATCCGGCCGTATGCTTTCTCGCGCAGAATTGCGGTGAAAGGATTCACCGGGGCAACTGGAATCTCCCTGGCGGGCAGATTCAGCTTTTGAACCAGCTCTTCCTGCAGATCGCAGATTTCCGCAATGGCTTCGTGGCCAAACATGATGGCATCGGCCATAACCTCTTCAGGAAGCTGATCGCCGAAACCCTCAATCATGAGGATCGACTTGCGGCTGCCTGCCACGATCAGATCCAGCTTGCTCTGCTCCATTTCTGCGGCGGTGGGAAATAGAACCAGTTCTTCGTCAACGAGTCCGACTCTGACGGCGGCGATCGGGCCGAGAAACGGCACAGGGGCCAGCATCAGCGCCGCGCTGGCGCCATTGATCGAAAGCACATCCGGATTGTTCTCGCAGTCATACGACAGCACGTTCGACATGATCTGCAATTCATCAACAAATCCTTCCGGAAACAGCGGGCGGATGGGTCGGTCGGTGAGTCGTGCGGTCAGAATTTCGCGAGTTGTCGGGCGGCTTTCACGCTTCATGAACCCGCCGGGAAACTTACCGGCTGCGGCGAATCGTTCTCGATAATCAACCGTCAGAGGGAAGAAATCCTGTCCCGGCTTAGCCGGCCCGCGCTGAGCAGCCACAAGAACAACGGTGTCTCCATATTGAATCAGAACGGCCGCGCTGGCCTGTTTCGCAATTTCTCCGGTGGTGATGCTTAGTTTTCTGCCTGCAATTTCACGTTCAACAATAGTCTTCACTCGATTTCCTTCCTGACTGACTTCATCTCTTCTTGATCAACGGCCGGTTCACTTCCGGCCCCATCTGACAGTTCGTTTGACTCTGGATTTCCTGCGGCTGCTGATCATCAACCGGTCTGCACTGCGGAGAATTCTCTACCAGCACGAAAGCCACTTGAAATGATTCGTCAGAGGCATCCGGGAACAGGCGTTTGCGACTCGGCGCCATCTGAGCGAAGCCGTTCCACCCCGTACCAGACCTGGCCATTGCCAGAATACCGCCTGTCGCCCGTTACGCTGCAGATCGTCGGAAAGTAGATCGTCCGGAAAACAGACCCGGAAACGAAACAGGCGGCGCGAGTGCGCCGCCTGTGGCTACTTTCTCAGATTCAGCCGCTCGACAACCGCCTTGTATCGAGGCTCTTCATTTTTCCGCAGGTAGTTGAGCAACCGTCGCCGCTGAGCGACCAGTGTCAACAAACCCCGGCGGCTGGCATGATCCTTGACATGCCCTCTCAAATGTTCGGTCAGAGTTTCGATCCGCTTTGAGATCAGGGCAATCTGAACTTCCGCAGAGCCGGTGTCATTGTCTGAGCGGCGGAAGCTGGAAATCACTTCTGTCTTCTGGTCCTTTGCGAGAGCCATTCTGTCGCGAAGCCTTGATTTACGAGGTTCAAACTCTGTACGGCAATTGAGTCCGATAGTTTAACGGCCGGGAGCAGGGTTTCAATGAAACGCGATTCAGACTCGCAGACGGCATACGCACCGGATCGTTGTATTCTTTGCAAGTGACTGTGAAACAGACGGTTACAGTGAGCGACCGGGCGTGTCATCCAGCTCGCAGCGAGGACATTCCGAGTCCGGATGGCTGTGTCTCAGGAATGGTTCAGCGAATTCGCTGGTGCAGAATGTTCTGGATGGGCTGTTTCAGCGGCTTTACCGGTCGGCTTAGAATGCTGCCCCGCATCGCTGCTCGCCGCCTCACATTCCAGACCACGAGACATGCCTGCCTCCCCCAACGACCAACTCCTGATGGTTCCAGCCTCTGAGCCGCTGGAGTCGCGAGAGGGCAGTTTTTTCGTGCGGCCGGCTGTATCGGCCCGAGAAGTGATGCCGGCCGCAGTGGCAGCCAGCCCGGATGGCATCAATGACGACACTACAGGTAATCCGCATCCGGGCAGCCAGGGTGTATCACGACAGATCGCTGAATCGCTGATCTGTCTGTTTCTGGCTGTGATCGTGTTTCGAACTTTCGCGCTGGAAGGCTACATCATTTCGACCGGGTCGATGGCTCCCGGTCTGCTGGGGTATCACAAACGAGTCCAGTGTCCGGACTGTCATTTCCGGTTTGAGTTCGGAGTGGCCTTCGACCGTGATGAGGACAGCCTGCCTTCTCAGCTGGCGACCTGTCCGAACTGCGGCCAGAACCGGATCGACGTGACATCGATACCGCGTAACGATGGCGACCAGTTGCTGGTTTTCAAGAATGCGTTTTCCTTCCGCGATCCGAAACGCTGGGAAGTGATCGTTTTCCTGAGTCCGCACAGTTCGACGCAGGCCTTCGTGAAGCGAGTCGCCGGGTTGCCGGGCGAGGAGATTCAGATTCGTGACGGCGATCTGTTCGTCAATGGGCACAGGGAAAAGAAGCCGCTTTCGTTGCAGCGGACGCTGCGGATTCCGGTGTTCGACAACGCTCGGCCCGGCCATCTTCCAGGCTGGCTGCCGCGCTGGCTGTCCGAATCCGGATGGATCCCTTCCGAGGGCGGATTTGCCTTCAGCACGCCATTCCGTCAGTCGAAGCAGGCATTGGAATCATCCGTCCGGCAGGCTGAGTATCAATTGTCGCGACACTCAGAGCGCCCCGGCGAGATTGCCTGGCTGCGTTATTTCCACTGGCCTCGACAGCCGGCAGACACAACGGCGGCATCGGTGGAGAGACCGCCGCAGGTCTTTCTGACGCCTGCTGCGGTGTCCGATCAGTATGGCTACAACCGCCCGGTCGTTGCCGCGCTGGACCGGGCGGATGTCAACGACCTGATGGTGACGGCCCGGATTTCTCTTCCGGATGCGGATTCAGAGTTGACCGCAGTCGTTCGACAGAGGAATTCCGCGGTTGTCTGCCGGCTTTCCCGTGTCGCGAAGCAGATTCAAGCGTGGCTGGCCGAACCGGGTCAGTCTGTTGTTGAGGTCATGCAGCATGTCCCCCTGACTTCCGTCAGCCTGCCGCAGGACTGGCTGGAGCATCAGGTCGCGGAGCTGGAGGTATCGACCTTCGATACTCAACTTGCAGTCTCCATCAATCAGCAGGAACTGTTGACGCTCGACCTGGAAGCATACGAGGCGAAAGAATCAGGCCGGGATTCCGATGACATTTCATCGCGGCGCGAGGATCTCAGTCCCGTCTGGCTGGGAGCGGCGGGCGGACGAGTCGAAGTCACCGAACTGATGCTCTACCGGGACGTGCATTACACCTCGTCCGAGAACGGGCACGCGACGGCACGGCCATTGAAGCTGGGGGCGGATGATTTTTTTGTTCTCGGCGACAACAGTCCGGTCAGTCTCGACAGCCGCGGCTGGAAATCGCCGGCCGTGCCGCGACATCTTCTCGTGGGACGGCCGCTTGTCGTGCATCTCCCCTCAAGGCCGGGACGAATCGAAGTGGGGGCGTGGCAGAGGACTCTGCGGATTCCTGACTTTTCCCGCATACGCTGCATCCGATAGGGTCCGTGCGCAGGGTTGCCGGTGAAACATTGCGACGGCCAGTCGCGTAATGATGTTCCGCTCCGCCCGTTTCTCCTCCTTGAACGACGGCGTCCCAATGTCGAAGAACAGGAATCAGTCCGCCCTCGAAGCGAACGTCGTGAAAGCGTCTGTTCCGGAAGGAATCACGCCGGTTACTCCCGCGCCCGAAGTTCCGAAATCCGCACATCACCGCCAGGATGGCGGACGCGAGACGTTCGAATCAATCGTGGTGGCATTCGTTCTGGCCTTTCTGTTCCGGGCCTTTGAGGCGGAAGCGTTTGTCATTCCGACCGGCTCAATGGCGCCCACGCTGTATGGCCGTCATAAAGAAGCGGACTGCCAGGCCTGCGGATGGCGGATGGTCTTTGGAGCCAGCGATGAAATTGATGACGAGCGCGGTATTCATCTTCCAGGCCGCCGCATTCATACCGCTGTCTGT
>Ga0172376_10003792_pt1 | contig 17652 bp, 15 predicted proteins | sample Lak35m_FD_121114 | JGI IMG/M metagenome (GOLD analysis project Ga0172376, IMG submission 121114) | Freshwater microbial communities from Kabuno Bay, South-Kivu, Congo - kab_092012_35m | ecosystem: Environmental > Aquatic > Freshwater > Lake | place: Democratic Republic of the Congo: South-Kivu... | reverse complement strand
CGGTTCCTCCAGCGGCAGGCTGCTGCGCCTGCGCGGCCGCGGCCAGCGGCTGGGGGAACGGCAGGGCGATCAGCTGGTGGAGGTGAAAATCACCGTGGAGGAACCCCACGGCGACGACGAGCTGGCGCTGTACCGACGGCTGCGGCAGCTGGAGCAGCAGCGGTGCCAACCGCCCGAGGGGTGAACCCGAGGGCTGCAGGCCGGCGGGCCGGCCCGGGCGCAGCAACCTGCCGATCCGCGATCGGGGAGTGCCGATCCGGACCGCCCGGCCCGGGGCGCGGGTGAGACACTGGCGCAGCGCCAGACATCCGATCCGTGACAGCGAGACAGCCCGAGGCCAGCCGGGTGCATGTGCTGCTCTTCGACGCCGGCAGCGATCAGGAGGGGATCCATTCGCTTGAGCTCAACGGCCACACCGTGGTGCTGCTGTTCGAGGATCGCGATGATGCCGATCGCTACGCCGGCCTGCTGGAAGCGCAGGATTTTCCCGTGCCCACGGTCGAGTTGCTCGATCGCCGCAACATGGAGGACTTCTGCCGTGATGAGGGCTACGAGGCACGCTTCGTGCCGGCCAACTACCGGCCGGAATCGGAGGAAGACCTGCTGCTGCTGGCTCCGCCGCAGCGCAACATGGACGTGAGCACCTGGAAAGAGCAGGCCCAGGCCGAGCAAGACCAGGCCGCGGCCAGCGCCGCCGCGCTCGATCCCGAGCTGGAGGCCCTGCGTCGTCGGCTGGAGGGCCTGCTGTGAGCGCCGCGGCCAGCTCAGCGGCAGAACCGGCAGAACCGGCAGCCCTGGCCAGCCGCGGCCATCTGCTCACCGAACAACCCCATCCGCTCAGCGGCGAGCTCGATCGCCTCAGCACCGCTGCGCTGGTGGATCTGTTCTGCGAGAACGATCGCCTGCCCCAGCAGGCGGTGAGCGCCGCCGCCGCGCCCCTGGCGGCGGCGATCGATGCGGTGGCCGAGCGGCTGCGGTGCGGCGGCCGCCTGTTCTATCTGGGTGCCGGCACCTCCGGCCGCCTCGGGGTGCTCGATGCGGCCGAATGTCCTCCCACCTTCTGCTCGCCGCCGGAGCTGGTGCAGGGGGTGCTGGCCGGGGGGGCCGCAGCCCTGCTGCGCAGTTCCGAGGGGCTGGAGGATCTCGAACAGGCCGGTCGCAGCGATCTGCAGCAGCGAGGCTTCAGCGCGGCCGACTGCCTGGTGGGCATCGCCGCCGGCGGCACCACGCCCTATGTGCTGGGCGGTCTGCGTCACGCCCGCCAGCTCGGGGCGCTGAGCATCGCCCTGGCCTGCGTGCCCGCCGCACAGGTGGCGATGCCCTGCGATATCGACATCCGGCTGCTGACGGGCCCGGAACTGCTCACCGGTTCCACCCGCCTCAAGGCCGGCACCGCCACCAAGATGGCGCTCAACATCCTCTCCACCGGCGTGATGGTGCGGCTGGGGAAGGTGTATGGCAACCGGATGGTGGATGTGGCGGTCACCAACACCAAGCTGGAAGACCGGGCCCTGCGCATCCTGGCCGATCTCGCCGCGATTCCCCGCCAGGAGGGCCAACGTCTGCTGCAGCTCAGCGAAGGTTCGGTGCGGCTGGCGCTGCTGATCGCCGCCACCGGCCTGGAGGCCTCTGCGGCCCGCAGTGCCCTGGAACGGCACGGGCCCTCGCTGCGGACGACGCTCGCCGCCCTGGGCGCTGAACTCGGCGTGCCGCCCCAGCCGCAGCGGGGCGCCCGCGCCGATGCGGCATCACCGCCGCATCCGTGGCCCGATCGCTCCGAACCCGGGCCTCTGCGTTAGGGGTTCGCTGAACAACCCCGGCCTCCACCGCCGGGCGCCAGCACCGGTGCGGATGTCAAGCGGCCCCTGTCGAGCGGCCCGTATCCTGCTGCCAGGCGGATCGTCAGGATGCAGCCCCCCCTTCAGTCCGATCCCGCCGGCCGCTCCGGCCCTGAGCGGGAACTCCGCCCCGTACGTCTGTTTGCGCGCAACCGCCGCGATGGAGCCCGGCTGCTGAGCAGTTCCCTGGTGATCACGGTGATCGCCCTGGTGGCCTGGTCCCATCTGGCCGGCAAGCTGATCGCCTGCGGAGCCGGGCTGATCAGTCTTTACTGGTGGTGGCAGTACCGCCAGCTGCAGCAGTGAGCTCGCCCGCAGCGCCGCGGCCGCAGCGGCGGTGGCCCCTGTCGCTGCAGCGGTGGCCACGGCCAGAACGGGCGGCGAGGTCGAGTCGCGGCTCGGCTCCCGTCGGCCCCGAGCCATCCGCCGGTGCTTGCCCGGGTCGCTGCTCGAACGGGCGCTCTGGCAGGTGCGCGGGCGCTGAGATGCCGTCCCCGTCGACCCCACCGCAGCCGCAGCAGCCGCTGCGGCGCCCCGGGCGGCAGCAGCCGTGATCGAGTTCGAGCGGGAGGGATCGCTGCCCCGCTACAGCGTGCAGGCGCTGAATGAAGCGATCGGCACGCTGGTGGAGCGGGGCTTCGCCCCACGCTTCCTGCTGGAGGCCACGGTCAGCCGCCCGAAGCTGAGCAAGGGGCACCTGTGGCTCACCCTCAGCGACGGCCATGCCTCGGTGGGTGGCGTGATCTGGGCCTCCCAGCTCAGCCGGCTGCGGTTCGTGCCGGAGGAGGGGGACGGGGTGGTGGTGGTGGGTCGGCTCAACTTCTGGGTGGCCCAGGCGCGGCTCAGCGTGCAGATCCTGGATGTGCGCCCCGGTCTTTCGGCCGTGCTGCGCCGCTTCGAGCGGGTGCGGGCCGAGCTGGAACCGGAGGGGCTGTTCGCACTGCAGCGCAAGCGTTCCCTGCCGCCCCTGCCGCGCCGGATCGCCCTGCTCACCAGTGTGCCCAGCTCCGCCCTGGCCGACATGCTGCGCACGGCCCGGGAGCGCTGGCCCGCCACCGCGGTGCTGGTGGTGCCGATCCCGGTGCAGGGAGCGGTGGAGGAGCAGATCTGTCGGGCGATCACAGAGCTGGGCCGGCGGGCGGCGACGCTGGGGGTGGAAGCGCTGGTGCTGGCACGGGGCGGCGGCAGCCGCGAGGATCTGGCGGTGTTCGACGGCGAGGATCTGGCCCGCTGCCTGGCCGCCTGCCCCCTGCCGGTGGTCTGTGGCCTCGGCCATGAAGATGACACCACGATCGCCGATCTGGTGGCCGATTACCGCGCCGCCACCCCCACGGCCGCCGTGGTGGCGCTGCTGCCCGACCGCCACACCGTGCGGGCGGGCCTGGAGCTGAGCCGCCGCCATCTGCGCCAGCTGATCGCTCTGCGGCTCAGCGCTGCCCTGGAGCTGCTGAAGCGCCAGGGGGAGCGGCTGCGGGATCTGCGGCCGCGCCGGCTGCTGGAGCGGCGGCGAGCCGATCTGGGCCAGCAACTGCGGCTGCTGCAGGCCCTTTCGCCGGCCCATCTGCTCGATCGTGGCTTCTCGCTGGTGCGCGATCCGCAGGGGCGGCTGCTGCGCTCGCTGCAACAGGTGCAGCCCGGCCAGAGCATCAGCGTGGAGCTGCGCGACGGCCGGCTGCAGGCCCGGGTGCTCAGCCTGCAGCCCGAATCTCCGCCCGAGCCGGAGCGGGCGACCACCGCCGGGCCCGGCCCGATCCAGACGCTGAGCGGGCGCTGAACGCGCGGCTCCAGCCCGGGCGTCGTGGCATGGCTGGCGTTGTGGGCGTTGTGAGCGCAGCGCAGCAGGGGGCGACGGATGGTGCCGCCCACTGCTGCGCCGGCAGCGGCTCGGGGATCAGGCGCTGTCGCCGTCTGCCGCGGCGCCGCGGCGCCGAGAGGCAGAGCGCCCTTGCCTGCAAGACCCTCAGGCAACCCTGCGGCGGCCCCCGATCCGCGGCGACGGCGACGGCGACGGCGGCGACGGCGGTAACAGTGGCAATGGCGATAGCGATAGCTCTAGCCCACAGCGACAGCCGCGGTGGCGGCGGCGACAGCGGGCATCAGGCAGGGCTGATTCCAACGCGGCGCGAGGGCTGCGGCCGCAGCCCAGGGATCAAGCCGCTCCCTGCAGCGTCTGGGGGGCTGAGACCCATGCAGGGTGCCCGTGTCCGCGCACGACTGGCGACACCGGCACCGGGAAGCGGCCCTGGGGCATCGCGAACTACAGCCTGCCATTGTTTGGCGCTGGCCTGCGGCCAAGCTCGCTGGCCTGCGACCAAACTCACGGTGGCGCTGCCGGAGGCTCCACCAACACCATTACTACCGCCACCACCACCGTCGCCACCTCGCCTCGATCGCTGCCATGCCTCGCGCCAGCCACCGCACCAGCCCGGATCACACTCCTGCCCCGGCGCAGCGAGCCGCCGCCGCCCAAGCTCGCTCGCCGGCGCTGGCCGGCGCCGAGCCGCAGACCACTGCGGTGAGCGGCCCGGCCGGCTCCGCCGCGACCGCTGCAGGCGCTGCAGCGGAGCTGGCGGAGCCGGTGAAGGTGACGGTGCAACCGCGGACAAGGAGAAAAGCGGCGACAGGGACAGGGAGCACAGTGGGGATAGAGAGAACAGGAGCAGCGGAGATGGCAGAGATGGCAGAGGGGACACAGGCAGCAGAGCCAGCAGAACAGGCAGAGGCAGCAGAGCTGGCAAAGCAGATCGAAGCTGCAGCGAGGACCGTGGCGATGGAGGGGATAGAGCGAACAGAACAGACAGAGTTGGCAGAGTTGGCAGAACAGACAGAAGCCGCCGAGATCGCAGCGCAGCTGAGCTTTCGCCAGGCGCAGACCGCTCTGGAGCTGTGCCTGGCCCAGCTGCAGGCCTCCGATCTCGATCTGGAGGCGATGGTGGGTCTGTACCGGCGGGCCCGCTGCTATGCGGATCGCTGCGAGCAACTGCTCAGCGAGGTGGAGCAGGAGATCCTGCTGTGGGATCCGCAGCAACCAGAGGATCCCGCCAGCCCCTACGCGCCCTGAGCTGCGGATTTCCGCGGATCTCCGCCCGCGCCGCGGGCCGCGATTGCAGCCGGCCCAGCCCTTGGGGAGGTGCCGCAGCACCGGCCTGCGGAACGATCCAGGCTGGGATCGTGCCCGGTGCCGCCCGCTTTCAGCTCGCACCGCCAGCCACCGGCTGTTGCCGGCCGGGATGCCTGCAGCGGCAGGCTCGGCGCCGGCCGGGATGCTGCAGCAGCCAGAGGATCCCGCCAGCTCCTGTACGCCCTGAGCCGCGGGCCTGTACGGTCCTCGATCCAGGCCGTCAGCGCTGAAGCGCTGACGGTGCCGTTCCAGCCCGCGGCGGCCATCGCCGCCTGCCCCCACAGCCGATGTCCGCCCCCCAATCCCCGGCCTCCAGCCGCCTGCTGGAAGCGCTGTATCTCGCCCTGGCGATCGCCGGTGCGGTACTGCCGTGGCTGGCCAATGCCGCCTTCATCCAGACCTACGGCGCCGCCTTTGATCTGGGCCTGTTCGTGCAGCTGGCCAATGCCAATGCGGCCGCCCAGTCCCTGTCGAGGGATCTGCTGGTCGGGGCCACGGCCGTGACGATCTGGATGGTGAGCGAGAGCCGCCGGCTGCAGATGCGCGGGCTGCCCTGGGTGCTGCTGAGCTGCGTCACGATCGCCTTCGCCTGCGGGGCACCGTTGTTTCTGTATCTGCGCGAGCGACGCCTGCGCGAACTCAGCCAGCCGGGTTGAGCGCCGCGGCGGCGGGCTCCCGGCCATCGTGGCTGCGGGCCGTCCGCGTTGCCGGCGCAACCCCGACGGCCGCGGCAGCCCCAGAAGCAGCAGCAGCTGCAGCGGTGGCACGGGCCCCGGGCCACTACTGGCTGAGATCTCGACAGGGCGGCAGCCCCGGTTGCCGCCCCTCAGCTCCCGTGCCCAATCCTCCCCCGGCAGTGCCGCAGAGGCTGCGCTCGGGCCTGCCCCGCGCCGGGAGCGACGTTCGGCAGCCCTGAGGTGCTGACCGCAACCGATCCGGCCCGCTGCCGCCGCCTAAGGTTTGCTGCAGATTTGACCCTTCCGTTGACTTCAGGCGGTATCTCACCCGGTGGAGCTGGGTCCAGCGATCCGTTCGCCGGCCTGCCCCCCTCCCGCGGGGGCACCGGCCAGGGCATCAGCCAGCCGTCGGCGGCCGCTGACCATGAGCTGGGACAGCGCCTGGCGGGCTGGATCGGCCTGCGCGGTGGTCAGAACTTCGCCCTGGCGCCGATTCTCAGCCAGGTGCAGGATCTGCTCGGGGCCGACACCAGCCTGCTGGTGCCGCTGCGTGATCTGCTGCAGCGCCCCGCCTTCCGTTCCCTGTTCAGCGGCGAAGGCCATTCGGTGCAGCTGGGTCGACGCGATGCCCTGCTGGCCGATCTGGCCGGCACCTACACAGCGGCGCTGCTGAGCCGCCTGGCGCTGGTGATCGATGGCTGCCTGGGGCTGCCGGCAGACCCCTCCTCCCTGCCGCCGCTGGCGACCACCGCCAGCGCCGCGCCACCGCGCCGCGCCGAGGCCGCCTGGGCCGCCCCATCGCCCCCAGCGCCGGTCAGCACCCCGGCCTGGATGGCCGATCCGCCGGCCGCCGCCGCCATCCCGACCTACGGCAACCCCACGGGCCAGCCCCCCTCCCAGGGCTACGGCCGATCCGCGGCAGCCGGCGCAGCGTTTGCGCCCGCCGCGTCGGGTGCCGCGCTGCCGACGGGGGGCCATCCCGCCGCCCGGCGTGGCTCCTCGCTGACGACAACGCTGATCGTGCTGCTGTCGCTGCTGGTGGGAGGCGCGGTGGGCCTGGCTGCGATCCTGCTGCTCAACCGCTCGCCTGCCCCCAGCACCAGCTCAACCCCTCCCATCCGCAGCGCCGCGCCCGCCACCCCCGGCGCTGCGCCGCCGGCTCCGACCCCCGCGCCGCCGCCCAAGCAGCCCGCCGCCCCGGAGCCGGGGACTCCAGCTCCAGCCGGGGCCTGGGGCGGCCCGGAGGAGTACAAATTCGGCCGGCTGCCGCAGGGCGACTATCCCGACAGCTGCGCCTTCACCCGCACCGATCCGGCCGGCCAGAGAACGATCGATAAATCGCAGCTGGAGTACTGGGCCTGCCGCGACATCGGTGGCGATGCCGACCGCGGTTACAGCGTGGTCTGGGCGGATGGCAAGCAGACCACCTACACCTTCCGCGACGACGGCAGCGGTGCTGTGGTGGGCACCAATGGCAGCAGCTATGCGATGAGCTGGCGCAACGACAGCCATCAGGGCAGCAACATCATCGTGATCAGCCATCAAGATGGTGCCACCACCTGGATCCCGGGGCACGTCAAGTGAACCCGGATCCCAACCGATCCGGGTGGCAGCGCCGGCCGTGGCTGCAGCTGGCGGGGCTCAGCCTCGGGCTGCTGGCCTGCGTCGGAGTGGGCTGGCTCGCCTACCGGCTCGTCTCTCCCGAACCGGAGCGATCGATCAGCGCCGCCACCACGGCCCTGGAGCCAGCCCCGGCCCCGGGCCCGCCTGACAGCGGCGGCCGGGTCTCACCGCCCAGCGCCGGGCCAGGCGCGGCCCGACGGCCCGCCATGCCCCAGCTCGCCGCCGGCCGGCTCCGCCCGGTCTCCGTCGCCTGCCTGACGGCGGGCCAGCCCGAGATCAGCGCCGCCGCCGATCCCTCCAACTACGGCGAGCGCCAGCCCCGCAACTGGCAGGGGAAACCAGTGCCGCACCGCCCGGCCCTGATCGTGCTGCATGAGACCGTGGTGGATGAGCCCACCACGCTGGCGCTGTTCCAGCGTCGCCAGAACGATGACTTCAGGCAGGCCAGTTACCATGTGCTGATCGGCCGTGATGGCCGCCGCCTGCGGGTTGTGGCCGATGATCGGCGCGCCTTCGGGGCCGGTGATTCCGACTTCCAGGGCCTGGCGGTGCAGCTGCGGCCGGCCATCCCCGCCTCGGTCAATAACATCGCCCTGCATGGGAGTCTGGTGTCACCCGCCGACGGCGCCGACGGCGAACGGCGCCACCACTCCGGCTACACCCGGGCCCAGTACGCCAGCCTGGCCCGCCAGCTGTTGCTGTGGCAGGGCCTGTATGGCATCGGATCCGAGCGCATCGTGACCCATCAGGAGGTGGACCGCAGCGGCAGCCGTCGCGATCCGCGCAGCTTGCAGTGGAATCTGCTGGCGAGCGAACTCCGCCAGCGCTGGCGGGCCTGTGGGGGCGGCAGCGATCGGATCGCGACCACCACCTCAGCGGCGACCGCAAGCCCAGCTGCAGCCAGGGCCACGACCCCAGCTGCGGCCAGCCCGCCGCCGCGGCCCGGCCCGGCCGCTGGCGTCCCCGGGCCTTGAGCGGCCGCCGTTCCGCCGGGGCCGCGAGATCCTGGGCCCGCCTTCCCTCTGCCCGTCCCTCATGAGCCTGCAGCTGCTGCTCGACAGCGCCGATCCCGCCGACTGGCAGGCCTGGCTGCCCAGCGGGCTGTTCCGCGGCGTCACCACCAACCCCAGCCTGCTGCGTCGCGCCGGCCTGCCCTGCAGCGCCGATCAGCTGGCGGAACTGACGCGGCGGGCCCTGGCGCTGGGCGCCCAGGAGATCCATCTGCAGACCTGGGGCGCCGATGCCGATGCCGCCAGCGCCATCGGTCGGCAGCTGGCGGCGATCGATCGCCAGCGGGTGCTGGTGAAGGTACCGATCGATCGCGCCGGCATCGAGACCGCCCGGCGTCTGATCAGCGAGGGCATCGCCGTTACCTTCACCGCCTGCTACGAGGCGCATCAGGTGCTGCTCGCCTCCGCCCTGGGGGCCCGCTACATCGCCCCCTATCTGGGTCGCATCAGCGACAGCGGTCGCGATGGCCACGCCGAGCTGGTGCTGATGCAGCAGTGCCTGGATGGGGTGGGATCGAGCACCAGGCTGCTGGTGGCCAGCCTGCGCCAGCCCACGGATCTCAGCCGCCTGGCGGCGGCGGGCATCAGCACGTTCACGCTGGGGGCGGCGATCGCCGAACAGTTGCACCGGGTGGCGGCGACCGAGGCGGCCGTGGCCCAGTTCCACAGGGATGCCCACGGCTGAACCGGTGAGGGGAATCCGGGGCGCGCGGCAGCGGCGATACGCAGAGACTCAGCCGGGGGCCCGGCCAGAGGAGAGGGCTCAGGCTGCCGGCTGAGCAGCTCAACCGGGGCAGCTCAACCGGCTCGACCGGCTCGACGGGCAACGCGGCTGGCGGCGGCGCTGTCCGTCAAGAGACGGCAGCGATCAGGCGGTACCGCAGAAGGTGACATCCGGGAACTTGCTCTTGGCCTCTTCCAGGCTCTTGCCGCGACCCTCCTCCTGCCAGTAGTTGATCACCTCCGTGGCCTTGTTGAGGATCTCCACCCGCTCGTTGTCGGTGATCCAGCTCTTGCCCTCCAGCTCACTCTTCAGGGTTTCCCAGGCATCTTCGCGGGGCCAGAAGAAATAGGCGGTGAGCGGACTGGGGCCGCCGCCCACGATCTGATCCACCGCCAGGGCGACGTTGTCGGGCAGCCAGAGGATCTTGAGCAGGAAGCGCCCTTCATCGGCCTTGGGGGTGTAGCCCGAGGGCACACCGTCTTCGTCGATCGTGGCGGTGGCCAGGGCAGCGCTGCCGCCCCGCAGCACGGGCCGCCCCTCGCTGGCCTGGGCCCCCACGGCCTCGGCAGCGCCCACCGCTGCCAGGCTGCTGTCGGTGTCCGCGGCTGACGTGGCTGGCATGGTCTCGGTTCCCAAGGCGGCTGTACAAACGACTAACCTACCAGCCGGTCCGCTGCCCGGCCCCTGAGCCCTCGCGCCCTGCTGCTGTTCGACATCGACGGGGTGATCCGCGATGTGGGGGGCAGCTACCGCCGCGCCATCCTCGAGACGGTGCACCATTACAGCGGCCGGCGCCCCGATCCGGCCGCCATCGATGCCCTCAAGGCCGAGGGCTGCTGGAACAACGACTGGCAGGCATCGCTGGAGCTGCTGCGCCGCGCCGGGCACGCGGAGGCCGGCCAACGGCCGCTGCCGGCCTTCGAGGCGCTGGTGGCGGTGTTCAACGGTTTCTATTTCGGCGGTGATCCGGACGGCGATCCAGCCGCCTGGCGGGGGTTCATCGGCGATGAGCCGCTGCTGGTGGAGGCGGGGTTGTTCGCCGCGCTCCGGCAGGCCGGCATCGCCTGGGGCTTCGTCAGCGGCGCCGAGCCGCCCTCGGCCCGTTTTGTGCTGCAGCAGCGCCTGGGGCTGGACGATCCACCCCTGATCGCCATGGGCGACGCCCCCGACAAACCGGATCCGACCGGCTTGCTGCGGCTGGCCTCGGAGCTGGCCGGACCGCTGGGGCCCGAGGCGCCGCCGGTGGCCTACCTGGGCGATACCGTCGCCGATGTGCTCACCGTGCTGCGGGCGCGTCAGCGGGTTCCCGGCCAGCGCTTCCTGGCCCTCGGCGTGGCCCCGCCGCATCTGCAGCGCGCCGGGGCCGCCGCGCGCCGCGCGCCCTACGAGGCCCAGCTGCGCCGGGCGGGCGCCGATGCCGTGATCACCGCCACCGCCACGGTGCTGGAGGAGCTGGAGAAGCTGCTGGACAGGGGCTGAACGCCGCGGTGGGGAGCGCCGGCCTGACGGCGCGGCCCACCGGCCTGGAATCGCGGCGCTGCCTGGGCGCAGCCACGGCCTGCAACGGCTCCAGGCCGAATCGCGCTGCAGCCCCGCGGGCGGGCGGGATCGGCGGCGGCGGCGGCGGCGACGGCGACGCAGGGCTGATTCAAACTCGGCGCGAGGGCTGCGGCTGAAGCGCAGGGGACAGCCCGCTCCTGGCAGCGCCTGGGGTGATGAAGCCAACTCCTCGGGTCCGTGTCGCGCACGATCGGCAAAACCGGCACTTTGAAGCGGCCCTGGACGGCGACGGGATCGGACCACCGCTCGATCGGCTCAACGCTCCTCGGCTCAACGCTCCATCGCCGCCACGCTCTTGAGGGCGGCGGCGGTGAGGTTCTCGTGGCCGTGTTCCGTCACCGCCACATCGTCCTCGATGCGGATGCCGATGCCCTTCCATCGCGCCTCGATCGGCGGCTGCCCCTGGGGCAGCGGCAGCCGGTCGCTCACATACAGGCCGGGCTCCACCGTCAGCACCATGCCCGGCTCCAGCGCCACCGGGTGCTCGCCGAGCCGATAGGCACCGACATCATGCACATCGAGCCCCAGCCAGTGGCCGGTGCGATGCATGTACAGATGGCGGTAGGCCCCCCGCTCGATGATCCCGTCCGGCTCTCCCCGCAGCAGCCCCAGCTCCAGCAGCCCCTCCACCAGCACCCGCACCGCGGTGGCATGCACCCGCTCGGCGGTCTGCCCCGGCGCCACGACGGCCACCGCCGCCTGCTGCGCCGCCAGCACCAGCTCGTAGAGCGCCCGCTGCTCGCCGCTGAAGCGGCCGTTGATCGGGAAGGTGCGGGTGATGTCGCCGTTGTAGTAATCGCTCAGGCTGCAACCGGCATCGATCAGCAGCAGATCGCCATCGCGCAGGATGGCGTTGTTGGCGGTGTAATGCAGCACGCAGGCATTGTCACCAGCGGCCACGATCGAGCCGTAGGCCGGGCCGCGGGCGCCCTGCTCGAGGAAGTGCTGCTCGATCACCGCCTGCACCTGGCGCTCGCTCAGGCCAGGCCGCACCACCTGACGGGCCAGCTCGTGGGCGGCCGCGGAGATGCGGGCCGCCTCGCGCAGGCGCTCCAGCTCCTGGGAGGACTTGCGCAGGCGCATGGCGTGCAGCAGCGGGCAGGGCGCCACCAGGCCCAGGGCCGCCCTGCCACTGCGGGGCGCCTGATCCAGCTGTCGCCCCCAGGCCTGCAGCACCAGCGGCTCCACCTGGGGATGGCGTCCCACCCGGAAGGCGATGCCCTCGGCGCCCTCCAGATATCCCGGCAGCCGTTCGGCCAGTTCGCTGCGGGGATGGGCGAGATCGGCGCCGAAGTGCTGCACGGCCCCCTCACAGCCCCAGCGGAAGCCATTCCAGACCTCGGCGGCGGCATCGCGGGGGTCGACGAACAGCACGAACCGCTCGCCCGCGTTGCGATGGGGCAGGAACAGCGCCACCGCACCGGGCTCATCAAAACCGGTGAGATACCAGAAGTCGCTGTTCTGGCGGAAGGCATGCTCCACATCGGCGTGGTGGGTGACCAGCGCTGCCGCCGGGATCACCGCCGCCGCTCCCCCCAGGCGCTGCAGGAACTCCTGGCGCCGCTGCGCCAGGACAGCCGGATCGGGGAGGGTCTGGGGCATGGCTGCGGTGCACGGAACCAGCGAGAAGATGGCACAACCGCTTGAATGCCGTTGAACGGCTGTCCCATCCCCGCCATTTCAGCAGCAACGCCCGCCAGCGCCCGCCGGCCCCGGCTTCCCCGCCGGCCTCCTGCGCGTCTCGATCTGCGGCGCGGCAGCGGCCCGCCCGGCTTCGCCCGGCCCCGGCCTGCGCCGGTGGCCCACAGCTGCGCCGCTGCCCTCCTGCCCAGCGAGCGGCTGCCCAGCGAGCGGCTGCCGCCATCACCCGGGCGGCTGCTGCCGCGGCCCGGGCGCCACGATCGGCGCGACGCGGTCAGTCGTGACGCGGTCATGCGGGGCGGCGCGGTCATGCGGCGCGGTCCGATCAGTCGGCGCGACGCAGTCGGTCGTGTTGGCACGGTCAGTCGTGTCGGCGCAGTCGATCGGCGTGATGCAGTCGATCGGCGTGATGCGGTCAGTCGGGATGGCGCCGTCAGCCGACGTGGGGCGATCAGCCGACGTGGGGCGATCAGTCGGCGCGACGCAGACGGGGCGTTGTGCCGCCCCGGGGCTGGCCGGCGATGAGTGATCTGCTGCTGCTGACGCTGTTCGTGCTGCTGATGCTGGGCGGCTCGTTCCTCTGCTCCGGCATCGAGGCGGCCCTGCTCACGGTCAATCCGGTCAAGGTGCATGAGCTGGCCAGCCGACCGAGGCCGCTCAGCGCTGCCCTGCGGCTGGAGCGGCTGCGCCAGCGCCTGGGTCGCACCCTGGCGGTGCTGGTGATTGCCAACAATGTGTTCAACATCTTCGGCAGCCTGATGGTGGGCGGCTATGCCGCGGCCGTGTTCGAGCATCACGGCGTCACCGGCGTGGCCCTGCCGCTGTTCTCGGTGGGTCTGACCGTGCTGGTGATCCTGCTGGGCGAGATCCTGCCCAAGGCGATCGGCAGCAAGCTGGCCCTGCCGATCTCGCTGGCCACCGCACCGGCCCTGGCGTTGTTCCTGAAGCTGATGCTGCCGGTGCTGCTGCTGCTGGAGCGGCTGCTGCCGGCGATCACCGCCGAGAACGCGATCCGCCCCGATGAGGAGGAGATCCGTCTGCTGGCGCGGGTCGGTTCCCAGAAGGGCCAGATCGAGGCGGATGAGGCGGCGATGATCGCCAAGGTGTTTCAGCTCAACGACCTCACCGCCCGCGAGCTGATGATGCCGAGGGTTTCGGCCCCCACCCTCGCCGGTGGCGAGAGCCTCGAGAGCCAGCGCACCACCCTGCTGCGCAACCGCGCCCCCTGGTGGGTGGTGCTGGGGGAACAGGTGGATGAAGTGCTGGGCGTCGCCAGCCGCGAACGCCTGCTCACCGATCTCGTCGAGGGGCGGGGTGGCAGCCGTGTGGATCTGCTCTGCGAACCGGTGGAGTTCGTGCCGGAGATGATCCGCGCTGATCGGCTGCTCACCAGCTTTCGCCGCAACGGCAGCGGCGTGCGGGTGGTGGTCGATGAATTTGGCGCCTTCGTCGGTGTGGTGGGGCCCGAGGCGGTGTTGGCGATGCTGGCCGGCTGGCGACGCCACCCCCGGGCCGGGCTCGATTCGGAGCGGTCATGAGCGCAGCCTCCGCGTCTGGCTGGGACCCCGGGCCGGCCCCGGCGCTGCCGGAGCGCTGCCGCCTGCTGCTGCGGCGCTGGCGCGACGAGCTGCAGCTCAGCCCGCGGGAACGGCAGCTGCTGGCCGCGGAGCTGATCGGCCTCGATCAGCGCCTGCAGCGGCTGGAGCGGCGCCATCTGCGGCTGGTGGTGTTCGGCCGGGTGGGCGTGGGCAAGTCGAGTCTGCTCAATGCCCTGCTCGGCCGGGACTGCTTCGCCACCGATGTGGCCCACGGCTGCACACGGCGGCAGCAGTCGTGTTTCTGGGCGCGGACGATCCCGGGCCTGGCGGCGGTGGAGCTGGTGGATACGCCCGGCCTGGATGAGATCGCCGCCGCCGGCCGGGCCCGCCTGGCGACACGGTTGGCGATCGGGGCCGATCTGGTGCTGCTGGTGCTCGATGGCGATCTGACCCGGGTGGAGCTGGAGGCCCTGCAGCAGCTGCTGCAGCGGTCCACCCCGCTGCAGCTGGTGCTCAACCGCAGCGACTGCTGGCCCGCAGCGGAACAGGCGGCTCTGATCGCCAGCATCCGTCGGCGTCTGCCCGCCGCCGCTGCCGACCTGGAGCCGATCGCCGTGGCGGCGGCACCGCGTCACGCCCGCCTGCTGGCCGATGGACGGGTGCGCAGCGAGCCCGGTGCGGCCCGGATCGAGCCGCTGGAGCGCCTGCTGATCCCCCTGTTGGCCGAGCAGGGCGAACGGCTGCTGGCGCTGCAGTGCCTGCGGGCCGCCGATCGCTTCAATCAGACCCTGCATCAGCAGCGGCTGCGTCACGGCCGTCGCCAGGCCCAGTCGCTGATCGGCCGCTTCGCGGCGCTCAAGGCCAGCGGGGTGGCGGCCAGTCCGCTGCCGCTGCTGGATCTGGCCGGCGGCCTCGCCTGCGACAGCGCCCTGGTGCTGCAGCTCTGCCAGCTCTACGGCGTGCCGATGACCCACTCCGGCGCCCGCAGCCTGCTGGCTCGCCTGTCGGGCCAGAACGCGCTGCTGGGAGGCATCCCGCTGCTGCTGCAGCTGCTGCTGGCGGCCCTGCGCCAACTGCTGCTGCTCGGGGCGCCGGCCAGCGCCGGGCTGAGCCTGGCCCCAGCGGCGCCGGTGGCCCTGGCCCAGGCGGCCCTGGCGGTGGCCACCACCCGCCACACCGGCCGCCTGGCCGCCGAGACCCTGCTGCGCAGCAGTCACGCCGCCGGCCAGCCCGGGGCGCTGCTGGAGCGCCTGGCCCACCAGGATCCGGCCGGCCGCCCCGGGCTGGAGCCGCTGCCGGACCCGCGGGCGTCGCGGCGGCCGCTGCCGGCGGCCAGCGGCAGCCCGCTGCTGCCCTGAATGACGCCAGCCAGCGCCAGTGCCGCCCCGCCCGGACCCGCCGCGTCGACCATCGCCCTGCTGGGCACCAGCGCCGATCCCCCCACCCATGGGCACCGCGCCCTGCTGGAGGGGCTGCTGCGGCAGTACCCGGCCGTGGCCACCTGGGCGAGCGACAACCCGCAGAAGCGGCACACGGCTCCCCTGGCCCTGCGTCAGGCGCTGCTCGCGGCCCTGGTGGCAGCGATCGATGAGCCGCGGCTGCAGCTGGTGCAGGAGCTGAGCAGCCCCTGGACCGAGGTGACCCTGCAGCGGGCGCGGCAGCTCTGGCCGCAGCGGCAACCCGTGTTCGTGGTGGGCAGCGATCTGGTGGATCAGATCCCGCGCTGGCGCCATGCCGCCCGCTGGCTGCCGGGCTGCCGGCTGGCGGTGGTGCCACGGGCCGGCTGGTGCGTGGCCGCGGTGGCGCTGGAACGCCTGCGCCAGCTGGGCGCCCGGCCGGAGCTGCTGGCGCTGGACATACCGGCCACCGCCAGCTCCGGCGCCCGTGCCGCCGCCGATCCCGGCGCGGTGCCAGAAGCGCTCTGGCCGCTGCTGCGCAGGCATGATCCCTATGGCTTCTTTCCCCGCCGATGCGGATCGCCCTGGCCCAGCTCAACCCCCTGATCGGTGATCTGCAGGGCAATGCCGAGCGCATCCTCGAGGCCGGCACGGTCGCGGCGGCCGCCGGCGCCGACCTGCTGCTGACGCCGGAGCTGTCGCTGTGGGGCTACCCGCCGCGGGATCTGCTGCTGCGGCCCATGCTGGTGCAGCAGCAGAGGCCGGTGCTGCAGGAGCTGAGCCGTGCCCTGCCCGCCCCGCTGCGGGCGCTGGTGGGGATGGTCGATCCGGTGCCGGGCTGCACAACCCCCAGGCTCTGGAATGCGATGGCGTTGCTCTATGGCGGCGGCGGCTGGCAGACAGTGGTCCATAAGCAGCTGCTGCCCAGCTATGACGTCTTTGATGAGACGCGTTATTTCATACCAGGCAAATCATCGGTGTCGCTGGCGCTGGAGCCCGGGGGATATCCCCTCTACGAATATCAAGCAAAAGAACGCGAACGGCAGGGCAAGACCAGCTCGGATCGCATGCTGCGGCTGGGGATCACGATCTGCGAGGACCTGTGGGTGGAGGATGACCTGCAGGAATGGCGCACCATTGGTAACGATGCGATCCAGGATCTGGCCGCGCAGGGGGTGGATCTGCTGCTGAACCTGTCGGCCTCCCCCTATGGCCGCGGCAAGCTGCGGCTGAGGCGGCGGCTGGCGGCCCGGGCCGCGCAGCGACTGGGCTGCACGATGCTGTATCTCAACCAGGTGGGAGGCAACGACGAGCTGGTGTTCGATGGCGCCAGCTTTGCGATCGGCGCGGATGGAACACCGCTGTGGCAGGCGGCCAGCTGTCGCGAGCAGCTGATCCTCTGGGATGCGATCCAGCCCGGCGAGCCAGCGCTGGAACTGGAGCTGCCGCCCGGACGCTGGAGCGGTCCGCCGCTGCGGGGCGCCGGCTCGGGGCAGACCTCGCCGCCGCCGCCCGGCCGGCCGGGCAGCCTCCAGCCGCCGCCGCCGCCGGCCGCTGCCGCACCGCCCGCACGACCTCTAGCGCCCCTGCCGCTGCCGCCCCTGCCGCCCCTGGTGCCCCTGGTGCCCCTGGTGCCCACGGTGCCCGCAGCGCCCACGGCGAGCGGCATCGCCTCCGGTCGCCCGGACAGGGCCGCCCCCCAGGACCATGACAACAGCCCGGAGGCTGTCGAGCAGCGGGCGCTGCATGGCGTGCCGCAGGAGATGGAGCAACTGCTGCGAGCCCTGGTGCTGGGGGTGCGGGATTACGGGCGCAAATGCGGTTTCCAGGCGGCGCTGCTGGGATTGAGCGGCGGCATCGATTCCGCCCTGGTGGCCGTGATCGCCGCTGCGGCCCTGGGGGCGGAGCGGGTTCGAGCCCTGCGCCTGCCCTCACCCTGGAGTTCCCGCGGATCGCTGCAGGATGCCGAGGCGCTGGCGGCTCGGCTCGGCATCGATCTCCACACCCTGGCGATCGCACCGCTGATGCAGGCCTTTGATGCCGCCCTCAGCCCCGCCCTGGGCGAACTTCCGCAGGGGGTGACGGCGGAGAACCTGCAGTCGCGCATCCGCGGCACGGCACTGATGGCCCTGGCCAATCAGAGCGGGGCGCTGCTGCTCTCCACCGGCAACAAATCGGAGCTGGCGGTGGGCTACTGCACGCTGTATGGCGACATGAACGGTGGTCTGGCGGTGATCGGCGATCTGTACAAGACGACGGTGTTCGAGCTGTGCGACTGGCTCGACAGCCCCGCTGCCGCCGCCTGCCGCGCCGAGCTGGGGCTGCCGGCACAGGGGGAGCTGATCGGGGCGGCGATCCGCCACAAACCCCCCAGCGCCGAACTGCGGCCGGATCAACGCGACAGCGACACGCTGCCGGCCTATGAGGTGCTCGACCCGCTGCTGCGCCAGTCGATCGAACGGATGGCCAGCCCCGAGCAGCTGATCGCCGCCGGAGCCGATCCGGAGCTGGCCCAGCGGGTGG
>Ga0172376_10003789_pt1 | contig 17661 bp, 11 predicted proteins | sample Lak35m_FD_121114 | JGI IMG/M metagenome (GOLD analysis project Ga0172376, IMG submission 121114) | Freshwater microbial communities from Kabuno Bay, South-Kivu, Congo - kab_092012_35m | ecosystem: Environmental > Aquatic > Freshwater > Lake | place: Democratic Republic of the Congo: South-Kivu... | reverse complement strand
TGTCGGCGGGTGTCGCCAAGGACAACTGGACGGCGGAGCTCGTCGTGACGAACCTCACTGATCGTCATGAGGCGGACTTTGCCTCCAGCTCCCAATTCGTCGAAACGCGTAACCCGCCGCTGCCGCGCACGATCGGCCTGCAGTTCGGCTACCGCTTCGGCGAGTAAGTTCGCAGCAAACCGAGCGGCGGATCGGCAACGGTCCGCCGCTTTTTTTTGACTGATACTTTCAACGATAGAAAGAACGCTTGGAGTCCACGCCCCCACCTGTAGAGTTGCCCGACCTCGACACGACGCTGCCCGTGCTGCGCGCGTCGCTCGGTCGCGGCCGCTACGCGGAAGTGCTGCAGGTGGCGGACGCCTATCTCGGCGAGCACCGCGGGCACCGCGAGTTGCTGTATCTGGTCGCCGTCTCCCAGCGCATGCTGCAGCGCATCCCCGAGGCGCTCGGCACGCTCGCAACATTGCAATCGTTTCATCCGCGCTATTCGCGCCTCTTTCAGGAGCGCGGCCACTGCCACGTGTTCACCCGCGAAGCCACCCAAGCGATCGAGGCCTTCGAGTGGGCGATTCGCTATAACCCCGCCCTACCCGCCAGCTGGCAAGCGCTCGAGCGGCTGTATCGGATCGTAGGCAGGACTCAGGATGCGGCCAACGCGGGCAACCACGTCACCAAACTCGCGAGCCTTCCCGTTGAAGTGGTAGCCGCGCGAGGTATGTTCGCCGATGGCGATTACGAGGATGCCGAACGGACCATTCGTGCCTTCATGGCGCAGCATCCGGACGACGTCGAGGCACTGCGCATCCTGTCGATGCTCGCCCGACAATTCGAGTACAACACCGACGCCGAGGTGCTGCTCGACAAGCTGCTCGCCAAGGCGCCGAACTACAACTCGGCGCGCTACGATCTGATCCTCACCCTCGTCGATCTGCACAAACACCAGCGCGCACGCGAAGAGAGCGAGCGCCTGATGGCCGCCGAGCCGCGTAACCCGGGTGTACGCGTGACGCACGCGGGCATCCTGATGGCTCTCGGTGACGTCAACGGCTCCATCGAGCGCTATCAGGCCCTGCTGCAACAGATGCCACGCGATTCCGAGCTGCATCAGTCGCTCGGGCACGCCTACAAGACCAACGGGGAATCATCCAAGGCGATCGAGTCGTACCGACGGGCCATCGAGGTGCGTCCGGACTTCGGCGAGGCGTATTGGAGCCTCGCGAACCTCAAGACCTACCGCTTTACCGACGCCGAACTCGAACGCATGCGCCATTACGAGGCGCAGCCCTACCTGCAGCATGCCGATCGCTATCACCTGTGTTTTGCACTCGGCAAGGCGCTAGAGGACAGTGGTGCTTATGCCGAGTCGTTTACCTACTACGATCGCGGCAATGCGTTGAAGAAAGAAGGTGGTCTTTACCGGCCCGCAGCGCAGGAGCGAGCGGTGCGCAAGCAAATGGAGCTGTGCACGCCGGAGTTTTTCGCCGAGCGCCGTGGCTGGGGTTGCCCTGACGCCTCGCCCATCTTCGTGCTGGGTCTGCCACGGGCGGGCTCAACGCTGCTCGAGCAGATCCTCGCCTCGCACTCCGCGGTCGAGGGGACCATGGAGCTTGCGAACATTCCGCGCCTTGTGGGCTCACTCGGTAGCGGCGACAAATTCGGTGATACGCACTATCCGGGGGTGTTGCCGCAGCTGACCGCCGAGCAGTGTCGCGAGTTCGGTGAGGCCTATATCCGCGACACCCGGGTGTACCGCACCGGCAAGCCGTTCTTCATCGACAAGATGCCGAACAACTTCCGCAACATCGCACTCATTCAACTGATCCTCCCCAATGCGAAGATCATTGATGCGCGACGAGACGCCATGGATTGCTGCTTCAGCAACTTCAAGCAGCTCTATGCCAACGGCCACCCGTTCGCTTATAACCTCGATGACATCGGCCGCTATTACCGCAGCTACGCGAGCCTGATGGACCACTGGGACCAGGTTTTGCCGGGTCGAGTACTGTGTGTGCGTCACGAAGACGTGCTCGCTGACCTTGAGGGTAGCGTGCGCCGCATCCTCGAATACTGTGGCCTGCCGTTCGAGCCGGCCTGCGTGGAATTCCATCGCACGGAACGACGAGTGCATACGGCGAGCGCCGAGCAAGTACGCCGCCCGATCAACCGGGACGGCGTTGACCAGTGGCGACCTTACGAGCCGTGGCTCGGGCCGCTGAAGGACGCCCTGGGGCCGCTCGCGCGCTGACCCCGCCACCGGACGGCGCACCCGTCCGCGGAAACTCGTTATCATCAGCCCCAGGGCATCAGCCCCGAGGGGGTCATCGTGGAGAGCGACAAGAACGATGCGCCGGCCACCGAGCCGACGCCGAGCGATTCCGGATGGGTCCGTTGGTATGTGCTGTTGGTAATGGTGGGCGTCTATGCGCTCAGCATCGCCGACCGCTATGTCATCTCCACGCTGCTCGAGCCCATCCGGCTCGAACTGCAGCTCACCGACTCGGGAATCGCGTTCCTCACCGGTACGGCGCTCGCGCTGTTCTATGTGCTGTTCGGGTTCCCGCTGTCCTGGCTGATCGATCGCTACAGCCGTCGCAACATCATCGCTGTCTCGGTCATCGCCTGGTCCGCGATGACCACCGCCTGCGGTCTTGCGCAGAATTACTGGCAGTTGCTCATCTCACGCGTCGGCGTCGGCGTCGGCGAAGCGGGTGGCACACCCGGAGCGAGTTCGATTCTGTCGGACTACTTCCCCGCGGCACAGCGACCCATGGCACTCACGGTGTTTGCGCTGGGCGCCTCGATCGGCGCCTGGGTCGGAGCCGATGTCGCAGGACAACTGGCCGACGCCTATGGCTGGCGCCAAGTGTTTCTGTGGCTCGGCATCCCCGGTGTGCTGTTCGGCGTGCTGATCTTCCTGACCGTGCGCGAACCGAAGCGCGGGCAGCTCGATCTCAACAAGACCGAGCAGTCGCCAAGCTTCGGCGACACGTTCAAATACTTGCTTCGGCAACGCTCCGCCGTGCACGTGATGATCGCGAGCGCGCTGACGGCCCTCTGGGGCTGGGGCCTCGTGTGGTGGACGCCGACCTTCCTCGTGCGCAATTTCGGACTCACTGCGGGCGAAGCGGGCGTGCTCACCGGGCCGATGCACCTCTGGGGCGGATCGCTCGCAACGCTCTTCACCGCGTGGCTCGTAGCTCGCCCGTCCATGATCGACCCACGGCGCGTGGTCTGGCTGATGGGTGCCGTCATCGGCGTCGCGACCGTGGTGTCGTGGTTCATCTACACCAGCGGTTCGCTCGAGACCATCGAGATGCTGTTCTGGATCTTCATCCCGTCCATCTACTTTTACATCGGCCCCTGCTTCGGCCTGCTCAACAACCTCGCCGAACCGCGCATGCGTGCGATGTTCTGCGCGTTCACGCTGTTCGTGGCCAACGTAGGCAACCTGATCATTGCACCACAGCTCGTGGGTTTGCTCAGCGATCACTACACCTCTACCGGTATGGACAACGCGCAGTCGCTACGCACGGCGATGCTATGGCTGGTGCCGACGGGACTCTGGGCGACGTTCCACTATTTCTGGTCGGCACGACAGATCGTGGCCGACCAAACCCGTGCAACAGGTATCGACCCACTCGCCGAGGCCCGCGCATCGTGAACTCGCGCCCTGTGAAATCGATCATCGCAGCAGGGCTCACTGCGCTGCTGGCGATGAGCCTTGCCGCGACGTCCGCCGCAGCGCAAACCTCGGGAACGCTGCGCATCATCACCTGGGCCGATTACGTGCCCGCCGACGTTGCCGCGCAGTTCACCAAGGAAACCGGCATCAAGGTAGAGGTGGCACTGTCGAACAACGAGGAGATGATTTCCAAGTTGCGAGCGACGCGCGGCGCGGGCTTCGATCTCGCGCAACCCTCGCAAGATCGGATCGCCGGTCCACAGCAGGAGTTCGGCATCTATAAGCCGATCGATCTGTCGAAGGTGCGTACGGAGCGGATCCAGTCCGATCTGCTCGCCACGGTGCGTCGTAACGCCACGGTCAACGGCAAGCTGTACGCCCTGCCCTACGTGTGGGGCGCCGAAGGGCTCGTCGTCAACACCAAGCGGACCAAAATCAATGATTACCTTGATCTGTGTCGACCCGATCTGAAGGGCCGAACCTCCGTACGACTGCGTCGCCCCACGCTGATGGCCTTTGCCTTTGCGATGGGCAAAGATCCGTTCGCACTTTACGGTAACCGTGCCGCCTACACTGCGCTGATGGACCAGGTAGGTGCGAAACTCATCACCTGCAAGAGCAACTTCCGCTTTTTCTTCGACAATCGCGATCAATTGCTGAACGGCATGCGCTCCGGTGAGCTCCATGCCGCGATGATGTGGGACTCGGGCGGCTGGCGACTCAACCGCGAGAACCCGGACATTCAGTTCATCGCACCGAAATCCGGCGCACTCGGCTGGCTCGACACCTACGCGCTACCGGCCCGAGGCAAGAACGAGGCCGCTGCCTACGCCTGGATCAACTTCACGCTGCGGCCGGACATTGCCGCGCGCATCGCCAAATCCATCGGTAATTTTTCGGCTGCCAAGGGTGCCGACAAGCTGACCGACCCTGTGCTGCGCGCACAGTTCGCGGCGAGTTTCCCCGACGGCTTCAAGAGCGTGCGGTGGTACCCGGCCATTCCGCCAGGTCTCGAAGAGATCGAGGGACGTGTCCTTGATCGAGTCAAGGCTGCAAAGTAGCCTTACGTCCGTGGCGGAGACTCTCGACAAGGACCTCGAGGCCAAAGCGCTGCGGAAACGCTTCGGGAGCCACACCGCCGTCGATGCCTTGTCGTTCAGCGTCAAGCGCGGCAGTTTTTTCTCGATCCTCGGGCCCTCGGGCTGCGGCAAGACGACGCTGCTGCGCATGATCGCGGGATTCATCGAACCCGACTCCGGCGATCTCGACATCGGCGGTCGCAGCATGCGTGGCGTACCGCCCAACCGACGGCCCGTCAACATGGTGTTCCAGCAACTGGCCCTGTTCCCGATGATGTCGGTCGGTGAGAACGTGGGCTACGGCCTCGCGCGTCGCGGCGTGCCGCGCGCGGAGCGTGATCGCAAGGCCGAGGCCATGCTCGAGCGAGTGGGGTTGCCCGGTTCTTCACGTAAACGGGTCGATGAGCTCTCCGGCGGTCAGCGTCAGCGCGTGGCCATTGCACGCAGCCTCGTACTCGAACCGACGCTGCTGCTACTCGATGAACCTTTGGGCGCACTCGATCTGAAGCTGCGCGAGCGCATGAAGATCGAACTGAAGCAACTACAGGCGGCTTTTGGCACCACCTTCGTGTACATCACACACGACCAATCAGAAGCGCTCGTGCTGTCCGATCAAGTGGCTGTGATGAACAATGGGCGTTTCGAGCAAGTCGGCACCCCGCAGCAGCTCTACTACAGCCCTGAGACCCCATTCGTTGCAGGGTTCGTTGGCGCGAATAACCGCATCGACGGTCGCGTTTCGGCGATCCATGGTGACTGCGTCGAGGTGACTACCGCTGAAGGCTGGACGGTACGTGCGCAGCGACACGGTGCGGTCGCGGCAGGCGATGCTGCAACGGCGTTCGTTCGCCCCGAGGTCGCTGTACTTGGTCGCAGCCTCGACGAACTCGCCCTGCCTGCCGAGGCGCCGGTGCATCAGGGCATTGTCGAGAGCCTGTTGTTTGATGGTGCCAACTCAGCCGTGCTGCTGCGCGAGAGTCGAACGCACGCCGAATTCCGCGTCGCGTTGCCACAGACGGGACGGTTCGCTGATCTCAAGGTCGACGAGACGGTGATCTTCAGCTTCGCGCCCGAACGAGCCGTATGCTTTGCCGACGCGGCGCGCCATGGCTGAGACCCGCACTCGGGCATCGCACTATCTGCTGCTATGGCTGCTGTTGGCACCCGCCGTGCTCTGGCTTTTCGGCCTCATCGTGCTGCCTCATGTCGATCTGGCGCTGCTCTCCTTCCGTGAGCGCACAGGACCCGGCGAATATGCCCTCGGCCTAGAGCAGTACCGGACCTTTTTTGCCGAACCGCTCTACTGGGATGTCTTCGTGCGCACGGCGCTGATCTCACTCATCGCTACCGCGCTGACCCTGCTGCTCGCGTTTCCGATTGCCTGGACCATCGCAAAACTCACGCGGGGCCGGCTGAGCGCCCTGCTCTTCGCGGTGTGCTTGATACCGTTTTGGGTGAGCGAGACGGTGCGCACGCTCGGCTGGATGATCCTGCTGCGCGAGACGGGTGTGCTGCCTGGCCTGCTTGTCTCGCTAGGGCTGACCGAAGCGCCCATCGAGATGCTTTATCACGATGCGACCATCCTCGTGGGGCTCGTCTATACCTCGCTGCTGTTCATGGTGGTGCCGCTTTATGGCAGTCTCGAAAGCCTTGATGACTCGTTGATCGAGGCCGCCTACGACCTCGGCGGTAACGGCTGGACCGTGCTGCGTACAGTGGTGATTCCGCATGCCTTGCCTGGCATCACGGCCGGTTGCATCGTGGTCTTCATGCTGACGCTCGGCAACTACCTGACGGCCTCGTTGCTCGGTGGCAAGAACTCGCTATGGTTCACCGAGCAGATCTATACCCAGTTCATCACTCGCTTCAATTGGGAACAAGGTGCCGCCTTTGGCTTCCTGCTGCTCGCACTGTCGAGCGCCATGGTCTGGCTCGGGCTGCGACTGAGCGGACAAAAGTTTTCCGACGTCATGAGTCGAACATGAGGAGCCGGTCGTGATTCCCTCGCTGCCAAGACCGTGGTGGCTGAAGGCAGCCACCGTGCTGTTCGTGATCGCGTTCCTGTTGTTTCTCTTTATGCCGCTCGCGACGGTCGCCGCCTTCGCGTTTAACGATGCGCCCTACCCGGCCCCGCCCTGGCAGGGTTTCACGCTCGACTGGTTCATTGGCAATGAGTCTCTCGCGCGCACGGGTCTCTTTCGCGATGAGGAACTGCTCGGCAGCATTCTTACGAGTCTCCTCGTCGCCAGCTGGGTCACGCTGCTATCGGTGATGATTGGCACCACCAATGCATTTCTGATGGAGCGGATGCGCTTTCGGGGACAGGGCTTGCTGTCGCTACTGATGTTGGTGCCGCTCGTGATTCCCGGGGTGATCCTCGGCATTTCGATCCTGGCCTTTGCCAGCCGTGTCGCCGATCTGCTCGGCGATCTCTTTGGCTGGGAGGTCGAGTTTCTGCGGCCTGGCCTACCCCTCGTCGTGCTCGGTCAAATATCGTATTTGATCGCGATCGCGACACTCACGATCAGCGCAAGACTGAAACGATTCGACCGCACCCTCGAGGAGGCCGCCTACAATCTCGGCGCCTCGCGTCTCGCGGTCCTCGGCACGATCACGCTGCCCTACTTGCAACCGGCACTGATCGGCTCTGCGGCGATCGTGTTCCTGATGTCGTTCGAGAACTTCAATACCACCTTGATGCTGGTCGGTGCCGACTCACCGCTCACGGTGATGATGTACGGCCGCATGCGTGACGGCGCGACGCCGGTGCTCAACGCCGTGAGCGTATTTCTGATGGTGGCCTCAGCGGCGCTCGCATTGCTGCTGATGCGCGGCGACGATCGCCAGCGTCGTTAGCAAGGCTTACGCGCGCAGACGCAGATTCTGCGGATCGTACAGCGGCTCCGTTGCGACCACTGCCCGCCGCCGTTCACCCAAGATCTCCACCGACAACTCCGTTCCGGCTACTGCGAGATCGGTACGCACATACGCGAGCGCAATACTCTGCTGCAGGCGGTAACCGTAACCACCGGAGGTTACGAGCCCGACCTGCTCGTCGCCGCGGAATACGATGGACACCGCCGCCGCATCCGCATCGCCGGCATCGACCAGCAGCGGCACAAAGCGCTCGCGCGGACCCTGAGCCGCCTCGCGACGCAGCGCCTCCTGGCCGATGAAGCCACTCGGCTTGTCAAGTTTGACGAATCGATCGAGCGAGGCCATGAACGGGGTGTACTCGGTAGTGAGATCACCCTTCCAGCCGCGATAGCATTTTTCGAGGCGCAGACTATCCATGGCGTATAAGCCAAAGTCGTGAATGCCGAACTCTTCGCCCGCTGACCAGAGCAAATCGTAGACCGACAGCACATGCTCAGCCGGAATGTGCAACTCCCAGCCGAGTTCGCCCACGTAGTTGACGCGCATGGCAATGGCGCGGGTGTAGCCGATTTCGATGTCGCGCACCGACAACCACGGAAAGGCCGCATTGGAAAGATCGGCTCGAGTGAGCTTCGCGAGTACCTCGCGCGAGCGCGGCCCGACCACAATCAGCGTTCCGTAACGCGCCGACAAATTATCGATTTGCACGCCGGAGGCCGGCAGGTGCTCGCGCAGCCAGTGTTCGTCATGCCGCTCGCCCGCTGCCGCACTGATCAGCCAGAAGCGATCGGGCGCAAACGTGGTCAGCGTCATTTCGGTGACGATACCGCCGCTGGGTGCGCAGAAATAATTGAGTGCGGTACGCCCATTCTTTGGCACCACACCGGTCACCATGCGGTCAAGCCACTGCGCCGCATCGCTTCCGCTGACCTCGAACTTCGTGAAGCCGGGCAAATCCAGCACGGCCACACGTTGCTGCACCGCAGCACACTCGCGCGCCACGGCCGCATGCCAGGCAGGACGACGGAACGACAGTTCGGGTCCTGGCGGGTCACCGGGCTGCGGGAAATACACCGCGCGCTCCCAACCACCGCGGGCACCGAACTTCGCACCTTTATCGCGCAGTCGCGGATTTGCCGGTGACATCTTCGCCGGTCGACCGGCAGCGCGTTCCTCAGCGGGGTAGCCAATACCGTACTCGTGCTGGTAAGTCTCGAGCGCCTTGGCAAGGGTGTATTTGTGGTTATGACATTCGAGATAGCGTCGCGAGTCGAGCGGCCACATGTCCCACTCGGGCTGGCCGTTCGCCACCCACTCCGCAATCAGCTTGCCGGCGCCGCCCGCCTGAGCGATGCCGAAAGTGAACGCGCAGCAGTGGTAGAAGCCCGGTAATCCCGGCGCCGGACCGAGCAGCGGGTTGCCATCGGGCGCGTACGGAATCGGGCCGTTGATGACACGCTTCACGCCCACGGAACCGAGAATCGGCACTCGTTCGCAAGCCGCCTCGATGTATTTTTCGATGCGGCCCAAATCGTCGTCGAACAGCTGGTGCGCGAATTGATCGGGCAGACCCTCGAGCCAATGCGCCTTTGCATCCCACTCATACGGGCCGAGGATCAGTCCGTGGCGCTCCTGACGCAGGTAGTAGCTCACGTCGGGGTCGCGCAGCAGCGGCAAGCGCTCTGTGCCGCGAGCCACAAGCTCAGGGATATCTTCGGTGATCAGGTACTGGTGCGACAGCGTGACCAAGGGCAGATACTGCCCCACCATCGCAGCGACCTCACCGCCACGGTAGCCCGCCGCATTGATGACCTTCTGCGTGCGGATCTCGCCCTTGTCGGTGACGATATTCCACTCACCCGACGGCAGCCGCTCGATCGCCGTGACCCGAGTGTGACGATAGATGGTCGCGCCCGCATCGCGAGCGCCCTTGGCGAGCGCCTGCGTCAACTGCGCAGGATCGATATCGCCATCGTAGGGATCGTATAACCCCGCCTGCAAATCATCGGTCGTGATGTACGGATAGCGCTGACGGATCTCCTCGGGCGTCAGCATCTCGAACTCGATGCCCTGCGCACGAGCCTGCGAGACGACATGTCGGAACTCATCGACCCGATCGCGGGTATGGGCAAGGCGGATGCTACCGGTGATGTGGTAGTTGATGTCGTAGCCGACTCGCTGCGCCAGCTGCGAGTACAGGCGCGTACTGTGACGCTGCAGCTTGATCAGATTCCAGGAGGTCGAGAAATTCGGACAGTTGCCCGCGGCATGCCAGGTTGAACCGGCCGTCAACTCGTCGCGCTCGAGCAGCACCGCGTCGGTCACGCCGAGCTGAGTCAGGTGATACAACGCGCTGCAACCGACGGAGCCACCGCCGATGATGACCACCTGTGCCTGCGATTTCATGTGTGCGTGTCCTCAGGATTTGATGCGTTCGCCCTTCGGGTCGTACCAGGGCTGCAACTGCACGCGTGCCGCATAACGCTGGCCCGCGACTTCGATTTCCCACTGTCCCGCTGAGAGCCACTCGGGCGTGACACCGGCATCGCAATGCACGTAGCCCATGCCGATGGAGCGATTGATACGATGCCCCCACGCGCCGGACCGAGTCGATCCCACGATCACGCCGTCGCGGACAATCGGCTCTTCGTGATACAGCATCGGCGCAGACGCCGAATCGTCCTCGAGCATGACCTGCACGAGCCGTTTCGGCAGTACACCGCGCTGACGCTGAGCGAGCAGCGACTCGCGACCGATAAACCCGTCGGGCTTGCCCCAGGCCACTGTGAACCCGAGACCCGCCTCGAGCGGCGTATCCTCATCGGCGATATCGTGGCTCCAGTGTCGGTAACCCTTCTCAACGCGGCAGGCTGCCATGGCGTGGTATCCGGCGTGCGCCAGGCCATATTTTTGGCCTGTCTCGACCAAACGCTCGTACACGTCGAGCAGCTGCTCTGCGGGGATATAAAGCTCCCAGCCAAGTTCGCCGACGTAGGTGATACGACTCGCCCGGATACGGGCGTAACCGATTTCGATCTCACGCGACTGGCCGAACGGATGCGCAGCGTTCGACAGATCTGCACCTGACAGTTCGCTGAGCAAGGCGCGACTGTTCGGCCCCATGATACCGAGCATGGCGATGCCTGCCGTGACGTCCGTAGCGGTGCAGTGCCACTGAGGGTGATCGTCGAGGTAACGCTGTAGCCACGTCAGATCGCGCGTCTGACAGATCGCCGACGTCACCACTAAGTATTGTTTCTCACTCAAACGAGTGATGGTGAGGTCGGCCTCGATGCCGCCGCGATCATTGAGCCACTGCGTGTAAACGATGCGGCCGGGCGAAACATCGAGGTTGGAGGTCGACAACCGATTGAGTACCGCACACGCATCGCGGCCCTGAACGAGGTATTTTGCGAAGCAGGTCTGATCGAATAGCGCGACCGTATCGCGCACCGCCCGACACTCAGCACCGCAGTGCTCAAACCAGTTCTGGCGACCGTAGGAATACTCATAGCGCGGCTCGACCCCTGGCGGCGCGAACCAGTTGGGACGTTCCCAGCCAGCGGTCTCGCCCATGCAAGCGCCGGCAGCCAGCAGGCGATCGTGCAAGCCGGTGCGCCGTGCACCGCGAGCCGTCTCGAACTGGTAGTACGGCCAATGCATCGCGTAGAGCAAGCCCAGGGTTTCGACCGTGCGATCGTGCAGATAGCGACGGTTGGACTGAAAGGGCATCGCCCTGCGGATGTCGACGTCGGCCAGATCCATCGGCGGCCGTCGGTCCTGAATCCACTGCGCGACGACCTTGCCCGCACCGCCACTTGCGGCGATGCCGACCGAGTTGAAACCGGTGGCCACGAACAAATCGCGAACCTCCGGCGCCTCACCGATGTAGTAACGATCATCCGGCGTGAAGCTCTCGGGGCCGTTGAAGAAGAGCTGAATGCCCGCATCCGCCAATACCGGAACTCGACGCACGGCGGCCGCGAGGATCGGCTCGAAGTGGTCGGCGTCCTCGGGCAAAGAATCGAAACAAAAACTCTCTGGTATGCCGTTCATGCCCCAGGGCTTGGCCACAGGCTCGAAACAACCCACCAACAGCTTGCCGGCGTCTTCCTTGTAGTACGCGCACTCATCGTAGACGCGCAGCACCGGCAGGTTCGGCGGCACGTCCTTGATGGGCTCGGTGACGATGTAGAAATGTTCGGCCGCATGCAGCGGCACAGACGCACCCGCAGCACGGCCGAGTGCGTGCGACCACATGCCGGCACATAGCACCACCGTGTCTGCCGCGATGTAACCGGCCTCAGTCTCGACACCGACCGCGCGACCCTTCTCGACGCGGATACGCTCGACCTTCGTGTTCTCGAAGATTTTGGCACCGCGCATGCGCGCGCCACGCGCGAAAGCTTGCGTGGTATCGATGGGGTTGGTCTGTCCGTCCTTGCGGATGAAGATGCCACCCACCAAATCACCGACCTCAAGCAGTGGCCAACGCTCGCGAATCTCTGCCGTGCTCAGCTGATCGATCTCGAGGCCGAAGGTCTTGCCCATCGATGCGCCGCGATAGAGCTCCTCAAGGCGAGCGGGTGTCTTGGCCACACTGATCGAGCCGTTTTGCTTGAACCCGGTCGCCTGACCGGTCTCCGCCTCGAGCGAGCGATACAGGTCCGCCGTGTACTTGGCGAGTTCGGTCAAGTTACGCGTGGCGCGCAACTGACCCACGAGCCCTGCGGCGTGCCAGGTCGTGCCACAGGTGAGTTGCTTGCGCTCGAGCAACACGACGTCGGTGATGCCGATCTTGGTCAGATGGTAGGCGATCGAGCAGCCGGCCACGCCGCCGCCGACGATCACCACGTTGGCGTGGTTGGGAAGCGACATGGGCGATCAGCGCTTCAGCATCGCCGCCCGATCGAGCTTGACGGGATAGCGCTGACGAATCGCGGCATCCACGGCCTCCGTAACGTGGGTCGGGTAATTCTCGGCGAGGATATCGCGCACCCGCTGTGCGGCACGTTGCAGCGCATCCTGCGAGCCCTGCTCGGCCCACTCGTTGGGGCTGCGCCGATCGCCTATCGAGGGGTACAGGTACTCGGTTTGCATGAGCTCGAGCGTCTGCGAACTGCCAAGGAAATGGCCCGGGCCGTTGAGACAGACATCTTTGATGGTCTCGAACGACAAGCGCTCCTCGTTGACCTCGATGCCCTTGATGGTGCGCTGAGTCGCCCCGATGATGTCGTTGTCGATCACGAGACTCTCGAGCGAGTAGCCGAGCAGACTCGCATGCATCCCGGCGGACTCGTAGATGAGGTTCGCGCCCGAATTGCCGACGAGTGCGTGATTAAGCGCTTTCTCGCCCGCGGCCTGCGCATCCGCCACCTTGGAGTCGGTCATGCCTGATGCAGTACCGACCGTGAGATCATAGAAATTACCCATCTGCCCCGCTGCCGCTGACAACAGCGCCTGCTCGGGGCTGCCGCCCGACATCGCACCCGTACGCAGATCGGATACGAAGCACCAGGTACCGAAGATCGCCGGGTGCCCGGGCTTGATCGCGTTGACGTACACGATGCCGGCGAGCACTTCAGCCACTTCCTGAGCGAGGGCCCCGGCCAGCGCTGCCGGCGCCGTGGCACCCGCCTGTCCCGCCGACAGCAACAGCACCGGCATGCCGCCGCGCACCGCCATCTCCAGGCAGCGGCAGGCGTCCGCGGCGAATTTCATCGGTGGCACGACGAAACAGTTCGACTGACTGACGAAGGGGCGTTCACGCCATTTATCTTCACCACCCGCGATAGCGTGCAGCATCTGCAACGACGCCTCGAGATGATCCGGATGGACCCAGCTGCTGCCCACATGCTTGGTGGTGCTCATCACCGAGGCGTAGCAGGTGTTGAAGTCCATCTCGAAGGGGTCGGGAATGTCACGCGGCACGACCGCGCGCTGGAAGAAATGGATATGCTCCATTTGATCGACGATGCGACCGATGTCGTACAGGTCACGGATCGTCGACTCGCGGTAGACCCCGTTCGCATCCACCATGTTGACCGCAGCGCCCGCGGTGCCGAAATACGCGCGCTTCTCCCACGGCTCCATGTCGTGGCGCGGATCCTGCCCATGCAACACGAACTTGCGGCCGGCCTTGGCGACCATGTCTTCGACGAGCGAGCGCGGGAACAGCAAGCGACCGGTGTCGCTCAGCGTGCAGCCCGCCGCCGTCATGATTTCGATGCCCGAGTCGGTGGCATCACCGAGGCCGACTTCAGCCAGCAAACGCAGCGCAGTCTGGTGGATTTGATCGATGCCGCTTTGCGTCAACGGCTGGAAACGACCGCTTTGCATCCCCGGGCGCACGGGCCGCAGATGATCGGGCAAAGGACCTGAACGCTGAGCGCGACGGGCATCGCGCCCTGATGGACGACGGGCAACTTGGGCGGCTTCACTCACGATTTAGAACTCCACGGGGATTTGACGTTAGTATGGCATCTGCCCTCCGAATATTCAGCCGACCGACGCCATGTCCGACACCGATTTGCTGCTCTCTTTGCAACCCGATACCGAAGTGTCTGCACACGACTTCGGCGTAGCGCTCGATTTCGCCGTGCCCGCCTTCAGCACGCGCACGGAGTACGTCCCCGACATCGATCCGGCGTATCACTTCGACCCCGAGACCACGCTCGCGATTCTCGCCGGCTTTGCCCACGATCGGCGGGTGATGGTGCAGGGCTATCACGGCACCGGCAAATCGACGCACATCGAGCAGGTCGCAGCCCGCCTCAACTGGCCGCTCGTGCGCATCAACCTCGACGGCCACGTGAGCCGCATCGATCTGATTGGTCGCGATGCCATCGTGCTGCATGAAGGCCGGCAGATCACCGAATTCCGTGAGGGCCTGCTGCCGTGGGCGATACAACGGCCTGTGGCGCTACTGTTCGACGAATACGATGCGGGCCGACCCGACGTCATGTTCGTCATCCAGCGGGTGCTCGAAGCGAGCGGCAAACTCACGCTTCTCGATCAGAATCGGGTGATCACGCCGCACCGGTATTTCAGACTCTTCGCCACGAGCAATACCATCGGGCTAGGGGATGCTTCGGGGCTCTACCACGGCACGCAACAGGTCAACCAGGGGCAAATGGACCGTTGGTCGATCGTCGCGATGCTCAACTACCTGCAACACGAGGTCGAGGTGAACATCGTCTCGGGTAAGGTCCAAGGTTGCGGGGACGACGCCGGTCAACGCACCATCAAGGCCATGGTGCGGGTCGCGGACATGACCCGCAACGCGTTCATGAATGGCGATATCTCCACCGTGATGAGTCCACGCACGGTCATTACCTGGGCGCAGAACGCGCTGATTTTCCGCGACGTTGCCCTCGCCTTTCGCGTGAGCTTCCTCAACCGCTGCGATGAGCTCGAACGCCCCACCATCGCCGAGTTCTACCAGCGGGCCTTTGGCGTCGAGCTGCCGCTCGTGTCACCGCAGCTGAAAGTTCTCTGAGCCCGGAGACATGGCTGCGGTATCCCTTCAACGTCCACTCGCCGCACTGGGGCTGCTGTGCGTCGCATTCGCACTGCTCACGGGCTGCGCAACCACTGACGACCTCGGCGATCAGCCCGAGCCCAGCTACATCGCCGAGACGGCCGACGAACTCCTTGCCGCGCCCATCGCCGTTGCGACCCCTGTGGACGGCGGCATCGACAGCGAACCGGAAGAAACGGTGCGCATCGATCGGCCGAAAAACGGATTGACGGAAGTGGTTGTCGAGACCAAGGCCGACGATCGACACGAGGTGATTCGCGATCTCGTCGTCGAAGCGCGTCAGCTGCTCCGAGAGGTCGAATTACCCTACGTATTCACAGGCAAGGGTCGACGCGAAACGCTGCGAGGTCGGCCCGTGGCCTTCGCACTGTGGAGCGAGACCAGCCAATCATGGTCGATCGCCCATGTGGAAATCCCACGACCGCCCGTGCGATGGCGACCCGGCGGTCGACCGATGCCCTTCGTGCTGCGCGCACCCGGCATCACGGCGCAGCACGTCAAGGGCACCGGGGCCGAGCGACTGATGTTTTCGTTCAGCAAAGGCGATGAGCCGCTCAAGGTGTACGGCCGAAAGTTCCCCGTGTTCGACAGCGCGCTCATCGCCAAGCGGCGTTGGCGCGCGGTGGCCGAAACGGCCAAGCCCATCGTGTACTTGCCCTTCACCGCCGACACCTTGGACCCGCGGTTTGTCACGGACGGCCGAGACTACCTGCGCGCCACGGCGAAGCGAGCGATCGAGGAGTTGCGGCGCGCAGCCGTCCCCTCGATCGCCTTCCCAGGTCAATTGCTCGCCGACGTGGTGCCTGCCGAAGTCATCATGACCCTTGCGGTCATCGAGCAAACCGACGACACGGACTTCCGTCGCAAGAATCTGCAGGCCTTCGAAGAAGTCCTGAGTCAGTACGGCCTGAAGCGCGAGGAGGCCTATCGCTTCAGCATTTCACGTGCCAAGGCGATCGGGCCAATGCAGTTCACCAATCGACGCGGTAACGGCACCTATGCGCTCGTCGTGCGTCGCTGCCCTGGCGCTCGCCTCGATCCTGACTTCGAGCGGGGCGCCACGAATCTCCTCAATGCCATGAAAGCCGCGATCTGCCTGTTCGATATCGAGCTGAAGCAGATGCCCGCACCGATCCGCGACGCGTACTGGGGCAACAAGACCGTGCTCGGCATCTTTCCGGTGGCCGCGTACAACGGCGGCCCCCGCAACGTCACGCGCCTACGGCGTGTGCTTGATCGGATGGGCGTCGAAATCACGGCGCTGCGCGCGCCTGGCGCCGTCGGGCAAAGTATGACTGTGCCCTGCCCCTGTGTCTGGCGCGAGGGACCGGACGGCATTGTTCCGGTGACCATACCGAGCTACAACAACGAGAACCGTTGGTACATCGAAAAGTATCAAAACATCATCGATCTGCTCGGAGAGCGTTCGTGATGCCGCTTCGAGCGGCGGCCACCGCGGCGTTCGCGCTGTTCGCGCTCACTGTCGCACCGGCTGCGTTCACCCAACCCGCGCCGCTCGAACTGCGGGTGATGACGCTCAACATCTGGTACGGCGGCGAGCAGGTGAATTTCGCGAGCGTCGCGGCAGCCATTCGCGCCGCGAACGCGGATGTCGTCGGCGTGCAGGAGCCCGACGGCAATCTGTATCGCTTGGCCGACGCTGTGGGGTTCGCGCATGTTGACCCACGCCGTAATCTGATTTCGCGGTATCCGCTGTTCGACTCAGGGGTCGGGCGGCGGACCGACTCAGGCTTGATTCCCGCAAGCATCACCGCGCTTGATGCCTCGCGCTTGCATGCGTGGGTGATGGTGCGACCCGGCGAGGTCGTGGCCATCGCCAATACACACCTGCCGAGCGACCCCTATGGGCCCGAAGCCATCCGGGATGGGGCCACCGTCGATGCCGTGATCGAACTCGAACGTCGTGTGCGCGTGCCGCCGGTCGAGCCGTTTTTGGCCATGCCGAACGCGCTGAAGGACGTCCCGGTCTTTCTGACCGGGGACTTCAACACGCCCTCGCACCTCGACTGGTCGAGTGCGATGCTAACCGTGCGTCCTACGGTAATCCGCGAGCCGATCGTCTGGCCCGTCACACAGCGGCTTGCGGAGGCGGGTTGGCGCGATTCATTCCGCGAAGTGCACGCGGATCCCGCGCGTAAACCAGGGTATACGTGGACCGCAGGCATGCCTCACCCCTACGTCCGGCCGCAAGAGACCATTGATCGCATCGACTTCGTATTCGCGAGTGGCCCGGCCGAAGCCGTGCGCAGCGAGATCGTCGGTGAAACGGGCGGAGACGGCGTGGACATCTCCCTCACGCCCTATCCGAGCGATCATCGCGGTGTGGTGTCGACCTTTCGCGTCGTGCCCGCCGCCGCACCCGCGGTGGTGAGCATTGAGCCGCGCACGATCGCGCGCGGCGCCGATCTGCTGGTACGCGGCTTTGATCCGCAATCCGAAGGCTGGCGAGTCGCCATCGTGCC
>Ga0172376_10003788_pt1 | contig 17662 bp, 13 predicted proteins | sample Lak35m_FD_121114 | JGI IMG/M metagenome (GOLD analysis project Ga0172376, IMG submission 121114) | Freshwater microbial communities from Kabuno Bay, South-Kivu, Congo - kab_092012_35m | ecosystem: Environmental > Aquatic > Freshwater > Lake | place: Democratic Republic of the Congo: South-Kivu... | reverse complement strand
GTTCATGCAACTTTTCTCGAAATAGGTTAATCTCTTTCATAGGGGGTTTTATTTGTGATGTGGTTATCTTTTATAAAACCCCTTTCTGCCTACTTTTGCAACTTTTTGTCCTGTACTAAGAGATTTTTGATAAAAGTAAAGCATCACCTTGCTTTTATCAAAAATCTAAGTCTGACTTTTCTGTTGTTTTTTCTGACTGTATTTATTCAACCCATGTTGGCTGTTGCCATTACTTCTCCGCATGGTTCTCAAACAGTTCAAGCAAATTCCGAACAGCCAAATACATTATTTAATCGCGGTAAATCTCTGTATCAATTAGGACAATGGCAAGAAGCAATTCAAGTTTGGGAACAAGCTACAAAACTCTATCAACAGCAAAATAATTCCTTAGATTTGGCAATAACTTTCAGTAATCTATCGCTAGCTCATCAAAAACTAGGACAATGGCAAGAATCGGAACGTGTGATCGCCCAAAGTTTACAAATAGCCCGATCGCTAGAAGTTAATCCCGCAAGTCAAAGAGCGATCGCGCAGGCTCTAGATACTCAGGGAAATCTATATTTAAACCTAGGCAAAAATGAAGAGGCGATCGCCGTTTGGCAAAAATCTGCGATTTTGCATTCTCAACTTGGTGATCTAGATAATCAAATTCGGAATGTTCTTAATCAAGCTCAAGCGTTCAAAATTCAAGGATTTTATCGGCGATCACTGCAAACCTTAGAATCAATTCAATCATTATTACCAAAAATTTCTGATGATCTGCTGACAGCGATCGTTCTCCATAACTACGGGGATATGTTGACCACAGTTGGGGATCTGAAACTTGCCCATCAGCCTTTAGTTAAGAGTTGGGAAATTCTTGAGCGCATTAACAACAATGAGCAAAAGGGTATAGTGCTGCTAAGACAAGGAAATTTAGCCAGACTTGAGGGCAATTCTGAAAAGTCAGCAGAATTGTATAAGAAATCTGCACAAATAGCTGGTAAATCCTTAACTAACCTACAAGCGCAGTTGAATCTATTCAGTTTGCTGATTGATTCTAATGAATTGCAAGATGCATTAGAGATGCGATCGCAAATAGCGCCTCTATTATCAAATTTAGAAATAAGTCGCGAGGCGATTTTTGTAAGAATCAATTATGGAGAGAGTTTACTGAGGCTCACGAAGTTAGTCCCTAAATCAGTAGCCAATTCTCTATTAGCTGAAGCTGCCCAAACATTAGCAGTTTCAGTCCAGCAAGCTAAATCGATCAATGATAGCCGCACACTTGCCTATGCGATCGGTAGTCTCGGTAATGCTTACGAACAAAGCCAGCAAATCGAAGAATCGCAAAAACTCACTCAACAAGCGCTCGCAATCGCTCAAAGTATCAATGCATCCGACATCACCTATCGTTGGCAATGGCAATTAGGCAGACTGCTCAAGGCTAAAGGGGATATTAAGGGAGCAATTTTTGCCTATACAGAAGCCGTCAATGGTTTACGTCAATTACGTAGCGACCTCGTATTTGTGAATTCCAATGTCCAATTCTCATTTCGGGAAACTGTTGAGCCTGTCTATCGGCAACTTGTGAGCTTATTACTGCAAGATACCACAGGTGATAAGCAGAAAAACTTAACCACAGCTCAAGCAGCGATCAAGTCGTTACAACTTGCGGAACTAGTTAATTTCTTTCGTTCTGACTGTCTCAATGCGGCTCAAGTAGATATTAATCAAATTGATAGAACTGCGGCTGTCATTTATCCAATTATCCTTGAAGATCGTTTAGAAGTGATTCTCAGTCTGCCCAATCAACCGCTCCGCCATTATGCCAGTGAAGTAACCGCAGCAGAAATCGATAATATGGTAATTGACTTACGACTAAATCTGCGTGATCCCTCTTCAAATGATTATCTCCCTAGTGCTCAGCAAATTTACGATTGGTTAATTCGTCCTGCTAATAGTGCGATCGCCCAAAGTAATGTCAAAACCATTGTTTTTGTTTTAGATGGCTCTTTAAGAAATGTTCCCATGTCTGTTTTGCATGATGGTAAGCAGTTCTTAGTTGAGAACTACAGTATTGCTCTTACGCCGAGTTTACAACTCCTTGACCCCAAACCGATCGCTAAGCAGAAATTTACAGCCCTAATTGGTGGTTTGACTGAGGCAAGACAAGGATATTCGGCATTACCAAATGTTAAAAATGAGTTACAGGAAATCAACAAACAAGTTCCTTTAAGCTCAATCTTTCTTAATGCTAGCTTTACTAAGCAAAACCTTAGTCAAACACTGACATCGCTCACCTTTCCGATCATTCATCTTGCGACTCACGGTAACTTTAGCTCTGAGGCTGAAGATACTTATCTACTTACCTATGATGGCAAGTTAACCATTGATAATCTTTATCAGTTGCTACGTTCTAAAAATCGCAGCGATTTAGAACCAATTGAGTTATTGATCTTGAGTGCATGTCAAACGGCTGTGGGAGATAAACGTGCGGCTCTAGGTTTAGCGGGAATGGCAGTGCGTGCAGGAGCGAGAAGTACGATCGCCTCGCTTTGGTCGGTTGATGATGAAGCTACTTCTAGGTTTATGATTGCTCTCTATCAAAGTTTGTCCTCAGCTAATGTCACCAGAGCCGAATCTTTGAGATTCGCCCAGAAGTCTCTGCTCAAAAATGCAAAATACGATCATCCCTATTATTGGTCTCCCTTTGTATTGCTCGGAAATTGGCTATAACATGATTTTTTTGTTTTCAAGCGATAGCATACTCATTTGAAAACTCTATAGCCTTTATCAGGCTAGTGAAGTACAGGTTTGCCTCCCCGCCGAAGGCGGGGAATCAAACCTATGTACCTCGCTTGATTGAAAAACTCTATATACGGGTTAGGATATTTATCTTAACTGTTGAAATGACCTATGCAACTTAGATATATATTGCGCGTTGCGACGACGTTATTTTCCACCTACTACGCATATATGCTCGAATATCGGGCTGAACTTTTCATCTGGTTATTATCAAATTCCTTACCATTTATTTTAATGGGAGCATGGCTAAAAGCGTCAGAAAATGGGAGCTTTGGCTTCACGGCTTTAGAGTTTATTCGTTACTTCTTGGCTGTGTTTGTGGTGCGCCAATTTAACATTGTTTGGGTGATTTGGGACTTTGAGAGGGAACTAATTTCAGGACAACTTTCGCATCGTTTATTACAACCTATCGATCCATTTTGGCATCATTTAATTAATCACATTGCTGAGCGTTTTGCCAGATTACCGATGCTAGTAGTGCTGATTGCTCTATTTTTTGCGCTCTACCCACAATCATTCTGGGTTCCATCATGGTCAACGGGTTTGATGGCTGCATTCATTGTCATGATTGCCTTTTTGTTGAGATTCTTGATCCAATATACCTTTGGACTTCTATCATTTTGGACAGAACGAGCCAGTGCGATCGAGCAACTCTGGTTTTTAACCTATATATTTCTATCGGGAATCATTGCCCCTCTAGATGTATTTCCACCGCTAGTTCGCGATATTGTCCTGTGGACTCCTTTCCCTTACATGGTGTATTTTCCTGCGGCGCTTTTGGTGGGAAAAGCGATCGCTGTTTGGCAAGGAGTTGGCATCATGGCAGCATGGATGGGGATCTTTTTTGTGATCAGTCGCTGGCTATGGCGCAAGGGAATCCAACAATATTCTGGTATGGGAGCCTAAATGTGTTTCTCTCGCTACACAAAAGAAACACATTTACAATGTAAGCTAATCTAGCCCCAAATAAATGAAGGCGGCGCGAAGCGCCGCCTTCATTTATTTGGGGTTACGTCCTAAATAACGCCAATTCGACGAACGTGCAAAATGGTAAAAATTGCAGGGCAATTTTTACCATTTTGCACAATTTGCGCCGCGCTTCGCGCGGCGCAAATTGCTATATCGATCATGTTCAGCAAAGCTTGCTCTACCGTAGATTTAAGGAAGTGCTGTATTTTAAAAAATTATTTGGTTTTAGCTGAGTTGAGCCTGATAGCGCTATATTCACAACAATGAAATCATTTAGGGCAGGATTGGCGATATGAAATGGGATGAGATGCGTGAAAGCGATAACGTAGAAGACCAGCGTGATGGTTCAGACGAGTCATCTCCATCATCAAACTTAAGCTCATCATCAATGGGCATGTTGAGCGGCTTAGGTGCTGGAGGTGTTGTAATCGCTGTTATCGCTAGTCTAATTTTTAAAATTGATCCCACCCAGCTTTTAAATTTAATTGGTAGCAATAATAAAACTGCGCCTGCACCACAACAGGCTTTAGTCAAACAACCAACCAAAGACCGTGACTCGTCTTTTGTCAAATCTGTGCTTGGTGACACTGAAGACACATGGGAGCGGATCTTTAAACAACAACTAAAAACTAATTACCAAGCCCCAAAATTGGTTCTTTTTGACGGCTATGTTAATTCAGCCTGTGGCTCAGCCAAAACTTCGGCGGGTCCATTTTATTGTCCTGCCGATCGCAAAGTTTATTTAGATATGGGTTTCTTTAAATATCTAGAAGCTACGGCTGGCAATGATGCTGACTTTGCGCGAGCCTATGCGATCGCCCATGAAGTTGGTCATCACATTCAAAATTTGCGTGGTATATCAGGCAAGGTTAGGCAGTTAAAAGCGAGTTCCAGTAAGGCTAAAGCCAATGAGCTATCAGTAAGGATAGAATTACAGGCTGATTGCCTTGCAGGGGTTTGGGGACATTTTACGGCTCAGCGGGGTTTGATCTCCGATCAGGACATTACCAAAGCTTTGAACACAGCGACCCAAATAGGCGACGACTATTTACAAAAGCAATCTAAGAGTGGACATGTAACTCCCGAATCCTTTACCCATGGTACTTCTCAACAGAGGGTAACTTGGTTTAAGCGTGGTTTAAGTACTGGCGATATCGATCAATGTGATACTTTTATAACAAGTCAGTTATAGCGTTTTTCAATCAAGCGAGGTACAGAGGTTTGTTTCCCCGCCGAAGGCGGGGAAACAAACCTGTACTTCACTAGCCTAATACAGGCTATATACCAATTCACAAAAAGTGATGTCATACTTCTGTGAATTAAAAAACAAATCCTGAAATGATTTTGAAAGTACAAAGTTGCTACGCCACTTTGTACTTTGGTGTTACTGCTATAAATCTTGATCTGTCCATGATTTGGGATCTTCTAAGGGTTCTAAATGGGTGAACACGTTTACATGGGGTAAAGCTTTGCTAATAGCGGCTTCGATCTCTTCACATAGGTCATGCCCTTGCTGTATTGACCAATTGCCTGACACCAGAATATGAAAGGATACGAACTTTTTGGTACCCGCCATTCTGGTGCGGATGGCATGAAACTGGACTTGATGGCGATCGTATTGAGACAAAATTTCATCAATCATTTGTCTCTCTTCTAGAGGAATAGAGGCATCTAAAAGCGCTGATCCACTCTCCTGTATCAGTTTTACCCCAGTCCAGACAATATTTGCCGCCACAAATAAAGCAACCAATGGATCAAGAATTAACCATCCTGTGACAGAAACTAAGAATAATCCGAGGACTACGCCTACAGAAGTCCAGACATCAGTTAGTAAGTGATGAGCATCAGCCCGTAAAGTAATTGAGCGTAGACGCTTGCTTGCTTTGAGTAAGATCATAGCCGTTATCCCATTGATGGCTGAAGCGGCTAATGACAGGAATAGGCCAAAACTAAGCTGTTCAAGAGGTTGGGGGTTTAATAATCTGGGAATTGCCGCGATCGCAATACTTGCAGCCGCAACCAAGATCAACGCACCTTCAAACCCGCTAGAGAAATACTCAGCTTTAGAATGTCCAAAGGCATGTTCTTTATCTGGTGGCTTAGCAGCATAGGTTAAAGCACACACTGCCCCGATCGCCGCGACGAGATTAACTCCCGACTCAAGGGCATCAGATAAAAATCCTACGGAATTAGTCAACAGATAAGCGCCTAATTTTAAAGCGATCGTCAAGAGAGCCGTTCCGATCGAGAGAAACCCATAATAACGAGCAGATTTATTTTGCATATCCCCATCTATTGAAAATTAGGTAATGAAGCAGCAATTAATATGAAAATGATTTTAGGGTTTTCATTGCCATAGCACTGAAAACCCTAAAATCGGTTTTGGCGAAAGCCAAGTGAATGTTTGATCGAGTATGAGTGTGTAATACCAAAGCGCGAAACCTTACCAATCGTCGTCACCACTAATTGCTTAGCAAAATTTTAAAATTCTTCTTATGAATATCAAATGTGATACTCAATGTCTTATCCACAAACACCTAAATCTGTCAAGAAAGGATTTGCCCGATCGCCAATGTCTATTCAGCTAAGTGCTTGTCTAATTGTCAAAAATGAGGAGCAGCGCTTACCAAAATGCTTGGATAATCTCAAAGCACTTGCCGATGAGATCATTGTCGTCGATACAGGATCAAGCGATCGCACAGTTGCCATTGCCAAAAAATATCAGGCGCGAGTATGGCATTTTGATTGGTGTGATGACTTCTCGCAGGCTCGTAACTATGCGATCGCCAAAGCTAGGGGTAAGTGGATACTAGTCATTGATGCTGATGAAATTTTAGTGCAAAGAGCAATTAAAGCTTTACAAGCGGTGATGCAACAAGATGATTGTATAGCAGTCAATCTTTTGCGATCGGAAATAGATGCCAAACAATCTCCCTATTCCCTCGTACTACGTCTATTTCGCAATCATCCTGCGATTACATTTACAGGGCTTTATCATGAATCTATCGATCAATCAGTGGTAGCTTTACAAGCGCAAGAACCTCATTGGCAAGTGCTAAATATAGAAGTACCAGTTTTATTGCATTACGGCTATACGGATAGCGAAATTCAACTTAAACATAAGTATGAGTTTGCTAAACAGTTGATGCACAAGCATTTGCAAGTATTTCCTAATGATAGTTATATGCTCAATAAATTAGGTGCTTTGTATATTAGTAGTCCTCAAGAACGCGATCGCCATTTCGGAATTGAGCTACTACAGAAGGGATTGGAATTAATTGATCATAGCGATCAAGCAAATCTGATTCGCTGTGAGTTACATTACCACTTAGGGCTTGCCTATCACCAAAAAGGAGATTGGGAACTAGCAAAGAAAGCCTATGAACAGGTAATTGCCTTAGATATTCCCAACCTTGTGAAGCTTTCGGCTTATCTCAATTTAGGAAATATCTATCAAGAACTCAATCCCAAAGAAGCGATCGCCTATTTTGCAAAGGTAACTCAAATCGCTCCCAATTTTGCCCAAGGACATTTTAACTATGGAATTGCGCTCAAAATATCAGGACGTTTTATGGAGGCGATCGCCGCCTACCGAAAAGCAATTGCCCTCGAGCCAAATTACGCTGACGCTCATCAAAACCTAGGTGTGGTGCTGATGAAAGTAGGCTATTTCCCAGAAGCGATCACCGCTTTTACCAAAGCCATTCAACTTCATGAGCAGCAACAGAACTATGGAACTGCGGAAATATTGCGATCGGCTTTAAAAGAATTCACCTAAGATTTTTGCAATTTAATTTTGATGGCATGGCGAAGCCACGCCATCAAAATTAGGCAATTCATGAATTGCCCTTACTTACTCCTTTCAAGGATTTGATTTGCTCACCAAGATTTTTTGCTAATACAGCGCGATTGGGACAGACAGAAACTCCTGCATTGCGTAACGCCTCAGCAGCCCATGTATTACAGTTAAATGCCGAGAAATATCTCGGTACAGCCGCATAGAATTTACTCACACCATATTGACCTTTGCCAATCGCTGCTAAGCGATCGCCTTTCTCATTAACCGCAAAGGTTTGCTTCACATAGGCAAATAAATTTTGAAATCCTGCTTCTGATAACTCAATCGGCAAAACAGGAAATTTAAAAAATTTCTCAGGTGTTTCTGCAAAACTTGCCACATGCATCACGCTATCCGATGGAATAAACACAGCCCGAAGCATGGAAGGAATAGACTGATCACCCGCAAAATAAAACTGGCGATCGCCCCATCCTACTTCCACAAATGGAGAGTCTTTCCATTCTTCCGCACCAAAATTTTCTCCTGTCTGTTGCGCCCACGCTAAGCCCGAATGCCATTCATGTTGGACGAAATAAATCGTGCGAGTTTTTACGTTTGGTGCAGGGGGAAATAGACCCGCAATTGGACTAGGACAATAGAGGAAATAACTGGCGATCGCAATCAAAATCCCCAGTAACATTCCTAGAAATATGGCAATTTTCTGCTTACGGGTCATGGGCTATTTAAAAAATAATGCTAATTTTTAGGAGGGATGGCGCTTTGCGCCATCCCTCCTAAAAATTAGGATAATGCTAAAATTAAGTCAATCATCTTCATTATGGAGTTGTGTTATGGTTTCGCAGCTAACCATCCCATCAACTGAAATTATTTACCCTGAAAGCGATGGTCAGCCCATGGCAAGTAATACAACGCATTTTATTTGGATAGTCACAATCAAAGAAAATCTGGACTGGTTTTTTAGTCAAAATCAAAACAGTGATCTAAAGATTTTTGTTGCAGGCGATTTGTTATGGTATCCCGTCCAAGGACGCAATGATTTCTCGACTGCGCCTGATGTCATGGTAGCGATCGGTAGACCAAGAGGACATCGAGGCTCTTACAAACAATGGTTAGAAGATAATATTCCACCACAAGTTGTATTTGAGATTCTTTCCCCCACAAATACGCGAGAAGAGATGGATAAGAAACTTCTTTTTTATGATCGCTATGGTGTAGAAGAATATTACATTTATAACTATGAAGCTAACCATCTAGGTGTATGGCTGAGAGAGCATGACGGTGGACTATCTTCGATTTTCATCGATCGCAAGTGGCAAAGCCCCAGATTAGGAATGCAATTTGAAATTACCGATGAAACTTTAAGAATGTTTCATGCTGACGGTACTGCTTTTTTAAGTTATGCCGAAATTCAAGATTTACTAGTCGAAGAGCGAGAACGTGCTGACTCAGCAACACAACGCGCTGAAGCTGAAAGCCAACGTGCTGAAGCTGAAAGCCAGCGTGCCGATCGCCTTGCGGCAAAACTTAGAGAATTGGGAATTGAGCCATAGACCGAGAAAGGGTGCGAAGCACCCTTTCTTGGTTAGTTACGCAGATCAGCGATCGCACTGAGAGCGACATTGGCGATCGCTTGATCGGTTGCTTTGGGCAAATGGTAATACTTGCCACCACCTGCGGCGGCGAGTTCCTTGGCAAAACCAGTAGATACAAATTTGTTTTCCGTATCAATCACCAACAGCCCCAAATTCAAAGCGCGAATCTTACGACAAATATCAATTAACTCAGCTTTGATATCAGGCTTATTTTCAGGATCGATCGGTTCACCCTGTGATCGCGCCAATGGCACATTGCCCCGCCCATCGGTAATCGCCACAACCGTCACTGAACCCACATCGCCCGACTGTCTGGCATTCATCGCTACGCGCACCGCCTGTGTCAAGCCATGCGCTAAGGGCGAACCACCACCACAGGGCATCGTATCCAGACGACGACGCGCCGCCTCAATGGAACGGGTAGGCGGTAACAATACATCGGCTTTTTCGCCTCGAAAGGGAATTAGCGAAATTTGGTCACGGTTCTGATAGCTATCGGTCAACATCCGCAATGCCGCACCCTTAGCCGACTGCATCCGATTGAGTGCCATCGATCCCGATGCATCTACCAAAAAAATTGTCAGCGCTCCCGCCTTACGTGCTAGTTTCTTCGCTCTGATATCCACATCCTCAACGATCACTTTGCGGTGGGGTTGCCGCAATCTTCGTGCTTTTTGAAAGGGAGCCGAAGCGCGGAGAGTGGCATCTACAGCAATGCGATCGCTTTTTCCTTGAGGCAGAATTGGCTTGATATAGCGCCCACGCTCTTGTGAATAAATCAAATTGCGCGTTCCCGATCGCCCTTGCTTTTGCATCGACTGAGCGAAGAAGAGAACTTCAGGATCGAGAATTACACCTTCAGGGTCAAAGATAAATTCTTCAGGGATTTCTGGGGATTCATCTTCCTGCTCTTGATCTTGTTCTTGATCCTCTTGATTATCATCCTGCTCCTGTTCGCCATCATCTTGATTGGGAGGCGGAGGAGGTGCTTGTTGCTGCTGTTGTTCGGGTTGTTGTTGCTCAGGCGAAAGAGGCGATCGCGGTACGATTACCAGTTCCACTGCTTGGCGCAGATCATCGGCATTAACTTGAGTGCGACTTTCCAGCGCTGCTGCCGCCTTAGCTACCCGCAAAGCAAATAACTCAGCACGATGCCCTTGTACTCCACCCCGCACCGCTTCTGCAACAAGATACTGAATCTGCGCCCTAGAAATTGTCACATCATTGAGCCATTCTCTCGCCAAAATAATCTGTGTCCGCAGATCTTCAATATCCGAGTCATAACTTCTCAAAAAGGCTTCAGGAGAATTGGCATAGCCCAGTACCATATCTACTGCTTCCACTCGTTGATCAAGGGAGAGTACTCCATCAGCAGAGAGATTAATCGCAATCCGATCCATTAGATGTTCACCTAAAATACCCTCTTCAGGGTTATAGGTGGCAATTAGCAAAGGTTGACAGGGATGTTGATAGCTTATGCCTTCGCGTTCGACTTGGTTATAGCCTGTGGAGAGTACGGAAAGAAGTAAATTAGAAATCTGAGGATCGAGTAAATTAATTTCGTCAATGTAGAGAACGCCCCGATGTGCCTCTGCTAAAAGCCCTGGTTGAAATACGGTCTGACCTTCGCGCACCGAACGACTCACATCCACAGAACCAATCAGCCGATCTTCGGTAATTCCTAATGGGATTTGGATGAATGGAGCAGGGATAACTTTGGTGACAATTTCGCTCTTGTCTTTGTCTTGCATTGCCTTGATTAGCACATCGTCCCATGTGTCGGGCTTGGTAGGATCGCAGTTACTAAGCGACTCAACTGCAACTTCGATGGGAGGTAAAAGGGCATGAATCCCACGGGCAAGGACAGATTTAGCTGTTCCGCGTCTACCTGCGAGGGCAATGCCCCCGATGCAAGGATCGATCGCTGCTAGCAATAGGGCAGTTTTAATCGCTTCTTGACCGACCACAGCAGCTAGAGGAAATGTGATGGGTGGGTTAGTCGTGTTTGTGGTTAGGGGCAGCGAAGATACCATGCGATCGAGTTATATGTTAGAAAATACAAAAGTTTTAGGAAATGAAATTTTAATCTCGGTTCAATTATAGCGTTTAGCTGTCTAAGCTAAGATTTTGGTCTAATACCAATTCACAAAAGTGTGGCAACAGTTCTGTGAATTGAAAATCAAACCCTGTAAGGGTTTTGAAAGTACAAAATGGCTACGCCATTTTGTACTTTGGTATAAGATGTTAATGGCGATCCTAAAGCATTAATATATGAATCTTGGCAAGCGAAATCGTTTCTCCGCTAACAAAATTACCGTCCAATTGCTACGTGAGGGCATTGTTGAGTCAATCCACTCTTGCCAAGCTGCTGTAGTTGATACTAGGGGGCGAATCCTTTCCGCCGCAGGTGATCCACAGACAACTACCTTTGCTCGTTCTAGCCTCAAACCTATTCAAGCGCTACCCGTCTCGATCACTGGCGCACAAGAACGATTTAACCTTTCAGAAACCGATCTTGCGATTATTTGCGGCTCACACCAAGGGACGATCGCCCAAGCCCGACAGGTTTTCAGTATTCTTTGGCGATGTGATGTAGAGCCAAGTGCTTTACAATGCCCAGTTCCCGAATGCCAAAAAAGCCCACTTCAGCATAATTGTTCTGGTAAGCACGCAGGCATGATCGCTATCTGCAAACAACAGGGGTGGCAAATCTCCTCCTATATGGATCGCCATCACCCTGTACAGCAACTCGCGCTCAATACAATGGCAGATCTTTTACATATGCCTGCTGCGGAATTTATCTGCGCCCATGATGATTGTGGTGTTCCTACCTACTTATTAGAGATTGGTCAACTAGCAAGACTTTACGCTTTGCTATCAGCTCATGATCAATTGCATCTAGAACGCATTACTCGTGCAATGACTAGGCATCCTGATATGGTGTCTGGAGATGGACAATTTGATACAGAGCTAATGCGGCTCAGTAATGGAGAAGTTATCAGTAAGTCTGGAGCAGAGGGAGTGCAATGTATTGGTCGAATTGGCGAAGGATTGGGTTTAGCCATCAAGGTGATGGATGGTTCTAAAAGAGCAAAAAATGCAGTTTCTATCCATTTGCTAAAGCAATTAGGCTGGATTAGCCCAACAGTCGCTCAAAGTCTCGAAGAATCGTTTCTTTCCGTTGGTAAATACAGCCGTCTTGAAGCAGTTGGTGAGTTGTCATTAGCATAAAAGAGGATTGAAAGAGGATTTGGGAATCAAACCCCTACATCTTTTGGATAGGTAGGGGCTTGGTCTCCAAGCCCCTGTTGGAAGAGGGTTTGGAGACCAAACCCCTACTGGACTACTCTCACTGCATAGCTTTTACGTTTTATAAATGCAAAAATTAGCACTAAAAACGTACATATGCCCGCTAAATAAAGTGGGTAACCATAGGAGCTAGGATTGTTTTGATTAACAACTAATCCTGCAATTACAGGGCCAAAGGCGTTGGATACACTGAGATAGGAAGAATTTAGCCCTAAAATTGTACCTTGTTGCTCAGGACTAGTATTTAGCGAAATTAATGCACTAATCATTGGCTGCACAACTGAGTTCAGGAGCGAAAATAGAATGCAAACAGCAACAAAGTAATAAACATCCTCCCAAATAGGCATTAAAACAAAAGACAGACTACGGATAAATAGTCCTAGAAAGAGAATCTGGACTAGTTGTAGACGCTTGGTCATTTGCGCAATTCCTAGAGTCTGCATCACTACACCTAATACTCCAAATAAAACAAACATTAGGGTAAGTGCGTCACTATTCTGTTTGAGAACCTGCAAAAAATAGGGTTGGAATGCAAACGTAAATATAGTGAACGTCATCCCTGTGAGGAAATTGATAATCAGTAAAATACCGATCTTCGGCATAAACAATCCTGTAATCAGTTTCTCCAAACCAATATCAAAGATATTTTGAGCCTTCTCTGCTTTAGTTTTGAGAGTTTCTGGCAGGAGGAAAATTGTGAGGACTAAGGCGATCGCGGCAATCGTCCCTGATACTAAAAAAGAAGCGCCAAAGGACTTACCCATAGGAGTATTTAGGGCTACTTTTTGAGCAAGTAAACTGATTGCTGGCCCCAAAATAAATCCTAACCCAAAGGCGGCTCCATTAATTCCAAAAGCTTTAGCACGGTGTTCTGGGTTAGTGACATCGGAGATGACTGCTTGAGCAACGGAAGCATTACCGCCTGTGATTCCATCTAGAAATCTGGCAAAAAATAAAACTGTGGCGCTCCCTGCTGCTCCTGCCATCAGGTTGGCAATCACGGTTCCCGCTAGACTGATGATCAATAGAGGCTTACGTCCAAAGCGGTCTGAGAGTTTACCAATGATGGGGGTCGCAAAAAATTGGGCGATCGCATAAATTGCAAATAGTAAGCTGGTCTGAAAATCATCTAATTGAAACTGCCTACCATATTGGTACAAAACAGGGATCAGAATCGTAAAACTCAGGGAGTTAATAAAAGAAATGAGAGCAATAATCCAAAATTTACGATTCATTCGCTTAGGCGATCGCATATAGTCCTTGTCTATACTACAGTGCTACCACAGATTTTTATAGTAATTACCGAGCAAACGAACCACAAAGAAATTTTTGAAAGAGCTGCTCTGAACTATCAATCATTTTAATATCAACATTCAATTCTCACCAGTATCTATAGCATTTCTTGGATTTTCTACATAGTTTTATAGAACTGCTTAAGTACTAGTCCCAAACGATAAGACCATGCTCTCTCATCATGCCCGCCATTCTTATCCTCATATTTAAATAAATCCTTACCAAGCTCATAGCTATATTGTTTTTCTAAAAGCTCCGACATTCTGCGTCCCCATCTAGCTGCTTGTTGCTCAATCACAAAATTATGGAAACCATCTGAACGTTTGCATCCCCAGTCAATCCATAAATTGGGGCGATATTGGTTGTCTTGATGAAGATATTCGCCAACGGCTTGCATCAAAGGAGAACTCGGCAAGTTAAAAACTCCACCCGCCCAAAAGGATGGAGATAAAGCACCAACATTGCCAAAAAGCTGGCAATTTAAGCATCCCGTATAAAAAGCTGCCAATCCACCATGGGATGAGCCAAGAATAGTTGTAAACTTGCGATCGCTTATAGTTCTGTAGTTACCATCGATAAAAGATTTCAAACGAGCTAAGTAATTAGAGTATTCTGGTAGCCCACCTCCTTCCTTTTTGAAAGGAGACGAGAACTCTTCAACATGAAGATATTCGTAAGATCGATTAAGGGAATGAACAGCAACAATGATTGATTACTGGCGGTATTTCTTGTTGTTGATATAAATTTCTAACAACAGTTGGTACTTCCCATGAGTATGGACTTAATCCACCAGCCCAAAAAGAAGTATTACCGTCATTCATATAGATCACAGGATAACGATTTTGCTCACTATAGGAACGAGGTAGAAAGATATGTACTTTTCGCGGTTGATCGCTATGTGCTAGCTGCAAAGCATCATAGGTATGAAAATAGCCGCTTTCATCACTTTCGTCATGATAGTAAGCTGTCTGTCCACCGAGATAAAATACGTGAGACATATGAATATGCTAATCAGAGCTAAGGAATTTTAGCACAAAGCTTTTTTTCGTATACTTGGCAAATTGTTGCAATCACTAATTCGGGTTCATCTTATTGAATGAGATGCTTGCTTTCTCTGGATAGCAATAACGTGAAGCCTATGAATATATTTTTTGGCGATCGCTATTGCATTTTTGTAGTACGTGTAGTATAAATGTAGTGCGACATAGTTCAAGCGCGTAGAACGCCTAGTCTAATTGCCATTGCCGATACTACTTCAGTATTTGTGTAGCAATTGGGAAAGGAGATGCAGTCTCGCAAACTGCTGAATTCCTTTATGCAATGACTTGCCTATTTGGGCTGAAGCATTCAGGGTTATTGCTACCAAACAGATGCTGCTTGTTCGCAAGTGGCATCTATCCCCCAAATCAAATCTCTTATTTTTAATTTCGCCTAGGGCAAAATTGAAATTAGATACATTGACGGATAGCTCAGTGGGTAGAGCATTGAAAACATCCTTTTTCGTCACTTACCTGCAAAGGTCGCAGATTTAGGGTTATCGCCTGAAACGCCAAGTGTCGAGGGTTCGAGTCCCTCTCCGTCAATTGGGAGTTTGATTTTGAGTAATGTTTTGGAGAGATAGTTATGCGATCGCAATCGAAACTTCTCTTTGCCCAAGATTACTATGTGGTGCAAAGCACCACGTAGTAATTCAAGGGACGAATTGGCTAGGGTTATCGCTTTGGTTGCATCACCTCCATGAGGTGATTGGGTTCAATCCCCAAAATCCCTTCCGAAACTAGAGGTTTTGCCTGCTGGTTGCCATCTTTCCTCAACAAAACACAAAAGCTAAATCCCAACCTTGGGGTGGATAGTTCAAATGGTAGAACGCACTTTGCCCGTAAGGGACGAAGACTTAGGGTTATCGCTTCCAACGAATCCCCCCTTTGTCGCGAGATGTGGGTTCGAGTCCCATTCCACCCCCTTCTAAAAGCTAATGGCTTTTAGGGTTTAAAAAATTTTAATTGCACTTGCAGTGCAATTAAAATTTTTTAAAAATATCCTTCTCTTTGGTCGAGGTGAAGGAAGTTCTCTTTAATTTTTCCCTTACGGGACGGAGAATGTCATGTCTTATAAATTTTTATTCCAGAAACCCAAAGGTACACCTCAAACTCAAGCGATCGCAGGTCGTGAAGCCGAAATGATCCAAGGGCGATCGGGTGGTTTTGCCTTTGATGCGGGTATCTGGCGCATGTTGCGGCGTTGCTTGCTGATTGGCACGGCTCAAAGCACCTTCTATGCTGGCAAGCACGAACTGTCCGCTGATTTCATCAATACGGTGCAAAAATGTGTTGCTGAAAATCCCGATCGCGTAGCAAGCGAAATTCTTTATGCTAGCGATGGTCGTGCCGTAAATAACAGCGCTCCCATTCTGGCTCTAGTCTTGCTATCGATGGGTGACAGCCAAGCAGCGAAACGGAACTTCATGGAAATCTTTCCGCAAGTTGTCCGCACAGGTAGCCACTTCTATGAATGGATGAACTACACCAAGTCCATGCGTGGCTTCGGTAAAGTCATTCGTGAAAGCGGTAAGGCATGGCTCTCCAATCCCGACACCAAGGCACTAGCCTATCAATTGCTGAAATATCAACAACGGCAAGGCTTCTCGCACCGTGATGCGTTGCGTTTGTTCCACGTTAAGCCTGAAACTGACGATCAACAAGCACTCTATCAATGGGTGGTCAAGGGTTGGGATAAACTTCCTTCGCAAATCCCATCGGATGCTCTCGCGCAAATCTGGTGGTATGAATGGCTCAAGCGTCATCCTGACAAAACCCATGAAGCGATCGCTAAGGGTAAACTCACCCATGAAATGGCGGCTCCCGTCGGACAGATGGATGTGCGTGCATGGCAGTTGCTCTTTAACGAAATGCCCGTTGGTGCATTGTTGCGTAATCTTGGGTCTTTGACTGAAATTGGTGTCTTGACTGCAAAAAACAAGGATAACTTGAAGCATGTCGCCAACGTCTTGAACAGTCGCGATCGCTTGAAAAAGGGACGCATTCACCCTATTGATGTTTTGAAAGCTCTCAAAACCTATCAGTCTGGTGGTGCACTCGGACGCAGCCAAAAGACTTGGCAAGCAATTCCGCGCATTGTCGATATTCTGGAAACTGCTCTAGAAATGTCCTTCGATGCGATCGCGCCTACGGGTGCGACTTTCCTCCATGCGATCGATGTGTCGGGTTCGATGTCTTACTACAGCGTTAGTTCGATTGGCTTGACCTGCTGCGAAATTGCAGCAACGATGGCTTTGGCAACGGTGAAGGCAGAAACCAACTATGCGATCCGTGGATTTGCCACCGACTTCCGCGATTTGGGAATCACCAAAAAGGATTCCTTCACATCGGCAATGCAAAAAACATCGAACCAAAACTTCGGTGGTACGGATGCATCGGTGGCTTATGACTGGGCGATTAAGAATAAGTTCTATGCAGACGTGTTCTGCTTCTGGACTGATTCCGAATCTTGGGCAGGTCGTCGTCATCCTAGTGAAGCCTTGGCAGAATATCGCCGCAAGGTGAACGCTAATGCGAAGGCAATCTATGTGACCTTGGCTCCCTACCAGCTTTCGCTAGTTGATCCCAAAGATCCTAATTCTTGGGATATGGGAGGTTTCGATCCCGCAATGCCCCGTGCGATCCAAATGGTAGCAATGGGCGAAGTCTAAAAAAAGGGAGTCGCTTTGCGACTCCTTTTTTGTATTTGGGAATTCCTGCGATGTTTGGAGGCTAGGGCTGGCACGGGGGCACAGCCCCTTGTATCTAGGAAGAAAAGTAAAGGATAAAATCTTTACTAAGATCCAACAAGCAAAGGCAGAGATAAACTCGATCAGCCCCTTGTATCTAGGAAGAAAAGTAAAGGATAAAATCTT
>Ga0172376_10003786_pt1 | contig 17665 bp, 8 predicted proteins | sample Lak35m_FD_121114 | JGI IMG/M metagenome (GOLD analysis project Ga0172376, IMG submission 121114) | Freshwater microbial communities from Kabuno Bay, South-Kivu, Congo - kab_092012_35m | ecosystem: Environmental > Aquatic > Freshwater > Lake | place: Democratic Republic of the Congo: South-Kivu... | reverse complement strand
ATGGGGGTCCCGCGCAGAACCCGAGAGGGCAACCATGCGGGCCTGCAAACGACCGGCATCAAGGGTGCCGGCCAACTCCAGTGCGATGCCGGGCTTCGCTGCGTGCCTCACGACGATCTGCTTTTTTTCAGCCCAGTGCGTGGTCATGCCCTCATGCACTTCATAGCCCAGTTCCTTGAGGCCCCCGAGAATCGCTGCTCGGCTGGCTTGGGCAGCCCGTGCACGTGACGCTGCCGCTCGCTGGGCTCTCGCACGCTCCAGGTGCGAGTTTGCTGAAGCCAGGTCGCCCTGTGCGATGGCGGTTTGTGCCGCGGCCAGGTCATCGCGGCAAACATTTGTGTCGCCCGTGGCCTCCGCAGCGGTAGCCTCTGCACCGATGGCGTATTGCAACTCACCGCTCAGTCGAGCGTGCTTCAACGCTGGGGCTACTTCGAGTTCCAGAGAGCCGATGAGGAGGTCCCGTTTAGTCGCCTCGCCGTCTCTGTCGGCGTTGAGAGCTATGTCGAATCGGTGCTGAAAGTCCTCTGCCGAGGCATGACCGAGACCGTCGAGTTCCACAAGGTGAGCTGCAAGTTTTTCAAACCTGGGGTCCGCGAGGGCAGCTTCAGCCGCTTTCACGTAGTCGGCATCATCGGATGATGGCGACCGAGCGGAGTCCGACAACGCTGATGCAAGTGCGTGCTGCCTGTCAGAGGCGTCAGTCTTCGTAACGGTACTCGAGGCGAGGATGAATGCCGCCTTTGACAATGCCTCCTGCACAAGGGCATCGTCCAAAGCGTGTCCAGTGGCCGCCTCCTCCAAAACACGAGCACACTCAGACGGAATTTCCGCGGCAGACTCACGGCATCTTGCCAAAAGGGCCTCTGCACCAAATCGCACGGACCGTCTTCGCTGGCGTTCCCGTGCTTCGCGTGCCGCCTGCGTGGCAACCTGGTCATGGAGGTCACTGCGGATCGCCCGAGTCAGAGCCTCTGCTGAACTCTCGACGACATCGAACAGATCATTCCCGAGCTGCTTCAGCAGTTCATCCCGTCGTGTGGCGAAGTGCGTGCAGGACTCGCCGGCGGGGATCATGTGCCGCTCCATGAACCTCAGTCGCTCCGCCATGGCATGTTCTACAACGGCGATGGCACGCCTGCAGGTCTCGATGCGTTCCTGGCGGGGCCTGATCCGCATGACTTTAGGGCCGCTCATGGATTCCTCTCGCTTCGTGCCATTCACGCATCCTCTGCCGGACCCATAGCGGTCATGATGGCCGCCTGCAGTCTCCGTCGCTCGCCGTCTCGGTCGTGATACCACGCATACGGCGATACCCGATGGACCACACGGTAGGCCCGTTCGAGTACGCTCGGTCTCCAGATTTCCCGGGCCCGAGCCCGCTGTGTGAGCCTGTGGCGTGGCGGGTCACACTCGATGCCCACTCCAAACAGGCCGGTTACAGGATCAGCGATCGAGAAGTCCACGCCCAGGATCGGATCATTGGCCGTATTCACGGGTTCGTAGCCGAGCGAGCGGATGAATGCCGCCACCGAGTCCAGAAAACCGTCGGCTTCCGATGCCGACGCCTCAATGGCCCTGCCGGAGGTCACGAGCCGAGCGGACAGCCGCCTCGCCTCTTCCAACGAGCCATCGGACGCGAGCCGAGCGTATTGCAGATAGGCCTGCAGATAGTCGCGGGGCGTCTCCGGCTTGCGGCGGGTCTTCAGCATGTCGGACACGTCGTCGATGGGCATTGAACTGACGATGACGACCTTTCGCCGGGCCCGCGTCACCGCGACGTTCAATCGCCGTTCGCCGCCTTTCTGGCCAAGTACGCCGAAATTACGGCTGAACTGACCCTTGGCTGTCCGTCCGAATGTCGTCGAGAAAATGATCCAGTCCCGCTCGTCACCTTGCACGTTCTCCACATTCTTGACGAAGACAGACATGTCCTCGCCGCGGGTGATGCGTGACTGCTCGCGAGCGTATGCCAGCCGGAAGTCGAAGTCGGCCTCGGCTCGTTCCTCGAGGAACTCCTCGATGAGTTCCGCCTGGCGGAGATTGAAGGTGACCACGCCCACTGATGGTGGCTCGCCCACACGTGCGAGCCAGAGATCCGCGAGCAAATCCACGACTTTGCGGGCCTCCTCGGGATTTGTCTGACTGACGTACGTCCCGGAGACATTCAGGTACTCGATCGGCTTGGCCATCCGCACAGCCTCGTCAGGATGCCGTACGGGCACTCCCAGTTCGTTCTGATAGAAGGCCGCGTTGGAGTAAGCGATGAGCTCGCGATACTCGGATCGGTAATGCACCTGCAGCGTCGTCCGTGCCAAGACCGCTTCACCCAGGTGCAGCAGATCGGGGCAGTCCTTGATTTCCCGACGATTCCACGCCTGCTCGAATGCCTCTCGCTCATGATCTGTGGCCGTCTCGTCGGGCATTTCGCCATCGAAGACATCGGCCTCGTCGCTCTCGATCCGGCCGGCGAAGAATGACGACGGCGGCATCTGCTTGTCGTCACCGCTCACGACAGCCGTCTTGGCCCGATAGAGGCACGGCAGTGCGTATTCGACGGGCATTTGCGATGCCTCGTCGAAGATGACAAGGTCAAAGAGTGCCTTCTCGAGGGGAAGCAACTGACTGGCCACGTCCGGCGTCGTCAGCCAGACGGGCCGCAGGCCGAGAAGCCCCAGATCGACTCCACGGCGGAAGAACTCCCGGAGCCGGACAGCCCGGGGCCCTGAAAGACGCGTGATGTCCGTCCATTCGTTTCGCCCATGAATCTGCTGGACGGGCAAGTCCTGCGACAACCGCTCCCTGATGAGGGCTCGCAGGGCGATCTCGAGCTTGCCAAGGCGATCGACCTTGGCGGCCAGTTCGGCACCATCGGCAAGCAGGGCCGGATCCTGGGCCTCAAGGCGGTTTTTCCAGCCCAACAGGGCCTCTCGCCGAATCATGAGCCGGACCAGGTCACCGACGGTCATGTCTTGGCCCTGGTGATCCGCGGCACCACGGAGAGACCCGCGGTATTTGCCCAGAACCTCGAAACACCTCACCGCCAAATCCGGGAGCGTCCGGATGCGACCGCGGAAAAGTTGGTAGGCCCGAAGGTGCGGCAGGGCCCGCTCCAAGCTGTCGAGCATGGCGTGCGTGTCGTCACCACGCTCGATGCACTGCGTCGTGGCATCAACCCACTCCGGCTGCATGAACGCCGACAGTTCCTGCAGAGTTGTCAGTGAGCCGCGAACTGCTCGTGTGTGCTCGGCGGCCTCGGTAAACTCCTGGAGCAGCGTCTTCAGCAATTCGGGCTGGCGGCGGGACACAGCCGCGGAAAACTCAGTGCCGTACGGGCAGCCAGCCGTGGCCTCCTGCAGCCTCTTCGCCGTCGTGAGACCCTCCAATGCCAAGGAATCATCGCGTGAGCGGCCCGAACGGAACTCCTGCAGTGCGGGGTGTTGCCGCTCGAGGGCGAGTCTCCTGCCGGTAAATGCCGCATATCGAACTGATCGCTGGACCTCCGTCGCCAACTCACTTGGTGGCAACGCTTCAAGCTGGGGACGAAAAGCCGCAAGACAGGCAAAGACCTTGATCACAACGGGATCGCACGCGGCCACCACACGCCGGAACTGCTGGTATTCGCGAATCGTGTGAGCGGCTGCCAAGATTGGCCCCAAAGCCAAATCGTTCGACTCGCCCCGATAGATCGCCGTCCGGCACGCCGCCACCCAATCCGCACTGAACCATGGTTCGAGCCTGTCCAAGACAGCCAGGGCTTCCTGCTGTGCCTGGTGCACTTCCAGTCCGGCACTGAAGCCCGCAATTGTGCGTGATACGGCTTCAACGGCCCCAGACACGATCGCCGAACGCATGGCCTGCTGCTCGGGGCATGTGCTGAGGCGACTCGCCAGTTCGCGTACCACCAGCAATGACCGGTGGGTCGTGTCATAGCTGGCACTCGAGCCGGGACTGACATTCCGCAGACGGGGCTCGCTTGCCTCCAACTTGGCTCTACGCTCGTCGTGCCACGTGCCGAGGACAAGTTGGTGAACGCTGCTCGAGAGGGCATCCGTGGGCATGGCACACAGGGCGGTCCGGCATGGGGCGAGCACCTGCAGCCCGTCATGAAGCCGGTCAGCCTCATGCCGAGCGATGGCCTCACGAACAGACTGATAGACGCTCAGTGTGGGCAAGGCTGCGTCGACTTCTCGCAGCCTTTCCACAGTCGCACCACCACCAGCGATCGCCTCTCGGCAAGTGCGAACAAAACCAGTGTCGAGCCACCGTCCACAGTTGCCCAACGCGACTTGTGCGGCCTGGGTAGCCCGGGCGTAGGCCACGGCCGACTCACATTCGGCCAGCGACTCGAGCAGCCGCTCGCGAGAACCAGCCGAGAGGGCGGCATGAATGGCACCGCTCACCGGGCACGCGAGGATCGCCTCACTGATGTCCCGGTCGCCGAGCAACGTCCCGAGGGCTTCCTCCTGCTGGGCACGTGACCGACATTCACCGAGGCTTTGGAGAAGGCTGTTGTGGGAGGCAAGCAACTGTCGTTGGGCTGCACACCAGGCGGACATCATCAGGTCTGTAATCGCGGTTGTCGTGCCAGGCATTCCGCTTTCACTGCTCGAGTGGGCCGTTGCTACCAGTGGCAACGCCGAGGCAACGATCGGGTGCGAGCGCTCGATACGTACCCGGACCTTCTGGTATGCCGACAGCGTGGGCAGAGCTGCCTGGATCGCCCACAACTCGTCCAGAACATTCAGACTCTGTCGAGCACCCCGCTTCCGGCGAGTGATCCAGTCCGGGCTAAACCATCTGCGACATGCATCAAGGGCTCTTGCTGCCGTCTGAGCAGCTCGTGCATGAACGACGCCGGCCCGCATCTCATGCAGTGCGTCAGGCAGCCGACCAGACCGCCCCGACAGCATGGCGTCCTCGAGAAACCGCGGGACCGGGCATCGCTCGAGTCGTTCGCGACAGCGTCGTGTTGCCGCCAGAGCCTGCAGCGTCTTCGAGGCGGAATCCGGATCTTCATTAGTCGGCCACGCCTGGGAATCATGCATGGACTCGAGATGTCGTTTGCGTGCCAGCAACCGATGATGGCGAAATACTGCCTTGAGGGCCGACGCACGCTCTCGCGGAGCACGGCCACGCAGAAACTCGCGTACCGGGGTCATGGCTCCTAACGCCTTGAGCGTGAGCGGGTGACAGCCTGCGATGCGGTCACGGAAAGCCTGCAACCTATCCAGTTGGGCGATCGCCCGAACGAGTTGCTCCAGGACGTCCGAGTTGTCAGCACTGGGTTTATTCAGGGAAATGCTGTCTCTACGTGCCCCAAGCCAGGATGGGGCCATGAGCGGCGTGAGGGCGTTCAGTGCGGCAAGGCTTCGTTGCTTGGCCTCGTGCAGGTCAGCGGAATCACGCACCACTTCGACAAACCGCCGTAGTGCTGACGGCGTAGTCTTCTGGAGCAGCATGTGCCGATGGAAGGACGCAGGACATCGCATTACCGCAAGCCAAACGCGGTGGGCTGCCGGGAAGAGGGCGAGCAGGGTCTTGAGGTGCAGGTCAAACTGGTGCCATTGCGGGGAGGGCGGTACTCCGAGACCCGCCTCGACGAGAAGCCCACTGGCCCGCCTGTGCAGCTCGTGGACCACATTCGCCGCTTCAGCGTGCCGAGCCAAGTCCGCGGGCGGCATCTGTGCGGGTGAAATGCCCGACTCCCGCAGCCATTGGGCTACGTACCTGTATGCCCGTCGGTGCTCGAGGCTAAGAAAGCGCCATAGGCTCCGGCGGCAGAGTGAGGCAACTGCCGCCGTCAGGCTTGCCCGGTCCTCAGGGCTTGCGGCGATGAGCCTTTCAAGAATTGCCTGATTGAGTTTGTGTAGTTCGAGCCCACGAATCTCGGCACGCAGTTTCTGAAGATCTCCGCAGAGAAGCTCTGCCCGACTCTTCGCGGTAGTACCTCGGTCGAACAGCGGGTAAGCGGCATTGAGAAATGCCGTCTGTTCCCCAGCAACGGCCGACAGTGTCTGCTCGTACTGAGCGATCCATGCTCGGGCGGCATCGGCAGCAGGTACCTGAACGGTCTGTGGACACCGGGCCACCACATTGAGTCGAGTGCCCTCAGCCTCGGCCAAAAGCCGCAGCGACTCGCGGAGCCGAAGCGTCTGTGATGCATCCTGTGGAAAGCTCGCCAGTGACTCCAACAGGACCTTATCGACGACGGATTCCAGCCACACATCCGCGGCCGCCGTGCACTCGCGTTCAATCTGTGACGCCAAGGGCTCGGGAACGGATTCAAGAAAATGCTCGAGTGCGGGCTCGTAGGGCAGCTTCCCAGAGGTGGCGGCGTACACCGCATTGAGTTTCTCGAGAACCTGCTGGTATCGGTCAATGAAATCGCTCTCACGTGCGACTCGCAGCAGGTGACCAATCATCTCCGGCTGACTCTGAAAATCCCCCGTCACACTTGGGCCATCGGTTTCGAGCCATGCCGCGAGTGGTTCGGGGTTATGAAGGCTGAGTGCCAACTCGCTGGGCGGCCCGAGGGCAACCCGGGACTCTTCGGCAGCCAGTAGAGCCGTGAAGTCTCTCCTGAACGCCTCGATCTCATGCGGGCTGCTACCAAATGTCGACAGCACCTGAAGCGGACTGCCTTCATAGTTGGCGTCGAGCCAGAGCGGAGCGATTGTCGTACACGCGTCGCTCACCGCTTTGATTTCGGCATCTGTAAGTCGCCCGACGACTTCCTGCAGACGCATCAGAAGTTGCTGGTCGAGAGCCGCAGGTGAAACGTTCTCCAGGGAATTTTGGAGAAGGCGGATATAGGCCGTAATGACCGTCGGCGACTCAAAAAGGGCGAAACGAGACGCGATACCCTGAAGCCTTGCCTCGCTGACTCCGCGTAGAAGCCCGCCATGTTTCTCGAACCACGCCGCCAGTGGTTCGGGGTCATGAAGGCTGAGTGCCAACTCGCTGGGTGGCCCGAGGGCCGCCCGAGACTCTTCGGCGGCCAGTAGGGCCGTGAAGTCGGCTTGGAACGCATCGCACGTGTGGTGGTCACTGCCGAAGGGCAGGAGCACCCGCAGGGGGCTGTCCTCGTAGTTGGCTGCGACCCAGTCCGCCACGTGCCGCGACATCCCCTCGGCGAGTCGGCTCGCCGGGTTCTCGTCGAGCTGCGAAACCAGATTTCTCAGACCAGGCGGCTCGTCGATATGCGGCTGGTCTGAGGCGTACAGGGCCGCCAACCGCTCGAAAGTCTCGATGTACTGCGACCCATAGCGATCCACCTCAAATGCAGGTCCGCTTACCGCGAAACAACGCAGATGATCCGCGGCCACGCCTGTGACAAACGCCGCGTTCTCTGCGATCCACGTCGAGAGGCGATCCGGATCAGTTGGCGGGATGACATACTCGTGCTTCCGAGCCGTGGCCATCCGATGTTTCTCTACCGTATCGAAGTCCTGTAGGGCAGCCTGGACATGCCGACACACGTCAGGATCGGCCTCAAAGTCCCGAAGGACGTGCAGCGGGCTCTCTTCATAGCCGGCAGAGAGCCACAGCGTTGCGTGCTGGCCGCAGAGTCCCGCAATGACGTCACACTCAGCCGTGTTGAGGGCCGTCAGCAACTCGCCCACGATCTCGGCCGCGACTGGCTCCCGGGAGTGTTGCAACTGGAGCGTGAGCAGGGACGCCACGAGTTCCCGGTACACGTCACCGATCCCGTGGTCACGAAACAAGGCCTGCAAAGGCACGGCCGCAGCCAGTCGCGAGTCGGATAGGCTCTCCAGATAGCCGCGGTGCTCCCTCAGCCACGCATCCAGGTTCTCAGCGGGCACGCGTGCGAGTGACGTTGCTCGTCGTGGTGGAAGTGCGGCCCGGACCTTCTCGGCAGCCACGAACTCACTGAAGGATGCTCGGAACTCAGAGATTGTCGCGTCGTCGTGCGGAAACTGCAGCGTGGTGGATAGCGGGCTGTTCTCGTACTCGGCCTCCAGCCACTGTCCGGCGACCGCCCCACAGGACTCTTGAAGATCCGCGACCGCGACATCCGCCTGATCGCTCAGCAACCGCCGTAACGCTGGAGCATCAACAGGTGGCCCCGAGGCTGTTTCCTCGAGTGCGATCAAGTCAGCCAAGATCTGTCGGTACGTCCGCCCTGAGACGTCATCGATGCGAGCGACAGCGTCGTGCTGCCCGTCGATCTGGGCTTCAAGCGTTTCGATCTGTTTCGCTAACCCCTCCGCACGCAACTGGTTTCGCTGTGCGTCGGAGGCGTCCGCCTCTGCGAGAGTCTCGAGCTGCTCTCGGACCGCCCGAACGAGCGGCTGCCGGTCCTTGGTGACATTGGTCACCATGGCAAGCCGGTTCTCGAGGTCCTCCGCCACGAGCCGCTTGCGGACCACTTCCAGAGCCGGGAGCTTTTGGCAGACGATCAAGACGCTCCTGCGATGACCGATGCAATCCGCCACGAGATTCACGATCGTCTGGCTTTTGCCAGTGCCCGGCGGGCCTTGGATCAGCAGTCCGGGGGCTGAGCGTGCCCGTACGATCGCCTCTTCCTGAGACGGGTCGCTATGCGTGATCAGATACCTGTCTGAGATGGGGACATGCCCGGCGCGGCCGCCCGCGTTCGTGCCGGCCCCGGAAGTCATTTCGGTCACCCTGAGCATCGGCTCGAGTGCTGTGCCTTCCGCGGGCCGTTGTTTGAGCTGGCGAAGATCCTCCACCAGCGACTGCCCCATGAACTCCATGTGAAAAAGAACTGCACTGCACACACAGCGTTCGTCGCCGGCTGCAACGCCACTGAGGTCACGAGGCAGTGGTTCCAGAGACCGCCCGGCAGGGGCCGCCTTGACGCCGAAAGCGTCGATGATTTCGCCGATTTTCGTGACCGCTCTCTCCAAGACGTCGTCGGCGATGGACTGCCATTCCCGCGCACCTTCAAGACCGAACATGCCCGTGAAAGCGGGATTCAGCAGGACCTCACGGCCCTCGCCGTCGAAGGCGACGGAAAAGTCCCCGCGACTGCCGACCTCTCCGTTCACCTTGACCGGCCAGAGCAGTATGGGAGCAAGCCGTGGAGCGGACCTCTCGGCTCGATCCCGGCGGAGGAGAAACGGAAACGCGATGTAGGTTCCGTTGATGCCCGTATCCCGCTGGTACTGCGACGTGCGGTTCAGCAGGTTCCGCATCCGTCGTTCCGGGCCATCCGGGTTCTCGAATACCCGAGCATCGAGCCGAAAAGTCCGGTCATCTGACTTCTGGAGCAGGTTCTCGAGCAGGGCCGCCGCGGAGTCCAAGTCGAGGGCCAATTCGGTGACGTCGATACGGGGCGTCGTCTTGGCAATCGTCATCCTGACGAGCTGTCCCCGCAGGATCGCCCCGGAGATTTTCTTCTCGAAGAAGTCCAGAACAGATGAGACGTACTCCTGATGAGGAGGCTTGGCCCACCGGCTTTCCGGCACATTCAACAGCAGCAGAATGCTTTCGATGGGCAGCCGACGCTCGAGTCGAAACTCATCCGCCCATGCGTCACAGCGTTCCTGCCCACACCGGGCGAAGCCCTTCAGGCGATCGTCGAGCAACGCGTAGAGCTCACGACGTGGTCTGGCCAGATGCCCGTTGATGTCGTCCACGGCCGGAGCAGCGAGACTGTATCGGGTCGCGGTAGTCGTGACGGCATCGACAATGTCTGGGCACGAGCGGAACTGATCGAGCGTGGCGGCCAGAAGCAGAATCAGGTCCTCGTCCGAATGCTGCTTACGGCCGAGAATTGACGCCAGGCTTTGCTGCCAGGCGTCAGGGAAGTCCCGCCGACGTGAATCCCAAAGAGCTGTCAGCCTGGCACGAGACGTCGACAGAGCCAGAACCTGAAACGACTCCTCGTCGAGCGTGATCCCCAGGGCTTCCGCCCGAGCACGAATCGCTAACGCACGTCTGGCGAGGCGTTGGAGCCAGTTGTCGGGCTGCACGCCGTACTGGCTGAGAAGGTCTGGTATCGGCCCGGCGATCAAGTCGTACCCAGCAGAAGGGTTGCTCAAGAGCCAGGGAGGATTGACGATCGCCTCCTCGAAAATCAGCGGCAGTTGGGGGTTGAGTAGCTGCAGGGCGACGCCGAGCCGAAGCCCGACCACCGGCTCGATCCTCTGGCCCAAATCCCGCAGGCCCGACACCGTTCTTCCGTCGAGCTTGAGGTCTTCCGCCCATCTGGCAATTTGCCCGCGAGCCAACAGATCACATGCGTCGGACCAGTTCGCCGTCCGTGACGCGTCAATGGCGAAGCGTCGAGCGTCCGTGTACTGCCTGCCACCGAGTGACAGCGTGGGGCCGGTCTCTGGGCCCGTCTGACCGCGACTGTCGTCAGCCACTGCGGGGGACTCACCATCCAGCCACGCCCGGACTTCCTTCCACTGCCACCGCTGAGAGCGGTCGACGGTGAGCAGCCCTCGGAGCAGCAACTCCAGGCGTGGGTCGAGCCCGCGTGGGATTGGGGCCCCGGTCGCGTTGACATGGATCAGGAACAACTGGTCGTTGATGCCGGCAAAACACTCGCCTCGCGTGAGAATCCCCAGCAGGATCATGCCGAGGCCCCACCAGTCAGACGCTGATGCCACGCCTCCCATGATCGCCTCGGGGGCGGTGTAGCGAGTGACCTCGAGCGGCGATTCGACATCAAGATCGAGGTCGGAGAGCCTGCCGGACTCAAACCCCGTGATGACGACGTCCAGAGGCTCCCGGGATCGCACCAGAATATTGTCGGGGCTGAGGGCTCTGTGACGGAGCCCGACGTCCATGAACGCGGCGAGAGCCCTGCCGATTTCATCGACAAGGCGAGCGATCATCGCAGTGTCGCTCGGTTCGATTTCCAGGCTGACGAGACTGCCTCCGAGGATCTCCTCGGTCACGTGATAGGCACGCCCATCCCACCGGCCAAACTCGAGCAGCTCCGCAATATGGTCGTGGGGAACACGCCTCTGCAGGGCTTCGTACACCGTCACATCTGGTTCGGCACCCGGGCTGTAAAGCGTCAGTACCGCCTCACGCCCCCCCGGCTCCCGACGAACGCGATAGCGGGTTCGTACGCTCCCGTCCGCAGGCAGCTCGCTCAGCACAGCCCAGCCGGCGATCTCCCGGGCAGGAGGGGCCGCCGTGAGTTCGCAGTTGCATTCCGGGCAAAGCAGATCGCCCAGACTGATTGCGTGCCCGTTGGGACAGCGTAGGGGTGCCTGCGTCTCCGTGCCGGCAACTGGGTTGGGCTCATCGGACCCTGCTGAGCTGCCGCGTGCCTCATGAGCGTCGCGGATCTCCTCGCTGGTCAGGTCCCAGTTGCACGGCGAACCGTTTAGGTCGTTGCCACAGACAATCTCGTCGACTCCGCGACGGCTGCCGCACCTCGGGCACTCACGGTAAAACCCCGACGTCGTCATCGAATCACCTGCTCGGTGGTCCGAGTCACGATGCCGCGGCTTGCGACAAGGGCCTGCAGACGCTCAAGGTCGCCCCGCCTGGGAATGCCCGCCATCCAGGCGGTGCCACTGTCGTCGACCATGAGGTCGATGTGGTCGTCTCTGGTGTCCCGCGGTCTCTCGAACTCGGCGAATCGTGTCCGCCCGAGGACTGTCAGCGTGTGGAGCGATTGGTTGTCGCTGCCCATGAGCGGCCGCGTCTGGGAAGCCGTCCTGTCAAAAGGCTCGGAAATCACCGCGTCGATCAGGCCCTGCCATCTGTCGAGCCAGGGTACAAGCATGCCGTAGGGCAGCCCCGAATAGACGAGCACGTCGCTGCCCGGTTGCCGCAGGACCGACAACCCCAGCAGCAACTCCCCCAACGCCTCGGGCTGCTCAAACGGCTCGCCGCCGGAGATGGTTACGCCGTCTGCTATCTGGGCATACCCTGCGACGGCCTCGAGCACTTCAGCGACAGCGACGTGTCCTGTGTGGCTTGACCAGGTGTCGGTCGATATGCAGCCGGGACACTGGATGCTGCAGCCCTGAAACCAGATGCCCAGCCGCTGTCCAGGGCCCAGCGTCGTGACCGGGAAGTGAACGCGTGACAGTGCCATGCTCTCGCTCATAGCCGCGGCCCTCAGCGTTCCTCGATTGCCAGCGTGGTCACGGCTCCATGCTCGATCTGCTCGAGCGTCCAGCGAGAGCCTGCTTTCGCATCGTGGTCGAACAGAATGCGTGCCAGCGGATTGACGAGGTGCGCCTCGACCTGATTGCGAATTCCGCGACCGCCATTGGAGAGGTCCGCCAGACACAGGTCCTCAAGACGCCTACGAACTGGTTCTGCGATCTCGACCTCGATGCCGGTCGCCGCCAGATCTTTAAGCGTCGCCGCCACCATGTGCTCGAAGATCTCGTGAGCCACTGTGGGGCGAATGAAGTCGAAGACGATAATGTTCTCGCCAATCCGGTTGAGAATCTCGGGCCGATTCAGGACAGCCTTGAAGTGGCGGTCGATTTCGGCCCGCACTTTCGCCTTGACGACATCGGGCTCTTCGTCCTGGGATACGTGCAGGACGCGGTTGCCGTCTGCATCGAGACGGTAGATGCCCAGATTCGACGTGAAAATGATGAAGGCCTCTGAGAAGTAGACCCGGTCACCACGGCCGGACGTGAGCACGCCGTCGTCCAGAATCTGCAGGAACTTGTCGAGGATCCGGGGGTGGGCCTTCTCGATCTCGTCGAAGAGAATCACGCAGAATGGCTTTTCCCGTACAGCATTGGTCAGTTCGCCGCCGACGTCGTAGCCGACATATCCTGGCGGTGCACCGATGAGTCGCTGGTCTGCATGCTCGGCCGAGAACTCCGACATATCGAAGCGGATGTAGGCTGACTCGTCGCCGAAAAGCAGGCTGGTTATGGTTTTCGCCAGCTCTGTCTTGCCGACGCCTGTGGGGCCGGCGAGAAACGTGACGCCTCTGGGGCGGCCGCCACGCTTCGTCCCTCCGACGCCCGTGATGGCCCGCTTGATGATGTCGAGGGCGTGGGTGACAGCGTGCTCCTGGCCACGAACCCGCTGCGAGATGAAGTCCTTTGCGTTCCGGATCTTGTTGCGGTCGATCTTTCGCCACTGGTCGTCCGTCACACCGACCTTGTAGCGTCGCACGGCATCGGGAATCCGGTCGAACGAAAGCCCCTCACTCCGGCCGAGCTGGGCGATGGCGTGCAGGTCCGCTAACAACAGCCCCTCGGTCTCTTCCACAAAATCCGATTCGGCCGCCAGCAGGGCTTCAGCGGATGCTCCGCTCGCACCGGGCAGCGTTCTCAATAGGGAAGGAACCACCGATCGGCGGGCGATGTTGTCCGGCTTCGCTATCGGGATCTGCCGGATTTTCGGATTCCCCATCAGAAGCCAGTCCGGCAGATCGCCCTCCTTGTCGACGATCCAGATGACCGTGTTGAAAAACGGCTTGCCTTCGGGACCTATGGGCCGGGCTTTCGCTGTTACCGAATAGACCTGGGCCCGCGAGAAGAAGGGGTGCTCGTCTCTCGAGAGCGAGTCACTTCGAACGACGAGCCGAGCCGCAAAGTCGATGATCAGGGCGATTGGCGGGCCGTCGGCGAAAACAATTCGTTCGAGAATCACCCCAAGCGCCGCCAGATCCGTGGCTGAGTGCGTGTCGGGCTGGCACCCGACGCGAGCCAGCAACTCATCCGCTGGTGACAGTCCGCCGGTTCTGGATATGGCCCGAGCCCCCCGGACACAGTCGAGAGACAAGACCTCGGCGTAGCCTGCCCCAAACAGCTCGCGGCCGATCGCTGCCTGCAAGGGAATCGTGCTGAACACCCCGGGTTGCACCTGGTATGCCTGCAGGTCCTGCACGTTGCCTGACAGAACAAACTGGCTTTTGAGCGGCAGAAACCTAAGAAGGTCCCGGAGCCAACGCGGCTTCTGTTCCCCGCTATCGGGACTCGCGGGAGCGTTGTGGCCTCGTGCAGGCACGCCTGTCTGCTGGTCACGAGACGCTTCTGGCTGAGTCATGTGCTGAGATACCGCGTGTTCAAGAAGCATGGGTCCAACGAGGTTGCATTTTGGAGTCCGCACATTGCTTGTGAGAGTGACGACACGGGAGCCAGCCACGGCCCAGAGGTCGCGGCAAGGCGATTGAACAGGTCACTCAACGCATTCGCTTAGCCCCGAGTGCCTGCAAGAGTTCCGGGTCCTCAGAGCGGCCCAAAGTGATGGCCTCCGCAGTAGCCCATGATCGCCGTTTGGCCCCCCTCGGCAAAGCGGATTCCGATTTCCGCCGGAGGGGGCAGCGAGTGAAAAAATTTCCAGCGTAATGAGCCGAGGGACAAGGTTGGTCCTTCGGTGGTTTGGGTCGGAAAAACAGGGCCCAACGCTCGGTGGAGTGCGGCTCGGAAACGGTTTGACCGCCCATCTCGCAGGGGGATACTGCCAGTTGGCCCACCCCGCAGGACCAGCACCCATGCCAGGCAAACTCACGAGCAAGAAGTTCGCAGCGGTCGTGGCGATGATCCTCGACCTGGAGAACCTCATCGACGGCGAGAAGTGGCTGCTCGACCGCGAGGCGGCAGAGAAGTGGAAAGCCGACCCCTGGGATGGAGCCGACACGGTGATCTGCGAGGTGCTGCCCGCCGACCCGCACCCTTCGAAGATCTACGTCGCCTCGCCCTACGTCGTCGAACTGAGCTGGCTGCTGGACAACCTCAAGATCATCTGCTCGGACTTCGTCTTCTACGGCAACAAGCACGCCTTCTACGGGCGGCTGGCGGATGCGGCGAACAGATACCTGAGCCAGCGACCCCCGGCCCAACAGAACGCCAAAGATCTGTGCTTCGCTGTTGCCCGGGAAGCCACTCGAATCGCGGAGGAAGCTCATCGGGGCGAGTTGTCGGGGGTTCGCGACGAGGTCCGGATCAAGCAGATCTGGGTTCACCTGCATCCCGGGGCCGGTGAAGATGGTGCTGGGTTGGCCGTGTACCGATCGCCCGAGGGGCGGGGATCATCGCTTGCCAACGAGACCTTCACGTTCAGGAACAAGACCTACCGCATGGGCGAAATGCGTGACCTAACGCCCGAGGACGAGCACTTGCTGCACATTGCCGAGTATTTCGAGGTCCTGAAGAAGCCCGGCTAAGTGACTGCGGGGCACGCCACCATTAACCGCCACCAATCTAGGTTTTGAGTTCCCGAATGCGTTGCACACGCCACCCACATGGGGTATTCTCCCTAGGACCTAAGGCGAGTGCCGACCCCATCATCAATCGCTGCCACTGGCTTCGGTCGTTTTGGCGGTCTAGGGTTGTGATTTCCATTCAGCCTGGAGGTGTAATGTGATGCGACGGCCACTCACGATTTTCGCTTTTTGCCTTGCGATGATGTGTAACCCTGCCCACGCGGTAAACCCGAGGGTAGTCCGCCTGTTGATCCCGAAACCGAAGTTTTACGGGCCGAGATCCCCGTCTCCTAACCCCTTTGCGCATCCAGGTGCGGTCAAGGCGATAGCGCGTTTACTAGAGGACCGTACGCTTTCCGAGAGAGATGATGAGCGAAGCAATTACTATTTTAAGGATCCGCATAACGCCTGGGCTCCATTCGGCATCGGAACGCCCGCCCGACTGGGGCACCGTGATGCGGAGTTAGTCCCCAACATGAGCTCAGTCGAACTATTCACTCTCATTGATGCGGCGGTGGGCGAGTACCTCGATGAGTTTCGGGCTATCCATGGGGATGAGGCCTGGGCCCAAGAGAGACGTCAAATCAACAAAGACGTGACCGAGTCAAAGATGGCCCTCCAGTCAGGTTTCAGAAGTCCGATCGTGACGATCTATCGATTTCCGCCAGCCGAACACTTGGCCCGTGATCCTTACCGGTCGATTCACGGTAGTTTTATATCCCCTACGGCTGCCTTTTATGCTGCACGCACTAGAGACTAACGCGATAGTATTGTGTGTGCTGGGGGGCCGGATTACACCACCACCTCGCCCTTAGCAGTCAATGGTATTGCGTTGCGTCCGTTTTCTGTGAGATCTCCTCATGGCAGATGAAGGGCCCGGTCGGCATATCCGGCGACTGAACTTCGACACTCCGGGCAGGCGAAGGTGTCGGGATCCGCACACTAGGCGACCTTGGGATTGGCGGAAACTTGACAAAGATGCCAACCCATGCACGACCACGCCGCCATCATGCAGGCCATTCTTGAGGGCTACGTGCTGCCCGTCGGGGGTGACCACGGGGTTGTCCACTGGGCGAGGGTGCTCGAGAACGGCCTTCGCGTTGCCGAGGTGACGGGTGCTGATCCAGAGGTCGTCACGCTCTTCGCCCTGTTTCATGACTCGCGTCGGGTGAACGAGTACCGGGACGACGGCCATGGACTGCGAGGGGCTGATTTCGCCCATTCATTGCGGGGCCGCCTTGTGCACCTCGACGACACGCGTTTCGACTTACTGTACGAGGCGTGCCGGTTGCATACCGACGGCCACACAGAGGGCGATGCGACGCTGCAGGCCTGTTGGGACGCCGACCGACTGGACCTGGGACGTGTCGGAATCACGCCCAAGCCCCATAGACTCTGCACTGACGCCGCCCGGGAAATTCTCGCGTGGTCTCATGGGCGGGCGATCCAAGGGCATGTCCCGATGACCGTTTTGGATGCGTGGGGCTGTTCTCACGAGATACCTCCCAGGAAGCCGCGATAGCCTCAGCCAAAACTCAGGGCGTGAATTTGCCGCTAATTGAATTTCCCCATGGTCCGCATCGGCTTTCGAATCCCGTCGCTCAAGAAACGCCTCTCGGCCAGAACGAGCGTCAGGCGGGCTCTTCGGCACCGGGCTGGCCTGAAAGTTCCACGTGGCTGGGGCTGGCTGACGAACCCGAGGAAAGCCGCCTACAACCGGGTCTACAACAGGACGACGCGGGGATGCCTGGTCGTGCTCGCGTTCTGGCTCATGCTGGTGACGGTCGCGGGAGTGGTGCTGGCGGGTGTGGTGGTCGGGACGCGGTGAGAGCCCATGCCGAAGAACATCCCACGCACCGGCAAACGCGATCGGCCCAAGACCAGCGTGAAGGGCAAACGATATCTTTGTGCGAAGTGCCGGAAACGCAGCCCGAAGCCCGTGAAGCATTCGGCCCCGTGGTATTGCCCGAGGTGTGTGGCGGAAATAGCTGCAAAAGAAGCTGCCGTGACGAGGGTGGTTGAGGCTCAGTTGGCAGCGGTCCTCGGCAAAGCAGGCAAGAAGGCCGCTTTTGCTCAGGAATGACGTCGCGGGGCTGTCTCTCGAGCCGTGTTGAATTACTCATTAACTCCCACCCGCGGCTACCCCATCTGGCGGGTACGGGCTTTAACGTAAAGTCGTTGCATTGAGTTTCCTGTAAAGTAAACTCCCGACACCACGCGTGCCTTTATGTCTCGCACGCCACGTTTCCCTCCCCGGAATTCTCATAGTCATGGCCACACCCGCCGCAAAGAAGCCCGCCGACGTCAACAAGTCCGCCGAGATCCGCAAGATCGCCACCAGCATGAAGGCCAAGGGTGAAAAGCCCCGGCCGAGCGTGATCGTCGTCGAGCTCAAGAAGCAGGGAGTCACCGTCGCCCCGCCCCAGGTCAGCAACATCTTGAAGAAGATGGGCTTCCGGCCGCTCAGGAAGCGTAAGGGTGCCGCCAAGGCGAAGGCCGGTCTTGCTGCAGCCAAGGCAACGTCGGCAAAGT
>Ga0172376_10003785_pt1 | contig 17672 bp, 17 predicted proteins | sample Lak35m_FD_121114 | JGI IMG/M metagenome (GOLD analysis project Ga0172376, IMG submission 121114) | Freshwater microbial communities from Kabuno Bay, South-Kivu, Congo - kab_092012_35m | ecosystem: Environmental > Aquatic > Freshwater > Lake | place: Democratic Republic of the Congo: South-Kivu... | reverse complement strand
TCCTCGCCGCGAAGGCCCTGAAGAAGAGCGGACAGAAGCGCGGCACCGTCTACCACCTCGGCAGCGGCAGCGTGCCCGCGGCGGGGGAGGCGGCCCCGGCGAAGGCCGGCAAGAAGCGCGGCCGGAAGAAGGCGTAGGATCACCGCAAGCGGGCCGAGTTCTCTCCCTCCTCCTATCAGCTCGGCCCGACAGGGGGCGCCGCGTCACTCTCCTTGACGCGGCGCCCCCGTTCTTTTTCCCGGGGGTGGCAGGCCTGCAGGGCGTGTCCGGGGCGAAGAGGGGTGGCCTCGTGGGGTCAGGCACGGCTGCCTGCGCGCGCGCGTGAGCGACTGAGCAAGACCCACAGGACCCACGGGCTCAGGTGACGGTCCGGGGCGCGCCCGGGTAGGGCCAGCTCGGGGCGTCTGGGCGTTCACTTCCCCATGTGGGGACGCGTCACGAGCGCCGTCCCCTGATTATCAATCAGCGCCGAAATGCGGGGAACCAGCGGTGAACCAAAGGAGAACGTTGCATTTCGAAGTTCCCCGATCATTCGAGGTCGCGCGGCAAGTTCCCCGCTGGGGAACCAGCGAAGTGGCCCGCACGCCTACGAGAAGGCCGATTCGCTCCTCAAGTTCCCCGCTCAAACCCCCCTGGCGCGGTGTACCAGCGGAGAACCAGGAATGGCCCGAAAACGGGGGTCGGTAGGAATGCCTGCCACGCTGGCACCCTCGAATTCCGTCTGCTGCCCGAAATGCGGCACCCTACGTCCCATTCATCAGGAAATCGGACCTCGGCCACTGTGGGCCAACAGTGGCGTCATTCAGGTCGCATTGCCTTCATCCTCGAGCGCATCGTCAAGGCGCCGGCCTGATCCCTGATTCCTCGGAGCACCGCCCCGAGCTACGCCGGGGTGAGGTTAGCCGAACGGTCACAGAATTGGCCACTTGTGCGCTTTTAGCCAATGCCTGTCCGCTGACCCTTCCGCATCAGGCCAGGGCTCAAAAGGAGCGGGCCGCAGCCCTCCGCCACTACTTATTGCTCAACCGGGCCCAAGCTTCGATAAACTTCGGCCCCATATGTGCCACGATGTCGCGGCGCAGCATCCTCTCGCGTTGCCTCTACCTGGACAGGGCTCGCATTCTCCAAGAGGCGGGCGATCGATGGGAAAGAATGCGTCTTGAGAACCATCGCAAACCTCGGGGATGAGCGGAGATCCAAGCTGGACCGAGCAGGAGATCGACGCCTGGCTCGCCCGCGGAGGTGGGTTGCTTGGTCGCTCCCAGTCGAGCAGGAACCCGTGCGCATCTCCAACCTCCGAACGCCTCCGGCAACCTGCGCAGCTCTCCGCCCTCCTCCGAGGCTCCAGGTCAGGCCACTTCAGGCCCAGAATCGAATCGGCCCAGATCACTCTCTGCGGCACCCACTCAAGATGGAGGAGAGCCAAATTACATCCCTATCTCCCTTCTGAAGCTCCCAGCCGCATGAAAGATGCGTTCTTAGTGATGATATTGAATCTCTCTTGCTTCAACTTCTTCACTTCCCTGTTCAGCCGCGCCAACTCTGGCGACTTCTCCTCCGTCAGTCGATAAAGGGCGTGCCAGCCATCGTGTTCCACGCGAATTCTCCAAATGTCGCCGGGCTTGCGTTGAACCTCCGTTGTTCCTCTCTCCACTTCGGGATCAGCTTCTAGTGCCGCGACGAACGCCCTCTGAAGCTCTGCAACATACTGGCTCTTCACGAAGTCGATCCTGGCATCCACATCTGCGGTATGCGTGAGCATTAAGCTGACGTCAATATCATCTGGCACGGAGGGCAGGTTTAGCATCCGACTTGGATCCTCGAAGTCCTTCCCCACAAAGAGCGTGATCATTTGGCCTGCATCGCGGTCGAAGATTTGTCGGGCCTTTTCTGCAAGCATCGGTCGAACTTGACCCAAAGAAGAATGATCAGCTTGAAGAGCTTCATCCTCCAAAGATGACCGGGAATGACTCCCTTCAGTTTGAGCAGACACCACCGAGTTCATTTTCCGCGGCGATACCTCCGTAAGCACATCAGTACCGAGAGCCCCGGTCGACCCCTCCTCGCTGCCCGTATCACTACCATCACGGGTACCTGCGGCCTCATATCGCCCCCTGTTCCCAACATAGAGGGTCAAGCAGATCGCTCCACCTACGAGGCCTGCTGCCGCCAGAAGAATTGAAGGTCTCACCGTGACTCGCATGGAGTACAGTCGCCAAAACCCAGCGCAGTAAGGCCGCACGCTTGGACTGTGCCTGTCCACATTCGCGAATCGCCACATAGGATTTTCCCATAATCACTCCAATATCCATTGCCATCAGGATCTGTTATCGTTGTGCAGAAAAGCGGCCCGCCATCATGCTGTTGGCAGATCCTGATCTTGTTGGCAGCAACGGACCAAGTAATATCGACGAAGTAATCGCATCCATTACCCGCACCGCAAAAGATGTCGCACTCGCTCCCATACAGGGATACCGAAACAGCGACAGAACCGCAGCTGTTGCTATCCATGTCGCTTTGAGGCTCAGCATAACAGCCACACTCCTCCGGCCTAGACGGCGCGGAATGGGAGAGGGAAGTCAAACAATAGGCAGCCAACAGGTATCTGTTCATTTTGTAGATCCCTTCTCTTGGTTTTGATCTAGAGGTCTGGGGGAGCCCATCCCCTGTCACCTGGTAATCGACTCAATTCGAGATCGAAAGGCAAGGCTACGGCGAGACAGATCCCCGTAAGCGCCTTCTGCCTAAGCAGTTACGCCAGGTCAAGAAACTTCACCTGGGCGAACAGCGCGATGGTCGCCCTGAGACGGCCGTGAAGGTGGTCGTCGTGCCCCCTGTCCCTCCCGAAAATGCCGTCCTGGCAGGTCCCGGGGCTTCGGCGGCTCTTCTCGCGCTTGAGCGGTGGCGAGGAAGCGGAGGGTGTCGTCGAGGTTGAACGAGACCCAGCCGAGGAAGCCGCGCTCGATGTCTACCGCCGGCGCGGGCGAGAGCTTCACGGCCGTGACGAGGACCCGGCTATTCATCGCAGGTCCTGCCCTTCTCTACGTGGGGAAAAGAAGGTTGGATCTCAGTCTGAGTCTCGGTCTTACCTCCCTCCTGTCCCTCCCGAAAATGCCGTCCTGGCAGGTTCCGGGCCACTTCCAGCTCGCCAGGGTCCAAGGACGGAACGATCCGGACTCCACCGCCTGGTGGAGACAGATCGCGACCACGGCGATTCTGACGCGAGAGTCGGCGGCGGCCGACTCAGGCGGCCCGGCGGTAGCTGTGGTGGAGTCCGCCGAGGTGGGCGCGGGCCTCGACGGGGCCGGTGCCGACGAGGCGCGGCGAGTGGGTCGGTCGTTCGCCGGCAAGCGACTGGTGCGGGCGCTCCTCGTTGTAGTACTCAACGAATTCGTCGAGGACCCGCTGCGTGTGGCTCTCGCCGAGGAGGATCATGTGGTCGAGACACTCGCGCCGCAGCGTGCCGATGACGCGCTCGGCGAAGGCGTTCATGCGGGGTGCGCGCGGAGCGGTCACGAGCTGGCGGAGGCCGAGGGATCGCAGGACCGACTTGAACTCGGCTCCGTAGATGGCGTCGCGGTCGCGGAGGACGTGGCGGAGCTGCCCGGGCGAGCAGGCTTGGCGAATGACCTCGGCGGCCCAGGCGCCGCTCGCGCGGGTCGTGACCTTGCAGGCGAGGATCCTGCGGCGACCGAGTTCCATGACCACGAATCCGGTCAGCGAGCGGAAGGTCGCGGTCGGGATCGTGAAGAAGTCGCAGGCGAGGATCTCGCTCGCGTGCTCGTAGAGGAACGCTCGCCAGGTCGGGGACGGCGGACCGCGGCGGCGGACCATGTATTTCTCCACGGTCGACTTGGCGACGTGATGGCCAAGGAGGCGGAGTTCGTCGCGGATCCTCGGTGCGCCCCACAGGTGGTTCTCGCGGGAGAGGCGGCGGATCAGCTCGCGCACTTCGACCGGGACGGGCGGACGGCCTGGTTTCTTGCGCGAGCGCCAGCGCCAGATGAGACGCCAGCCTGCACGGTGCCAGCGGACGACGGTTGCGGGCTGTACGAAGCCGAGGGCGTCCTGCCAGCCAGCCCATAGGCGCCGGAAGATCACCCAGAAGAGGCGGTCACGAACTCGGGCGCGCGGTTGATGGACGGTGCGTCGGAGCACGGCGACCTGCTGGCGGAGAGCGACGTTCTCGAGGGTGAGCTGGACCTTCGGGACCAGAAGAGCGCGCAGCAGGATGAGGAGCATCGGCTTCTCATCGGCCGAGGCCGCCGGCGACTCGCCGAGCTCAGGCGGCCGAGTTCAGGGCCGCGAGAATCGTCCGGCGACTGACGCCCAGCGCGGTGAGCGCATCGATCAGGCGGTCGATCGTGATCGTGGACAGACCCGCTTCCATGCGAGCCACCCGGGCCTGGGACGTGCCGATTACCTTCGCGGCCGCAGCTTGGGTGAGCCTCTTGCGCTTGCGTGCCTGCTGGAGCGCCAGGGCGAGCGCAGCGCGGAACTCGACGATCACGAGGTCTTGCTCGGACAGGTCGCACAGCTCCGCGACGTCCGTGTCCACCCACTTGCTTTCGTTGCTTCGGTTCATGATCTCTTCAGCTCGCCGGGTGAGCTCGCGAGAATGATGCCGCGCGTTTGCTCGGAACGCCGGGATGTCAGGATCCCTGGATCGGCAGGGGACGGACGCGCATGCGGTGTCCCTCGATCGTGACGACGGCCCCCTGGGCAAGGATCGGTCGCAGGGTGTCCAGATGTGCGAGCAGGAGCGATAGCTGCGCACCTGGAAGTCGCGGAGCTCCGTGTCGGAAAAGGAGGACGGAAGGCTTCGTCGAGGCGCGTAGAGCCAGGATCTGCCCGAAATCCGTGTCGGCCGAGACGATCACTCGTTCTTCACGCTCGGCCAGGAGGAACAGGACTTCATCGGCCGCCTTTGCCAGGCCGAGCTCACGCACATGGGTGGCCTCGAAACCGGCGGCACGCAACCCGCGGGCGAGAGCCGGCGAGAGGGCGTTGTCGATCAGGTTCACTCCGCCTTGCGTAGCGGCAGCTCCCGTTCACGCACCGCTTCGGATGCGTAGAGCAGGGCTTCGCGGAGGTCGGCGCGCTCGAGGTCCGGATAGGCCTCGAGGATCTCGGCTTCGCTGGCGCCCTCGGCGAACATCCCCACCACCGTCGCAACCGGGATGCGCAGTCCACGCAGGCAGGGCACGCCCCCCATCCTGTCCGGCTCCACACTGATGCGCTCGAACTTCATGCCCTCAAGCTATCACATCCCCACCGCGCGCCTGGTGCGGGCGAGGCCTGCGAAGACGATGCCTTCATCGGCATGGCTGGCTGTCCCGGCGAACGTGAGGCTAGGCGGTCGATCGTGATCGAGGACTGACCGGCCCCCATCCGGGCCAGCAGGGCCGGGTGGCCCTCTGCGCGGCCTCCAGCGCGTGGCGGATCGGAACCCGGTCGTCACGCCGCGTCATGGAGCGAGCGGCTCGACTTCAGCACGTCGGCCCGGAAGTAGGGACTGAGGTCCTCGGCCGTGCGGAGATCGACCTTGCGGCCGCCGAAGAACGGCGCGAGCGCGTCCTCGAGGTCGAATAGCCCAAAGAAGCCCGTGGTTCGCCCAGGTTCGAACTCGATCAGGACATCGACGTCGCTCGTCGGCCCGAAGTCCTCGCGCAGCGCCGAGCCGAACAGGGCCAGGCTGCGAATCCCGTGCTGGCGACAGAATGTCGCCAGAGCGCTGGAGTTCAGCTCGAATCGGGTGTGCGGATCCACGGGTTGGGAGAGGTTAGGTGAGAAGGGCTGCGAACGGGAGGCTAGAAAGCAAGCTCCCCACGGGTCCGCTCCGGGATGGCGTCGAGCACCGCTTCCAGGTTGGCGCGCGAGAGAACCTGGGCTCCGTAGCGGATCATCTCGGCCGGCCAGTGCAGCGACGGGTCCTTCGTGAGCGACTCCATCAGAAAGAGCGGTCGCCCGAGGCGCAGCGCTTCCCAGCCCTGGTGAAGCGTGCCGCTCGATTCCCCGGCCTCGATGATCACGGTCGCGTCGGTGAGCAGGGCCATGGTCCGGTTGCGGCGCGGGAAGTTCGTGCGCTGCGAGGGAGTCCCGGGCGCGAACTGCGTGATCACGAGCTGTTCACGCACGAGCCGCTCCTGGAGCGGACGGTTTTCGGGGGGGTAGCAGTCGTCGAGGGCCGTGCCCAGGACGGCGATCGTGTGGCCGTGCTCCTCGATCGCAGCGGTGTGGGCGACCGCATCGATGCCGGCCGCGAGGCCACTCACGACGACCATGCGTCGGCCTACCAGCGCCTTGACCAGCGCGCGGGCCCGAGCGATGCCCTCGGGTGACGGCTTTTTCGTACCGACGACCGACACCCTTCGTCCGGCGTCGAACAGCTCGATCCTGCCGGCGACAAAGAGTTGCTCGGGCGCGTTCTTGCGCTCGACGTCGTTCAGCGGGCCGAGGAGGTCTTGCGGGGAGCAGGTCTGCACATGGGCACACTACCTCGGGCATCGGCGGAGCCCAACGGGGGCACGGGCATTCGAGCGTGGTTCGCATCCACCTGTCCCTCCAGAGAATGCGTTCCTCTCAAGTTCCGAGCCACTGCCGGCTCGCCAGGGTCCAAGGACGGAAGGTGGAGCGATCCGGACTCCGCCGCGTGGTGTGGACAGACCGCGACCACGGCCATTCTGCGAGAGGGAGAGCGACGTTCTCGGGGGCGAGCCGGACCTTCGGGACCAGGAGGGCGCGCTCCAGGAGGAGCATGGTCCCTCATCGGCTGAGACAGCGCGCAACGCGCGCCTCAGCGCGCCCTCGGCGGCCTTCGGCTCCAGTCCTGCGATACGTCCTGTCTCCGGTCGCTCACCGCTGCGCGAAGTCCGCGACAGCAGTTCGCAGCGCGTTGCCTTCCCGCGGGCTCGAGCGAGAGGTACGGTGCGGCCGTCATGGCTCAACGCAACAGGCCCAAGAACGACCGGATCCTGCTCGCAACCGTGACCGGCGAGCCGTTCCAGCTCGTGCGACTGTACTGGTCGATCCCGACGAGCACGGCGGTGACGCAGGCATTCACTGCGCTTCGGTGCATGGACGAAGACGACAAGGCTCGTTGCTGGGTGTGGCTCTATGACGGCGAAGCGGCCGCCCTCACGTTCGGCAAGCCGCGCAGCGCCCTGCCACCGGAAGTGCATCCCATCGCCATCGGCCGCTTCCGCTTGCTCCAGAATCGACTCGTCCTGGAGCTACGCTCGTTCGAGCGGGCCGTCGAGGCGGCGAAGTTCTTCGCACCCCTGTTCGGCCCGAAGGTCGTGCTCACTCGGGCTCGCGTCATCAACCGCTGGTTCGAGGCACAGGAGGCCAAGGGCGGGCTCGATGTGCTCGATCGCCTTCTGGATCAGGATGTCGTCGTCGTCGATCCGCAGCAATCTGATGATGCACTCGAGCGGACCTTGCAGGGAGCTCGTACCCAGGCGGAGAAGATGCGGGCATTCGCGCGCTTCTCGCAGGAGCGCAAGAAGCAGGACGTTCCCTTGGTCGAAGACTTCCCTCTGGTCCCGGAAGAAGAGACGGCGGACTTCCGGCACCTCACCATGACGCTCGAGCTCAGGGCCCTCCGAGCTTTCGAGCACTGGAATGGCCACACCGAGCTCACGCTGGCGGACGTGATCCACCGGCTTGTCGAGCAGGGGTTGGCTGGCAAAAAGTGAATCGCGCCGACGGCACCCAGCTTCTCGCGCCGGCTCAGGAGCCGGAGCTGTCGATCCCGCCGCTTCGCAGACGGTAGATCGAGATCTTGGTTCGGCTGACGCCGGCCACGAAGGGAGGTGGATGTGAAATCGATAGCGCGACCATCTTGTGGAATTGTCGGACGAACACCTCGGCCATCTCCGGTCCGGTGAGGTTCCCGGCGGTCAGCACGAACGCGCGCACTTTGGCGGCGATCAGCGCGTCGAGCTCCAGTCGAATTCGACGCACGCGCTTGTCTTTCAGCAAGACGACCCAGCCACGGCGGCCGACCTCGACGAGCCAGTCCGGGTCCTTTGCGTCGATGGGAAAGTGATCGTCGTGGACCTCGACTTGGGCGCCCTCCCCACGGAGCGCCTCGGCCACGTAGCGGCGACCGAGGGATCGGTCGAAGAAGAAGACGAGTCCTTCAGGCAGCGGCCGGGAGCTCGTAGCGGATCGCTTCCTCGATTTGCTCCCGCTGGCGGCCATAGTCCGCGGCGATGCTGTCGATGCTCTCGCCGGCCTTGTAGCGGTCTGCAACCTCGATCGTGGGAATGCCAGTCGCGACCAGGCAAGGACGACCGAACTCCACGAGAGGATCGATCACGACCGAGCGCGGGTCGTGCATCACGTCCTTGCGCGTGAAAGGGTACAGGCGAGCGGGTGTGCCGTCGGGCGAGTGCTCGATCCGCTCCAGGTAGGCCTGGAGGAGCTCGCGCATCTCCCCCTGTCCCTTTCGAGAGACGTTCAGGTAGTTGCCGCAGGCTTCAACGAGCAGGTCACGCCCGTCGGTCAGCATCCGTGCGCTCGAGAGCGGATGCGGCACGGCGAGGCTGCGCTCCATGAACTCCACGGCCTTCCGGACGCGCTGCAAGGAGACCTTGTGCTTGCGGCGGATGGCCGCGAGCACGTGCAGCTCCACGAGGTTCCGGAAGGAGAGAGTCTTGGAGTCGCGATCCGCGATCTCCACGACAGCACGGAACCCGCCTTGTCCGAGCAGCCACGCGCGCACGGTCGAGGGCGCGACCGCGAGCCACTGCGCCGCCTCCGGAATCGTGTAGGCCGGGACCTCGACTGGACTCCTGCCGTGGTAGATCGCGTGTGTGGAGGGCGTGGTAGTCACAGCTGGCCGGCCTGAGTAGGGCGGCGCTGACGATCGTTCCAGGCTGGGCGTGCCTTCGCAAGGCCCGGTGAGGGAAGTGCTGATGAAGGGCCGGTCCGTTCGCCCCCGCCGGTCTTCTGGGCCCGCCCCGGAGTCGAACCGAGAGCCGCTCGCACCCAGGTGGGGTGACTGGCGTACCAAACCCTGGGCTTCCTTCGTCCTTCGTCGGCATCCACCGGTGGTCTCGGCGAAGTCCGGAGTGCGGTGCGTGGAGTTTGTTCACGCGCGTGTTGCCGAATGACCGGGGTGACGGGCGCGGCAGGGGCTTTCACCGTGGCTTTGGGGTGCGTGCGGGCGGGTTCGGTGCTGCACAACTCGGCGGGGGCGGGCTGGCATGGGGGTTGCGCAGGGCGGCTTTCCCCCCGCGTGAGGGCCGGCTTCGGCGGTCCTCGTGGTCCTGCGAAAGTGCCCATGAAACTCGTCAAGACTGTCCTCGCCGTTGCTTCCGTCGCTGCGCTGCTTTCGGCTGGCGCCGAGGCCCAGTCCGCCTGGGGCCATCCCGTGCCGCTGCGCTGGGGCCGATCGTTGCCGCCGAATTCTCCGCCGGCGCGCGAGGCGCATCGGATGGCGACCGATCTCGCGGCCCGGCGCGTCGTCCTGTTCGGCGGCTGGAATGGCAGCGCCTATCTCGGCGACACGTGGGAGTACGACGGCGTCAGCTGGACGGAGAGCACCGCTCCCGGGCCGCGGGCGCGCGCGCAGCATGCGCTCGCCTACGACGAGGCGCGCGGCGTGACGCTGCTCTTCGGCGGGCTCTTCGCTCCCGGTACGTCGGGCTATCTCGGGGACACGTGGCAGTACGCCGGCGGAGCCTGGACGCAGCTCACGGGCGCCGCGCTTCCGCCGCGGCGCTTCGAGCATGCGATGGTGTACGACGGCAAGCGCGACCGCATCGTGATGTTCGGTGGTCGAGGGAGCTCGGGCACCTCGCTGATGAACGACACGTGGGAATGGGATGGCTCGAGCTGGACCCTGATGCGCCCCGTCACCTCGCCCAGTCCGCGCGTCGGTCATGCGATGGCGTTCGATCCGATCTCGGGGAGCGTGATCCTGTTCGGCGGCATCCAGCTCGGCGGCCCGATCGTGGGCGACATGTGGAGCTGGGACGGGACGAACTGGACCCAGCTCTTGCCCGCGCACGCTCCGTCCGCGCGCTGGCACGCCGTGATGGCGAGCGATCCGGGCGCGGGGCACGTCGTGCTCCACGGCGGCAGTGACGGCGTCGACCTCACGGACACGTGGATCTGGAACGGAGCCGACTGGACGAGCCTCCGCACGCGCGCGCGGCCCCAGGGTTCCGTCCTGCCCGCGATCACGACCGGCATCGACGGCCGACACGTCGTGCTGTTCGGCGGCGAGGACGCCATGGGAGCCATGCGCGCCGAGACGTGGTGGTTCGGCAAGCTCCCCCTGCGCGGCCACTGATCGGGCGGGGCGGGAGGGAAGTCCGCCGCGCCGCGGGAGGGCGGTCGCGGCGGCACCGAAACGAGATCGGGCCCTTCAGGAGCTTGAACGACGTCGGGGGACGACTACCGTGCGGGGAGGGCTGTGCGAACCATGGGCACTCTTCGCGAGCAGTTCGGCGACATCGACATCTACGTCTTCGATCAGCTGCTGCGGGGTCGGATCACGGCGGCGATGAGCGTGCTCGATGCGGGGTGTGGGTCGGGGCGGAACCTTCGCTGGCTGGCGGGTCAGGGGGCGCGGGTCTTTGCCGTCGATCGTGATGCGGCGGCGGTCGAGCGCGTTCGTGCGCTGGGTCTGGACGAGCGGCAGGCGCGGGTGGCCGAGCTGGAGGCGCTGCCCTTCGAGGACGACTCGTTCGATGCCGTCCTGTCGGTCGCGGTGCTGCACTTTGCCCGCGACGAGGCGCACTTCGACGCCATGCTGGACGAGCTCGCGCGGGTGCTGCGCCCCGGGGGAATCCTGTTCGCGCGCCTCGCCTCGTCCATCGGGCTCGAGGGCCGCGTGCAGGCCCGCGGGGATCGTCAGTACGACCTGCCGGATGGAACGCGGCGGTTCCTGGTGGACGAGGCCTTCCTGCTGGCCCGGACCGAGCGCCTCGGCGGCACGCTGGTCGATCCCCTGAAGACGACGATCGTGCAGGGCCTGCGCTGCATGACGACCTGGGTCGTGAGGAGCGGCGGAAGCGTCGGGCTCACCGAGGAACGGCTCGCGCCTCCGCTCTAGGATGACGGCCACTTCATCCACTCGAGCGGAACCACTTGCCCGCTTGACGGGCAGAGAAAGCGGTCACGGATCATGAAAGAGCACTTCGAGCGACACCGTCAGCCCTGGACGCCCAGCGAGATCCAGAAGCTCAACGTGATGGCCGCCAAGGGCATGAGCCTGAAGGCGATCGGCAAGGCCCTGAAGCGCAGCGAGGAGTCGATCCTGACGCGGGCCAAGCTCGACAAGCTGGACATCGCGAAGAAGCGCTGACGGGAGGGAGGCCGAGCGGCGCTCAGCGTGGCTCGAGGATCAGATCGTCGACGGCGCCGGAGCCGGAGAGTTCGAGGGTGAGGCGCACGACGTGCTCGGCGTCGAAGGTCGGACTCTCGAAGGCCGTCGCCGTGGCGGCGTGGCCGGGCTGGGGGCTCAGGGTCGTCAGGTCGAGGGTTCCGATCCCCGGAGCGCCGGTTGTACGGTCGCCGGTCCAGCCGGGCGGAACGTCGTAGAGCCGCTCGCGTCCCTGGTCATCGATCAGGCGCACGCGCACCGCGCGCGTGTCGACGTCGATCAGCGCGATCGAGCGCGGGTGCGCGGGCCGCGCCAGGTCGAAGTGCAGCACGCCGCCGTCGGCGTCGTCGTCGGGCCGGTCGTAGAGTCCGGGATAGGTCTGCGCCCCGGCCAGCGAGTCCTGCAGGATCAGCACGTTCCCGCGCCCGACGAGGAGGTCGGGATCGGACGAGAAGCGGTTCGGGCCTGCGGGTGAAGAGTCGAACAGCGCCGGCCCGAGGTTCGAGCCCGTGCCCGTCACCCGCACGAACGCTCCGAGTTCTGAACCTCCGGGGAGAGCCTGACCGTCGAACGTCACGAGGCCGTCCAGGCCGTGCTCGAAGTCGAGCGTCGCGCTACCGCCGAGCGCAAGCAGCCACAGCGCGCCGTGATCGGAACGTCCTGCGTCATCGAAGGGCACGCCGACGGCCAGCTCGGGAACCCCCTCGCGCGTCCGGTCGCCGAGCACGGCCAGTGCCGCACCGAACGAGTCGCGCGGATCGAGCTCGCCCGTGAAACCGCCCTCGAGCCCGTCGATGTGCAGCTCGCGTCGCACCGAGCCGTCGCGGTTCAGGAGGAGCACGTGGACTCGCCCACGATCGAGGCCGTCCGGAGTCACGTCCTGGTCGTGGAATGGCGTTCCGACGACGAGGTCGCGCACGCCGTCGCCGTCGAGGTCGCCAGGAGCCGCGAGCGCGGCTCCGAAGCGGTCGCCCGCTGCGAGCGGCGCGCTGAGGCCTCCACCCTGGTCGTCGATGCGGTGCGCGGCCAGCACGGCGCCCGCTGGATCCAGGCGCAGCACCCACACCGCGCCGACGTCGCGGCGACCGCCGAGCCAGGCCGACTCGCCGACCGCCAGATCTCCCGCCCCATCACCATCGAGATCGCCGAGCGCGGCCAGCGCGACACCGAAGTCCACATCCTCGGAGCCGAGGAACGTCGTGGCGAGCGCGTGCTGTCCGCGCACGGATCCGTCGCGTCGCAGAAGCAACACGTGGACCGTTCCGCGACCGCCGACGAACAGATCGGTCGTGCCGTTCCCGTCGCGGTCTCCGGCCGGTGCCAGGCTCGTGCCGAAGCGGGCCTGGGGCGGAAGCGTGCCCTGAAAACCGCCCGCCCCGCTCCCCAGGCGAACGTGATGCTTCACCGTGCCGTCTCGCTGGAGCAAGAGCACCCAGACCGAGCCCTGGTTCGTCCTCGAACCGTTGTCCAGGCCATCGTCATCGGGCGCTCCCACGGCGAGATCGACGACACCATCGCCGTCGAGATCGCCGAGCGGCGCGAGCGACTCGCCGAAGCCATCGGAGTCGGCCAGAACCCCCGTGAAGCCGCCCTGGCCCGCGGAAATCTTGCGCACGGCCTTCACACCTCCGCCAGGCTGCAGGAAGACGATCCAGACCGCGCCGAACACTCTTCTCTGGCCGCGCAGGTCCTCGTCGAAGGGCGCGCCGACGGCGAGATCACCCACGCCATCGCCGTCGACGTCACCGAGCGACGCCACGCAATCTCCGAAGCGGTCACCGCTGTCGAGCGTCCCCGCCATCAACCCGTCGCGGTCGCCGAGCTTGCGTGCATCGAGCGCGCGGCCGACTCCGGACAGTTCGGTCACCGAGAACGTGTAGAGGGCCCCGAAAGCCTGCGAATCGTCCTCGTTCGGCGCTCCCAGAGCGACCTGCGCCCGGCCGCCTGAATCGAGCCCGATAAAGGCCTGTGAGGCGCCGAACTGACCGAGCGGAACGGGCTGAAGGGAGCCGAGCGGGACCGCGCGAGGATTCGAGGCGGTCCCCCGCGCGTCGAGGTCATGACGCTCGAGGGAATGCAGCTGGTCGCGCATCAGCCACAGCTCGAGCTTCCCGTCGCCATCGGGGTCGCCCGGACCGGCCAGCGACACGATCGGCTGGGGTGGCCCCACGATCGAGAGCACCGAACGACGCACGGTGCCCGCAGCGCGCAGAAAGAGCACGTACACCGATCCGAGCCCGACGGTGGCCAGTTCGCTCAGCCCGTCGCCGTCGAGGTCACCCACGAAGGCCAGCGCTTCGCCGTAGCGTGTGACCGCGGGAGTACCGATCCGAGCGCTGCCGAGCGCCGCGCCGCTCCGACCGAGGAAGATCAGGAACGCGACACCTTTGGTCGGTACTCCCACGACCACGTCGGGCACGCCGTCCACGTTCCAGTCACCGGCCGACGCGAGGGATGCGCCGAAGCGCGAATTCGCTGGGCTGACCAGCCCGACTTCCTCGGGCCCGATGCGCCGCTGTCCGCGCACGGTCCCGTCGCGCTTCAGGAAGAGGACCCAGATCGATCCGGTCGCGCCGGAGACCGATGATCCGGGAGCTCCGACCACGAGATCGGGAATCGCGTCGCCATCGACATCGCCCGGCCCGCACAGCGACCAACCGAAGGCGTCTCCGAGTGCGAGGGAAGCGGAGAAGCCGCCCTGCAGGGCGCTGATCTTCTGCTTCGAGCGGAAGCTGCCATCGACGTTGCGGAAGAAGATCCAGAGCGCACCTCGGCCGCGCCCGTCCGTTCCACCGTCGTCGTCCCCCGGAGCCCCGGCCGCGAGCTCCGCGACGCCATCCCCGTCGAGATCCCCCAGCACGGTGACCCCCTGACCGAAGCGATCCAGCGCCTCGAGTGTGTCGGGAAAGCCAGGAGAGTCGTTCGAGACCTTGCGCTGGAGCAGCACGCGTCCCGGCTCGCCGACGAGGGCTTCGCTGCCGCCTCCAGCGTCGCGCTGTGGCAGGCCTTGCACGGCAAGGGCCAGAAATCCGGACAGTACGGCAATCATGGTCGGCAGAACTCCTGCCCGCTCCGGTTCGAGTCTATCCCCCGCTGCCAAAGTCGGGGGCTGGAGCCTGGGAATGAGGTAATGACGGCACGCGCCGCGTGGCCCAGGCGCTGAGCAAAGCGGCACCTGTCCGGTCGCCTACAAGGTGAGTAGGCTCCGCGGGTGCGTTCGCGTGAAGTCCATGAAGTGGGTCGGGGTCGGAGATCGCAGCATGTCCTCGTGTCAACGGTCCGGAGCGGCGCTCGGGTGGCTCGTCGTGGCTCTTCTCGGCTGTGTTGCGCCCTCGGACGACGCGAGGCACGGGAAGGTCGGGGCCGGGCGCAGCGCGCACGAGGATCCGTGGCGTGGGCTCGAGCAGCACGAGCTGCAGCTCGTCGAGCAGAAGCTCCTGGTCGTGAAGGGCTCGCGGGGTGTCGTCGGGTGCCCGTACCTGGACGTCGAGGTCTTCGAGCGGCTCGACGAGGCGTGCGCGATCGTTCCGGCCGCGGATACGGCCGGGATGCTCGACTCGAAGGTCACGGCCGTGACGACGCGGGCGCGCGCGCTCGGCATCGAGGTCGGCATGTCCGGCCGCGAGGCCCTCGACAGGATCCGCTAGCCGCGCGCCGCGGGCCGGGCGCTACGGCAGACGCGTCCGGTGAGCGGGGCGCGGACGACCGTAGCGCACGACGTCCTGCTCGGTGCCGAGCGGGGCGTTCAGCTCGACGGCGGCGGTCGAGCCGTCGAGGGGCGCGGAGGAGAGCACGAAGCGGTTGTTCGCGTTCAGGTCGCCGCGCAGGAGGACGCGGCCGTCGGGAGTCACGCGGCAGTCCCATACGTCGCGCCCGCCGCTCAGCGGCGGGTTGAGCTTGACCGGCGCGATGCTGCCGTCGATGCGCGCGCTCCACAGGTCGAAGACGCCGTTGCCGGCGACGTCGCTGCGGTAGAGCACGCGCGTCCGGTCGGGCGTGAAGGTCAGGACGGGAAAGCCGGCGGTGTGCGCGTTCGTCACGCCAGGATCGCTGATCGGCACGGCCAGGCCGGGCGTGGCGAGCGCGTGGAGGCGGGAGTCGCGCAGGAAGATCGTCGTGCTGCCGGCGGCGAGCTCGAGCTCGATGATCGCGCCGGGCGCGGGCGCGAGCAGCTCGAGCGACTGGCTGCCATCGAGGCGCGCGCGTCGCAGGCTCCAGCTCGTTCCCTCGTAGATGGCGGTGACGCAGGAAGACGAGTCGTCGTCGATGCGGAGCGCACCGGGCCGGCCGTTCCCGGGTGTCAGCACGCGCCAGTAGCTGCCGTCGGTGCGCGCCGAGACGAGCTCGCTGTAGACGAAGCCTTCGACCTCGGTGTCGATGTAGACCGCGTGCGAGCCATCGGGCGAGAGCTGGAACTCGGTGAACCCGAAGCGCGGACCCGGGTTCAGCTGCTCGAGCCCGGTCCCGTCCAGGCGCACGCTCCACAGCTCGCAGCGCACGAAGGAATCGTCGTCCTCGGCGCTCATGAAGACCGCGCGCGCGCCGTCGCCGGTCAGCTCGGCCTGCGGGAAGTAGGTCACCCCGAAACCCGTCGGCGTGCCCGGATCGGCCAGGAAGACCGGCGCCGCGCTGCCGTCCGTGCGCACGGCGTAGAGCCGCTCGAAGCCGGCCGCGTTCACGCTGAAGAGCACGCGGGAGGCATCGCGAGCGAGGTCGTGGAAGCGGTAGACGTCGAGGCCGGGCGCAAGCACCACGGGCGGCGCGCTGCCGTCGAGGGGCACGCGGTGGAGCTCGTCGCGGCCGTCGACGTTGCTGTCCGCCAGGAAGAGCGCGAAATCAGGTCCGGCGAGGAAGCTGCCGACGTCCCCGCTCGGCGGCAGGGGCGCACTGAGCCGCACGGGTGCCGTGCTGCCGTCGTCGGCCACGACGAAGAGCTCCTGGACGTCATCCGTGAGCGCGTCGGCGACGTAGAGCACGCGCCCGCCGCTGACCTGCAGGATCTCGCCCACGTCCCCGCCGGGCGGCAGCGGCGTGCTGAGGCGCAGCGGTCCGGTGCTGCCGTCGGTCGGCACGCTGAAGAGCTCGAAGAGCTCGTCGACGAGCTCGTCGGAGACGTACGCGACGCGCGCAGGCGAGCCCTGACCCGTGCGCAGCGGTCCAGGGGACTGGGCCGCGAGAGACACCGCGAGGAACGCCGGAGCGAGGGTGCAACCCACGAGAGTGCGCAACATGCAGGGCTCCGGTCCGGTCGAGGAGAGGGTGAGGAAACTCAGCGGAGCCCCAGGCCGGGGCCGGTGCTGGTGCAGTCGAGGGAATCGTAGGTCTGGCCGTCGTCGAGGCAGGGCTCGCGCTCGTTGATGGGGATGCACACGGTGACGACTCCGGTGCTGGTTGCGCCGGCGTCATCCGTGGCGGTGAACGAGATCGTGTAGACGCGGCCGTTGCCGAGCCCCTCGCGCTCGACGCGGATCCAGGCCGCGCCGTCTGGATCGATGACGCCGTCGGGACAGGCGTTGCGTGCCTCGATCCGGCCCTGCGGCTCGTCCTGCGTGATGCCGGTCACGGTGAGCTTGACGGGATCGCCCTCGGGGTCGATGACGCCCTCGATGGTCACGGCCTCCAGGCGCCGGTCGAGGAGCCCGGGGCGGGCGACGATGGCGATGGCGGCCGAGCAATCGGGCGCGCTGTTCGGCGCCGCCATGCGCACGGCGGTGAGCAGGCCGGTCGGGCCGGCCACGTAGAGCGCGTCGTTGCCGAGCGCGAGCTGACCGCTCACGGGGAGGGACCACGCCGTCTGGTGCGTGACGAGGTCGATCGCGTAGACGCTCGTGCTCGTCGCGCCGAAGACGTGTGTGTCCGTGGCGATCAGCGCACCGGAGAGCAGACCTTGCGGCGCCTGCCAGGACCATTGCGGTGCGTGCGTGACCTCGTCGAGCACGGAAAGACGCCCGTTCTGGATGGCGAAGATCGAGTCATGCGCGATCGTGGGCTGGCCGGTGAAGCCGCCGTCGAGCTCCCAGCGGATCGTGCGCGAGGCCGTGTCGAAGTTGATCAGGCGCCCGTCGTGGATCACGATCACGTCGCTGTGCATGCCGACCACGGGAGCGAGGTCCATGCTCCAGCCGTTCCAGTCGAAGTTCGGATCGGCGATGAAGCCCGTCACCACGCCGGTGCTGCGCTCGAGGATGTAGAGCCCAGGCTGGTACTCGCCGACGTAGCAGTAGACGCGATCGCCCTCGACGGCCGGCGTCCACTCGTCGTACTGCGGCAGGCCGGTGAACCAGTCCTGGGCACCGGTGAAGGCGTCGAAGCCGTAAGCGCCGCCGTAGTAGCC
>Ga0172376_10003783_pt1 | contig 17675 bp, 15 predicted proteins | sample Lak35m_FD_121114 | JGI IMG/M metagenome (GOLD analysis project Ga0172376, IMG submission 121114) | Freshwater microbial communities from Kabuno Bay, South-Kivu, Congo - kab_092012_35m | ecosystem: Environmental > Aquatic > Freshwater > Lake | place: Democratic Republic of the Congo: South-Kivu... | reverse complement strand
GTGTCCACGACCATGCACACGTAGCCGTTGCGCGCGAACCACGCGCCCCAGTGCTGGTAGCCGGACTTGTTGCCGTAGCTCACGCCGTTGGTCTTCACGACCGCGTGGCCGCACACGTAGAGGATGGCCGGCGCGGGGGCCTTGAGATTCTTCGGCACATAGACATTCGCCGTGACGTAGAGGCCGGGACGCGACTGGTAATGCAGCTTCTCGACCGTGAAGTCCGGGTGGTCCAGCGTGCCGGTGACGGTCGCCTTCAAGTCCGTCTTCGGCGGCAGCGGGTCGAGGCCGAGCATCTCGAAGAGCTGCTGACGCGCGGTGACCTTGTGTTTGTTCCAGTCGTCGAGCGTGCGGATGTCCGCGAGCGAGCGCTCGCCCAGCGTGCGCGTCTCGCCCCGGAAATACTCGGCGAACATGCGGTCGCCGGGCGTGGCGTTGGCGGGGAGCTTGCCGTAGTTGTTCCGGTAGGCGGCGGCGGAAGCGGCGTGCGTGGCGAGGATGAGCGCGGCGGCGAGCAGCAGGCGGACGGTGTTCATGGGGCGTTTGGACGGTTCACCGCACCGGGACAATCAGCATGTTCGTCACGCCGCCCGCGAGCGACAGGGCCGAAAATGGGATTGCTACGCGCGCATTCTTGCGCCTAGCCTCGCATCGTCAGCAACCAACCAACCGACCATGTATTTTGGAGCCGATTATTACCCGGAGCACTGGGTTTATCCCTTTGACGGGACGGCGGAGGAGCCGGAATCCCGCTGGGAGCAGGACGCGCAGCTCATGGCGCACGCGGGCATGAACGTCGTCCGCATGGGCGAGTTCTGCTGGGGCCTGTGCGAGCGCGAGGAGGGCAAGTTCGACTTCACCTGGCTGCGGCGCGCGATGGACGCCTTCGCCGGGCAGGGCGTGCGGATCGTCCTCAGCACGCCGACGGCCGCCCCGCCGGTGTGGCTGGCGCAGAAGCATCCGGAGATTCTCCCGCTCGACGAGAACGGCCAGCCGCGCCGCGAGGGCACGCGCCGCGCCTACTGCATGAACAGCGACGTGTATTGGGAACACGCGAAGAAAGTCGTGCGCGCGATGGCCGAGGCGCTCGGGGACCATCCCGACCTCGTGGCGTGGCAGATTGACAACGGCGTGGGCCGCCACAACACGGAATACGCCTTCAACCCCGAGACCAAGCGCGACTGGCACGCGTGGCTGAAGGCCAAATACGAGACGGTGGACCTGCTCAACGAGCGCATGGGCCTGCGCTTCTGGGGCCAGGTGGTCAACAAGCACGAGGAGGTGCCCATGCCCCTGCCCGCGCCCGCCGTGCACAACCCCGCGCTCATCACCGACTGGCGGCGCTTCTCCAGCGACACCTGCGTGGCGTTCATCCGCATGCAGGCCGAACTGCTGCGTGAGATCACGCCCAAGACGCCCGTCACCACGACCCTCCGCCCCTACGCGGTGCAGATTGACCACTTCGACCTCGCCGACGCGATTGACTTCGTGGCGATGGACAGCGACGCGGCGGTCGGCCACAAGTCGGCGGAGAACGCGATGACCATAGACATCGCGCGGTCGCTCAAAAAGAACGGCGAGGCCGAGGGCTTCTGGGTGATGGAGCAGAAGGCCGGCAACGTGGCGTGGGCGGAGGCGAACTCGCTCGTGCGGCCCGGCGTCGTGCGGCTGTTCAGCTACCAGCTCCTCTCCCGCGGGGCCACGGGCCTGCTCTACTTTTACTGGCGGATGCCGCGCATCGGGCCGGAGAAGTTCTACGGCGGCGTGCTGACGCACGACGGGCTGGCGAAGAACCGGATGTTCCAGGAGGTCATGCAGGTGGGCACGGAGTTGCAGACGCTCGCGCCCATGCTGGCCGGCACGCAGGTGCAGGCGGATGTGGCCATCCTCCTCAGCCATCCCAGCGACTGGGCGCTCAACCAGCCCATGCGCCCGAACAAGTTCTTCAGCCAGCGCGAGCATGTGCAGCTCTTCTACAGCGCGCTGCACGACCGGAACATCCTCGTGGACTTCGCGCGGCCGACGGACGACCTGTCGAAATACAAGCTAGTGATCGCGCCCTCGCTGCACATGATCGCCGGCGGCGAGGCGGACATGCTGCGGCTCTACGTCCACAATGGCGGCACGCTCGTCGGCACGTTCAACACCGGCCTGGTGGACGAAAACCACATCGCCGCCACCGACCCGCCCTACGAGATGAGCGATATGTTCGGCCTGAAGGTGCTGGAGTTCGATCCCCTGCCGCCCGGCGAGGAGAACCACATCACCATCAAAGGCAGCTTCCCCACCACCGGCCTGCACAGCGCCCGGCTGTGGTGCGACATCATCGAGCCGATGGAGGGCTGCCAGATTCTGGGCACCTACGCGCAGGACTTCTACGCGGGCAAGGCGGCCGTCACCATGAGCCAGTTCGGCGAGGGCCGCGCGATCTACGTCGGCACCATGTCCAGCCTGCCGTTCTACCACGACCTCATCACGTGGCTGCGCCAGATCTGCGGCATCGCCCCGCTGCTGCGCGCGCCCGACCAGGTCGAGGTCTCCATGCGCGCGCGCGGCGACTACCGGATTTACTTCCTGCTGAACCACCACTCGCAGAACGTCCACGTGCAGTTCTTCAAGCCCGTGCGCGACTGCCTCACCGGCAAGACCATCTCGGGCGGCTACGACATTCCGCCCAAGGACATCCTCGTCGTGGATGAGCAAGCCGCCCCGGCCTGAGCGCCCCGTCGCCAAGCACGCCGCCGCCACGCCCCGCGAGCGCGTGCTGGCCGCGTGGCGCGGCGTGGATGTGTCCGCGCTGGAGAGCGCCGGGAAGAACCACGGACGCTCCCTCGCGAAACTGCTGCCGGAAGTGATGGCCGGCCTCGGCCTCGACCGCCGCCGCGCCGAGGCGGAAATCCTCAAGGTCTGGAACCACCTGGTGGATCCGCGCGTGGTGGCTCATGCGCAGCCCACCGGATTGCACAAGGGCACGCTGTTCGTCAGCGTGGACAGCAGCACCTGGCTGGACGAGATCGTCCGCTACCGGCGGAAGGAAATCCTCGACCGCCTGCAACACAGCTTCGGCAAGGAGACGGTGAAGCGGATTTCGTTCCGCGTGGGGTGAGGCGAAAAGCGTAAAACGTAATGCGTAAAACGTAAGCCAAGGCCACCGGCGTCCGCGCGCCACTCTGGTTACGCATTACGCATTAAGTTTTACGCGCTCGATCTCCGCGCCATATCCCTCCCGAAAAGTCGGGAACCTCAGCCCATACCCCAGTTCCTCCCGCAGCCGCCGGTTGGACACGCGCTTGTTCGTCACGCCGCGCTTGCGGTTCGGGGCGGCGGATTCGTCGGCAGGCGGCGGCATCGGCTTGCGCAACTTCTCGGAAAGCCACTCGAAGAACGCCCGCTGCGACACCGGCTCGTCGTCCGCCACGTTGTAGATGCGCCCCGGCTCGCCGCGCTCCAGCGCCGCGATGGCCGCGCCCACCACGTCGTCGCGATGGATCATGTTGAGCAGCCGGGCGCCGTCGCCGGACAGGCGCGCCTCGTCGCGCAGGTATTGTTGGAACAGGAAGCCGCGCTCCGGCCCGTAAATGCCCGCCACGCGCAGCACCACCGCCGGGAAGCCCCGCTCGCGCGCCGCCGCCCGCAGGAGATTCTCCGCCTCGACGAGCAGTTGGCTGGTCTCCGTCGCGGGCTGGGCCAGGCTCTCCTCGGTCACTTCGCCGCCGTCGGTCTGCGCATAGACGCTCGTGCTGCTCGTGTGGACGAACTTCCGCGGCGGCGACCCAGCCAGCCATTCGATCAGGCTGCGCGTGCCGTCCACATACACCGCGCGATACACTTCCGCGCCGCCCTTCGAGGACGACACCGTGTTCACCACCCAGTCAAACGGCCCCGGCAGCGCCCGCAGCGTCGCTGGCCGCGTCACATCGCCAACCACCGGAATCAACCCCGCCGCCTGCAACTCCTCCGCGCCACCGGACGTTCGTCGCAGGCCAAGGACCGTGTGTCCGCGCCGCGCCAGCTCCGCTCCCAGCGGCAGGCCCACATAGCCACAACCCACGATCAACACGCGCATGGGGGGCAGGATGAAGGGATTTCAAAAGCCTGCCCAGCCGGATTGCAGTGCGGCCAGACCCGACCAGACAGTCAAGCCGCACGGCTCGCCTTCACGGGCCAATGCCCTTCGTTGCAGCCGCCTGGGGTGGTGGGCGCAAGGGCAGTCTTTGGCGTCGCTGCCTGGATCACAGGCTCACCTCTCCCCGCTGCACCCGCGCGCACGCGCTGGCGTGGCCCGGCTCCACTTCTAGCAGGGCCATTTCCCCCGTCCGGCACGCAGGCAGCGCGAACTCGCAGCGGTCGGCGAAGGCGCAGGCGGGGAGGGGCTTGGACACGTCGGGCGGCAAGCCCGGGATGGTGTAAAGCTCCGCGCCCTTGCCTTGCAGCGCCGGGATGCTGCGCTGGAGCGCGCGGTTGTAGGGGTGGAGCGGGCGCGCGAAGATGTCCTCCACCCGGCCCGACTCCACCACGCGGCCCGCATACATCACCAGCACACGCCGGCAAAAGCCCGCCACCACGCCGAGGTCGTGCGAAATCCAGATCACCGCCATGCCGCGCTCGCGCTGGAGCCGTGCGATGAGGTCGAGGATTTGCGCCTGCACGGTCACGTCCAGCGCGGTGGTCGGCTCGTCGGCGATGAGCAAATCCGGCTGGGTGATGAGCGCCATCGCGATCATCACGCGCTGCCGCATCCCGCCGCTGAACTCGTGCGGGTGGCTGCGGATGCGCCGCGCCGCGTCCGGCACGCCCACTTCCTCCAGCGCGCGGATGGCGCGCTTCACGGCTTCCTCGCGCGGCATGTTTTCGTGGATGAGCAGCGGTTCGATGAGTTGTTCCTCGATGCGCAGATACGGGTTCAGCGAGGTCATCGGGTCCTGGAAAATCATCGCGATGCGTTTGCCGCGAATCCGGTTCAGCTCCGCCTCGCCCATCGCGAGCAAGTCCGCGCCGTCGAAGCGCGCCGTGCCGGACTCGATGCGACCTGGCGGCTTGGGAATGAGCCCCATCAGCGAGTAGCACGTCACCGATTTGCCCGAGCCGCTCTCGCCCACAATGCCGAGCGTCTCGCCGCGCTCCACGCTGAACGACACGCCATCCACCGCGCGCACGACGCCGTTGCGCGTGTGGAACGCGGTGCGGAGGTCTTGGACTTCAAGGAGAGACATGGGTTCAACCACGGATGGACACGGATGGACACGGATGAAGGGGGGACTTGGCCGCGAAGGGGCACATGGAACACAAAGAGAACGCAAAGCAAAGAGACATGACACCGCAGAGACGGGACGGACGCAGAGAAGGTTCTACCATGCCTTCTCTGCGACCGTCCCGCCTCTGCGGTGCAATCCAAGCTCCCACAACCATTGTCTTACCCAGCTTCATTCTCTTTCTGTGCGTTCGCTGCGCTCTTTCGCGGCCAATCATTCCGTCGGCCGCCGGATTCATTCGTGGCTGGTGGTCACGGCGCATTGAGCGGTGGATGGGGCGGGGAGTTCAACTCCGAAGTGGCGTGGGGCGGGAAGGACGGATAGCCTTCGGGCAACCATCCGGATCACACGCCATTACCATGCGAGAGTCCGAATCATCTGACCGCTCCGAGAGCGACTCCATGCACGTCCTTGTCATCTGTGGCGTTGTGCTGCTGGTGGTCGGCTCTCTCGCGCTCATCTTGGCCTCGCGGCCGCAGCTCCGCGTCGAAGCCCACGTTCTCCTGTTTCGCATGGGGCTGGTCCGCACGCTGCCGCCTGCGGCAGTGAGCTCGTGCATCGCCAACCTGAAGCAGCTCGATGGCGCGACGCAGCAATGGGCGCTCGAAAACAATCTGGCTGCGACCAACACCTATGCGCTGACGGATCCAACCCTCCTGGCCTGGCTCAAGGGCAGCGTGTTGCCGACCTGCCCTCGGCATGGCCGCTATTCACCCGGCACGAACCTGATGGACGCGCCTCGGTGCAGCCATCCGGGGCACACGCTTTGAGCCATGAGTGATACCGACCGTCCAAACGACTCCGGGGCTGGCAAGCCGGGCGGCCGGCAGCCCGGCTCGCAACTGCTCATCGGCTTCTGCGTCGCGGTGCTGGTGCTGTTCGCGGTGATGCTGAACAACCCGGCCAAGGTAGCCGAGTGGGGCGCGCGGGTGTTCGGGTGGAAGACCCCAAAGGAGGAATGCATCATGAATCTGAAGCGGATTGACGGCGCGGTGCAGCAGTGGGCGCTGGAGAACAAGAAGTTGGGGACAGATCCCTACTCGCTCACGGACACCAACGTGCTCAGTTACCTGCGAGACTCGATCCTGCCGCGCTGTCCGCTGGGCGGTCGCTACGCCGCTGCGCCCGATGTCAACGGCGCACCGACCTGCACCGTCCCCGGCCACACGCTCTGAGCCGGAACGATGCCGTTGCGGGGCATGGGGATCGCAGCCGCCCCGGCTGCTGTTCGCCGCGCCCTCGCGGCGAACTCGGGTGCGAACGAAGCCACCAAACGGTGCGGGTGTTTGTCCGCGTCGGGCGAACCGCGAGGGCGCGGTTCGCTGCGCCCGGGGCGGGCGCGCTCCCCAATCCAACTGCATCGTCCTGGTTGAATCGCGCGACCGGCCTCATGCCAGGGCGCGACTTCCTGTTCCCATTTCCCAGTGCCGGGGCTAGCCTGCGCGCGTGGGCCAGCGCACCAAAGCTCTGGTGATTCGCGTCCGCGCGGCGGCGCAGAACCTTGGCGTCCGGCACTGGCGGCGGGCGCTGCGGCTGCGCGAGCGGCTGCGCTGGAACGAGGAGTTCCTGCACCTGCTGCTGGCGGCCATGGTCGGCGTGCTCGGGGGCGTGGTGAACCTCGTCTTCTACCTCGCCATCGAGTCGGTGAAGCAGTTCACCCTGCACCGGCCGGGGGACTTGGCGGAGGTCGCGGAACTCCTCGAATGGTGGCAGCGGCTGCTCATCCCCGCGCTCGGCGGGCTGGCGGCGGGGCTGGTGCTGCATTGGGGCCAGCAGCTCGTGCAGGCCGGGGCGACCAACCTGCTCGAAGTGGTCATCGCCGGCGACGGCCGGCTGAAGTTCCGGCCCGGCCTCGTGCGCGCGCTCTCGTCGCTGGTGAGCATTGGCACGGGCGCGTCCATCGGGCGCGAAGGCTCGATCACGCAGATGGCCGCGACGCTCGCGTCGAAGCTGGGCCAGTGGTTTGACTGGCCGCCCTACCGGCTGCGCCTGCTGGTGGGCTGCGGTGCGGCGGCGGGCATCGCGGCGGCCTACAACGCGCCCATCGCGGGCGCGGTCTTCGCGGCGCAGATCGTCCTCGGCAACTTCTCCATGCTCTGCTTCGCCCCGCTGGTGGTGGCCTCGGTGGTGGCGACGGTGGTGAGCCGGAGCTTCTTCGGCATCGCGCCGTGGTATGTGGTGCCGGAGTTCGAGTTCACGCGGCTCGGGCAGCTCGGGTGGTTCGTGCTGTTCGGCGTCCTGTGCGGCGCGTTCGGCGGGGCCTTCCTGCGGCTGCTGGAGGAGGGGGAAAAACTCTTCGGCCGGCTGCGCGCGCCGCTGCCGCTGCGGCTGGCCCTGGGCGGCGCAATTGTCGGGGCCATCGCCATCGGCTACCCGGAGGTCTGGGGCAACGGCTACGGCGCGACGAACAAGATCCTGCACGCGCAACTGGCGTGGGACTTCGTGCTTGGGCTGTTCCTCGCCAAGCTCATCGCCACGCTCGCGGCGGTGGGCACGGGCACAGTGGGCGGCGTGTTCACGCCCACGCTGTTCCTCGGCGCGGGGCTGGGCGCGGGCGTGGGCGCGGGGCTGCACAGCGCGGGCTTTGCGGCGGGGCTGCCCACGCACACGTTCGCGCTGGTGGGCATGGGCGGCGTGCTGGCGGCCACGACGCATTCGCCGCTCCTCGCGATGGTCATGCTCTTCGAGATCTCACTGAACTACTCGATGATGCCGCCGCTCATGCTGGCCTGCGTCGTCGCGTCGCTCGTGGCGCGGCAGCTTCATCCCAACTCCATCTACACCGCGCCGCTGCGCGGGCTGGCCGCCGGGGACGACACGCTCACCATCGGCGCGACGCACCGTCGGCGCATCGGGGAGATCATGCGCGCGCCGGTCGCGCCGGTGCGCGACAACGCGCCGCTGCCGGAGATCGCCGGGCGCTTCCTCCAGCAGACCTTCAATTTCCTGCCCGTTGTGGACGAGCGCGAGCGGCTGCTCGGCCTCGTGGCCCTGCACGACTTGAAGGAGCACCTCGGCGACGCGGCGGTCCTGCGCGGCGTCATCGCCAGCGACGTGATGCGGCCCGCGCCCGTGCTGCTGCTGCCGAACCAGTCGCTCGCCGAGGCGCTGCCCGCGCTGCTGGCCAGCGAGCAGCGCAACATCCCGGTGGTGAACAACCTCGAGGAGCGCCGGCTCGTCGGCTCCGTGCTGCGCGCCGAGGCGCTGGGCCTGATGGCCGAGGCCATCGCGATCCGCACCACCTGGCAGGGCCGGCAGTCTTGAACGTGCGCTTTCCGGCTCGCCGCGTGGGAGCCGGCCGCGCATCCTCCCGCGCACATGGCATCGCTGCGAACCCTGCTGGTGCTGGGCCGCGTCTCCAACCTGCCCACCGTCTGGACCAACTGCCTCGCCGGCTGGCTGCTCGCCGGCGGCGGCGATTGGAACCGCTTCGCGTGGCTCTGCGCCGGCGCGACGCTCGTGTATGTCGGCGGGATGTTCCTCAACGACGCGTTCGACGCGGAGTTCGACACGCAGCATCGCCGTGAGCGGCCCATTCCCTCGGGCGCAATTTCCCGCGAGGCCGTGTGGCGGTGGAGCGTGCTGTTGCTCGCCGGCGGCACGGGAATGCTTGGCTGGCTCGGCCGCGAGCCGGCCATCCTCGCGCTGCAACTCCTCGTGTGCGTCGTGCTCTACGACGCCTTTCACAAGTCGCTCGACTGGTCGCCGGTGCTGATGGCGGCGTGCCGGTTCTTCCTGCTGCTCACGGCGGCGGCGAGCGGCACGCGCGGCGTGGACGGCCTGGCGATCTGGTCCGCGCTGGTGCTAGGCTGCTACATCATCGGACTGAGTTATCTCGCGCGCCGCGAGAGCGCGCCGGGCCTGATCCGCTACTGGCCGCTGGTGTTGCTCGCCGCGCCGCTGGTGCTGGCGTTCCTCGTCAACGACGGCTTCTTTCGCGAGAAGGCGCTCGTGGCCTCGGCCATGGTCGCGTTGTGGGCGCTGCGCTGCCTGCGACCGACCTTCTGGCAATCGCCGCCGGACATCGGCAAGACCGTCTCCGGCCTGCTCGCGGGCATCTGCCTCGTGGACCTGCTCAGTGTCGCGGACCAGCCGCCGCAGGTGGGCGTGCTTTTCTTCCTGTGCTTCGGGCTGGCGCTGCTCTTCCAGCGCTTCGTGCCGGCGACGTGAGGCGCGCGGGCGTCCCCGCCCGCTTTGCGCACGCGAAGTCCAGAGGGAGCGGTATCGCCGGAGACATCGCACGCCCGAAGCGGGCGAGGACGCCCGCGCTCCGCACGCTTGCCGGCGTCGCGGGAAACCTCGTAGCCTGCTTCCGTGTTCCGCGTCCGCATTCCCGCCTTGGCCGCCACGGCGCTGCTCGTCAGCACCGGAGCCTTCGCCCAAACGCCGCTGCATCCCGGCGTCGCCGCCACGGCCACGGACGGCCAGCGCACGGTGAAGTTCGCGCTGCCCACGCCGAACTTCACGTTGCTTGCAGACGATTCCATCCATCCCGCGCTCAAGCCGAACTTCAAGGTCGAGTGGAACGGTGTGCTCAAGCTGTCGCGCGGCGGACGCCACACGCTCTTGGCTGACGCGAAAGTCTTCGTGGACGGGAAGGAGATCCAAGGCAAACCGACCCAATTGGAAGCCGGCGAACGCGCGCTCAAAATCGAGTTCACCCGCCAGCCCGGTGCGACGGCGCGGCTGCAACTGCAATGGGAGTCGGAGCACTTCTCCCGCGAGCCGGTGCCACACACGGCGTTCGGCAACCGCGATTTGGCGTGGCCCGCGTCCGTGAACGAACAGCTTGCGGTGAAGCCGGCTTCACCCGCGCCGGTGCAGGAGTTCCATCGGCTCACGCGGCAGTTCAACTGCGCCGACTGCCACGAGCTTTACGGCCCGGCGAAGCGCGAGCTGGAGGGAGCGGAAGCGCCGCCGTCGCTCACCGATGCGGGCAACAAGCTGCGCGCAAGCTGGCTCACGCGCGTGCTCGTGGACAACAAGCGCGTGCGCCCGTGGATGAAGCTCGTGCCTGCGCATGGCGGCGAAGCAGCGCGTCCGCTCGCGAAGCTCTTCGCACAGCAGGCGGGCGCAGAACTCGGCGAGGGCGCGACGGTGCCGCCGCCTTCACCGGCGCAGGTGGCGGAGGGCGTGAAGCTGTTCGGCAAGGGCGACGGCGGGCTGGGCTGCATCAACTGCCACGACTTCGCCGGGCATCGCTCGGCGGGCGACTTGCGCGGGCCGGACATGACGGAGATGCACGCGCGCGTCCGCACGGACTGGCTGCTGCGCTGGCTGCACGAGCCGAGCCGCCTCCAGCCGGGCACGGCGATGCCGGCCTTCTTCAGCGACCTGCCGGCGGCGCAGGCCAAGGCGAAGATGGACGCCATCGTCCACGCGCTGGCGGCGGGCAAGGCGCTGCCGCTGCCGGAGGGATTGCTGGATGGGCCACAGGACTACCGGCTAGTCGTGCGCGACGAGCCGGTGGTGTTCCGCACATTCATCGCGGACTCCAGCACGCGCAGCATCGCGGTCGGGCTGCCGGGCGGGGTGAACTACGTCTTCGACGCCGAGCAGTGCCGCGTGCGCTACGCGTGGAGCGGCGAGTTCCTCGATGTGAGCAAGGTCTGGACGGGACGCGGCGGCGGGCAGGCGGCGGTGCTGGGAAAGAAATTTTTCACCGCGCCCGAAGGTCATCCCTTGCGCATCGGGAATCCCGATGTGGAGCCGCAACTCAAGTTTCGCGGTTACCGGCTGGTTAACAAGTTTCCTGAGTTCGACTTCGAGGTGAACGGCGTGCCGGTGCGCCAGCGCGTGCGCAAGGCGACGGCGGAGGGCAGCTTGGACTGGGAGTTCGAGCTGGGCGAAACGCGCGAGCCGGTCTGGCTCCTGACGCCCAAAGGGATGATCACGACCTTCGCCAGCGGCATCGGCGAGTCGGAGAAGGGGCGGCTGCGGCTGGCCCCCGGCACGCGGCGCTTCACCGTGATGGTGTCAACCCATTGAGGCCCACACGAATTGAGGGCGGAACACGAATGAAGTCGGGGAAAGGCCGTGGGCCGGAACTGACGGAGGAGTTCATCGCGCGAGCCAGCGCGCTCCGGAGCCACGGCGGCGGCTTGGTGCTCGCCGTTTTCACCACCGCCGGTCAGCCTCGCCTGTGCAGTTTCCCTTCGTGTTCCGCCCTCAATTCGTGTGGCTCCCCTTTTGAAATCCCATGAGCAAGCAACTCGTTGAGGCGGCGCGCGACTTGAGCGAGGCCGTCGGGCGGCTGCGGTTCAAGCCGCCGGTGGCCTTCGTCTATAACCCGCTGGATTACGCTTGGCCGGCGCACGAGCTGTTCCTGCGCAAGTTCGGCGGTGGGCGGAAGCGCGTGCTCTTCCTCGGCATGAACCCCGGCCCGTTCGGCATGGCGCAGACGGGCGTGCCGTTCGGAGAAGTGGCGGCGGTGCGCGACTGGATGAGCATCTACACGCTCATCGCGCCGCCGAAGCACGCGCACCCGAAGCGCCCCATCGAGGGCTTCGCGTGCCCGCGCTCGGAGGTGAGCGGGCGGCGGCTGTGGGGGCTGTTCGCCGCGAAGTTTGGGACGCCGGAAAATTTTTTCGCCGAGCACTTCGTGGTGAACTTCTGCCCGCTGGCCTTCATGGACGCGGGCGGGCGCAACCTCACGCCGGACAAGCTCGGCGCGGCGGAGACGGAGAAGCTGTTTGCCGCGTGCGACGAACACCTGCGGCAGGTCGTGGCCGCCACACGCGCGGAGTGGGTCATCGGCGTCGGCGACTTCGCGGAGAAGCGGGCACGCGAGGCGCTGGGCGAAGGTGGCGTGCGCTTTGGCCGCATCCTGCATCCCAGCCCGGCGAGTCCGGCGGCGAACAAGGACTGGGCCGGCACGGCGACGCGGCAGTTGCGGGAACTGGGCGTGTGGTGAGCGGGGCCGTGGCGTCGCGCTTGCCAGCGCGCGGCGGTTGCAGTCATCTACCGTCCATGCAAGCCCAGCCGTCGCCCGACTCATTCTCCCCCGCCTTCAATCCCATCGAGCCGCCGCCGCGCGATGGCCTGACACGTCGCGACGCCTTGCGCTCGGCCTTCGCCGCCGCCGGGGCCGCGACGGTCGTGGGCGCAGCCACAGCCGGTGCGCAACCCGCCGCCAAGCCCGACCCGCGCCGCGCCTCGCCCAAACGCTACGCGATGAAGAAGTCCATCAACCTCTGGGCGTTCCCCTATCCCGACCGCATGAACCTGCGCGAGTGCCTCCAGCTCACGAAGGACGCGGGCTTCGACGGCATCGAGCTGAACTACGACCTCGACAACGACCTCTCGCCCAAGGCCGGCACGAAAGAGTTCCAGGCCATCCGCCGCATGGCCGACCAGATCGGCATCCAGATCAGCGGGCTGTGCTCGTTCCTCTTCTGGCCTTACCCGCTCACGAGCAACGACCCGGCGAAGCGCGCGCGCGGCCTCGAACTTGCCGGGAAAATTGCGCAGGCCGCCAGCGACCTCGGCGTGGAGAACGTCCTCGTCGTGCCCGGTGCGGTGCACATCCCGTGGCGCACCGACCACGAGCCGGTGCGCAACGACATTTGCGAGCAGCGCGCGAAGGAGGCCATTGCGGTGCTCGCCAAGACCGCCGCGAAGCAGAAGGTTTATCTCAACATGGAGAACATTTTCTTCAACGGCTTCCTGATGACGCCGATGGAGATGAACGCGTTCGTGGATCACTTCGGCAACGAGCGCGTGCGCATCCACTATGACACGGGCAACATCGCGATGTTCCAGCACGCGGAGCATTGGGTGCCGGTGATGGGCAGGCGCATCCAGAACATCCACCTCAAGGAGTTCACCAAGAAGGGCACGGACTTCTCGCTCGAAACCTTCCGCCCGCTGCTCGACGGCACGACCAACTGGCCCGCGCTGCTCGACGAGTTGGACAAGCTCAACTACCGGGGCTTCCTCACCTTCGAGTATTTCCATCCCTACCCGCACTACCCCGAGGCGCTCGTCTGGCAGACCAGCGATTCGCTGGATCGGATTTTGGGGAGAAAGGCGTGAGGCACAGCTTGCAGCCAATCGCGCCTTCGACTATCCGTTTGAACATGAGCACAGCCACCACCGCCCTGCTGGCAGCGTTCGAGGTGCTGCCGGAGTCGGACAAACAGCAATTCGTGAGCGAGGTCTGCCGCCGTGCGCCGCCGTTCGATTCCGGGGCGCTGGACGACCAGGTCGCGGCGCAGGCGGGCGATGATCTGGCAGCGCTGCTGGCCCAGGAGGAACATGACGCCCCGGCGCGGTGAAGTCTGGCTCTGGGACTGCGGGATGGTGGAGAAGGAGCGCCCCGTCCTCATCCTGAGCGTGCCATTCGGCGACCGCGACCGAGCGGTGGTGACGGTGGTGTTTCACAGCACGGCGCTCCGTGGTTCGGATTTCGAGGTGGCGGTTCCCTGTCCCTTCCTGAAACCGGGAGCCTTCGTCTGCCAAAGCATCGCCACCTACCCAACGGTTCGCGCCATTCGCAAGCTGGGCGTGCTCAACTCGTCCCAGCTCGAAGCCGTCGAGGCAAAGGTTTTCCAATGGCTCGGACGACGGACATAACCCACAGCTCCCGACATGGCCCACTCCACCTTCAAAATCGGCGACCTCACCGCCGTCATCGGCGACAACGCGGCGCACGACCAGCACCGCGCCGGCTACAACGGCGTCTGGAGCCTCATCAACAATACGGCCGGCGCGCGGAGCATCTTCGTGCCGGCGGTGGCGGGGCTGAACCTGGAGCACGTCTTCAACGGCGAGGAGCCGCCCGACTCGAAGACCTTCTTCGAGCCGCGCAACGCGCCGATGACCTTCAAGCAGCTCTCCGACAGCGAGGCCGAGCTGCACCAGCCGCCCACGCCCACGTATCACGTCGAGAGCTGGACGCGCTTCAAGCTCGTCGCGCCGCACTACCTCGACATGAGCTTCCGCTGCGTGGCGCACCAGCATGTGTTCCAGCGCGGCTACCTGGGAATTTTCTGGGCCAGCTACATGCACGCGCCGCTGGACAAGTCCATGTATTTCCCCGGCGGGGTGCCCGAGCAGTCGCCGCCGCTGTGGACGCAGCACTGCACGCAGTTCCACAACCGCGACTCCACGGTGCTGCACCGCGAGGACAAGCTCGCGCTCACGTTCGCGCCGGGCCGCGACACGCTGTTCAAGAGCCTCTCGCTGCTGCGCTACCACCTGCCGCTCTTCTACGGCAACCACGACGGGCTGATGTGGATCGTCATGTTTGACCGCACCGAGGGCATCCGCCTCACACACTCGCCCAGCGGCGGCGGTGTGAACGCGGCGCTCCAGACGACGAACCCGGCGTGGGACTTCCAGTTCCTCGTGCCCAAGCCGGAGGTGATGAAGGAATACGGCTTCAAGGTCCGCACCGTCCTGCGCCCGCGCTGCTCGCGGGATGAGGTGCTGGACGAATACCGCAAGTGGAAGGAGGCCAAATGAAAGTCATGCGTGATGTCGAAGCCGTCAGCGAGCGAAGTGGCCATTCTCCCTCACCCCGGCCCTCTCCCGCTGGGAGAGGGGGAAAGTCAGCCAGCGGCTCTGGCAATCGGTTGCGTTCGATTTCAGCCCACGGCGGAATACGTTTCTCCCTCTCCCGGAGGGAGAGGGCCGGGGTGAGGGGGAAGAGCCTGCTCTTGAGTGGGTGCTGCTTGTGGTTGGCTTGGCTCACGAGTGCGTCTGTTCCCGCCGCCAGGCTCGACCTGCCGCTGAACACCTGGGTCAAACTCTCACCGCTCACGAACACGCCGCCTTCGCCGCGCCTCGGCTACGAGGGCGCGTGCGCGTGGGATTCGCGGCATCGCGTGCTCATCCGCTACGGCGGGCACAACCAGGGCGGCGGCGGCGAGCAGCACTCGGAGGTGTGGACCTTCGACCCGCTCACGGCGAAGTGGACGTTGAAGGAGCCGAACGTCCAGCCGCCGGGCATCTGCTGCGGCCAGCAGAACGTCTTCGATCCCTTGCAGAACCGTTACCTGCGCTTCCCGTCATTCAGCGGCGGCCACGGCTGGCAGTGGTGGCGCGAGATTTATCTGAACGACTCCTCCGTCTGGAGTTACGACCTCGCGGAGAACAAGTGGCGCAACCTCCGCCCGTTGCCTACCGCCAGCCCCAAGCCGTTGCGCTGCGCCGCGTGGGACAGTTATCTCGGCGTGGTCGTGCTCTTCGGCGGCGAGACGAGCAACGAAGGCACACTGGTGTATGAGCCACACATCAATGCGTGGACGCACCAGAAGCCGTCGCCACAGCCAGCGTTCCGCAGCGGTGGGAACATGGCTTACGACGCCGCGCGCCGGCTGCACATCCTGTTCGGCGCGCAGTTCATCAACGACCCGCGCACCTGGGCCTACAGCCTCGCGGACAACAAATGGACCAGCCTCCAGCCGCCCACGCTCCCGCCCACGGACAAGAACGACGCGGTGCTCGCCTACGATCCGGCGAACCAGCTCGTGCTCGCCATCGTGCGCGTGGCTGAAGGCAAGGAGGACAACGCGAAAGCGCATTTGGAGACGTGGACGTTCGATACGGGCGCAAACAAGTGGACGAAGCTCAATCCGCCGCGCGAGCCGGACCCGTCCGGCAATCGCGCGCGGAATCTCGTCTTCGCGCCGGAGCTGGGCGCCTTCCTGCTTGAGAACCGCACGCATCCGCCGGGCGGCCCGTCCGAGCAGCAGGTGTGGGCCTTGAAGTTGGAAACGCGGAATGCGGAACGCGGAGCGCGGAATGAAAGGCAGAGCCTCCTCGCGTCGGCTGCTACCGGGCCAAGGATGGTCGAGGACATCGTCGTCTCCGTGCTCGATGCGAAGCGCGTCGCGTTGACTTGGAAGCCGCTGCGGGACGCGAGCGTCCTCGGCTACCACGTCGAGCGCGCGGCGGTCGAGGTCGCGACCGAAGACCAGCTTCGCCGGCTCAAGCGGCAGACCGAGCCGCTGGCGGAACCGAGCGTCGGGGCCATCACGAAGGTCGGCGCGTTCCAGCGGCTCACCACCACGCCGGTGAAGGGCGACGGCTTCACGGACGCGACCATTGACCTGAGCCAGCCGCAGCCCGTGTCCGGCACGCCGGTCTTCGAGCGCAAGTTCAACGCCGAGCAGTTCGACCCGATGGGCAAGCCGTATCGCTTCGCGGTCTTCGCCTACCGCGTGCGCGCGGTGGCGGTGGATGGCAGGGAGAGCGGCGCGTCGGCCGCCGAGTTCACCATTCCTTCGCCGCCGCAGTGGCTCTTCGCCAAGGAAGAGGGCGCGACGTGCCAGCTCAAGTGGGCGGCGAGCGCGGGGAAGTCGCTGCGCGGCTACCGCGTGTATCGCATGAACGGCCGTTACGACAAGGATCCCATCCCGCGCCTCACGCCCGAGCCGCTCGCCGCGACGACGTTCAGCGACCCGGCGGCGGGGAAGAACGCGCGCCGCTACTACGTCGTGGCCGTGGACGCGCTCGGGCAGGAGGGTTTTCCCAGTTCACCGGTGTGGTTCGAGCGCGAGTGGAAGCAGTTTTACAAGCCGTTCACCGGCGAGTGGCACCAGTGAAGCCCGTGCCGGTGAACACGCAGCTCGACATTCCAATGTCGAGTTTAGCCCTGCCGAAGTCGCCCCAAACTCGACATTGGAATGTCGAGCTACCTTGCCGACGCACTTCAAACATCATGCGCCAGACGGGGTGGTGCTGGCCGGTGCCCCGCTGCGCCGGTAGAAGAAGTAAATCGGCACGCCCACGAGCACGAGCGCGGTGCCGAGGGCGAAGTTGATGACGGCGGGCTTCCCGGCGGCGACGGCGGCGCGGTAGGTGTTCACGTCGTTCACCATCGTCAGCACGAGGAAGACCGCCGAGAACGCGACGAAGATACCCGGCACCCACGGATAACCCGGCACCTGGTAGGGACGCGGCGCGTCCGGCTCCTTGCGGCGCAGCACGAAGACGCCGTAAGCGCCCAGCCCGTAGAAAATCCAGCTCACGAAGATGAGCGTGTCCGTGAGCTGGTCGAAGGTGCCGCTGAACACGAGCGCGATGCTCCACAGCCCCTGCACCACGAGCGACGCGGCGGGCGTGTGATAGCGCGGATGCACGCGGCCCAGCAGCGCGGGGAACAGGTTGCGCCGGGCCATCGTGAAATACACCCGCGCGCTGGCGAGGATGGTGGCGTTGTTCGCGCCGAAGGTAGAAATCATCACCACCACGGCGATCCACATCCCGCCGCCGCGCGCGATGCGCTCGGCCACGTCGGCGGCGACGAGCTTGGACTGCGCCATCAGCTCGGCGGGCAGCACCCAGCAGTAGGCCAGGTTCAGCCCGAGGTAGATGCCGGTGACGATGAACATGCCCAGCACCGTCGCGCGCGGGACGTTGCGCTGCGGGTCGCGGACCTCGCCGGCGCAGAAGGTCGTCTTCACCCAGCCGTCGTAG
>Ga0172376_10003780_pt1 | contig 17686 bp, 17 predicted proteins | sample Lak35m_FD_121114 | JGI IMG/M metagenome (GOLD analysis project Ga0172376, IMG submission 121114) | Freshwater microbial communities from Kabuno Bay, South-Kivu, Congo - kab_092012_35m | ecosystem: Environmental > Aquatic > Freshwater > Lake | place: Democratic Republic of the Congo: South-Kivu... | reverse complement strand
AGTTAAAATTAATTAATAATTTGAAAAATATCGCACTTTCCTATTCAAATGATCCCGAATATCAATATACTTTATGTTCTAAAGCCGATCTTGTGATCGCTAAACACACTTCTTTATTAGATGAGTGCATTTCTTTTGGCATACCTTGTTTGGTTTATGATTATACTCACAATCTTAGCCCAATTATAAAAAAGACTTTTGATTATAATAAATCAAGAATAATATGCAAAAATTATTATGAACTTTTCAAAAGAAGTCATGAAATTTTAATTAATAAAAAACATTCTATTTTAAAAGAGCTTAGAGTTATAAAAAATAAATATTATTATTATGACAAAAGAGAGGATACAAAAGCCAAGATTCACGAATATATAAACAATAATATATTAAAATAATTTAATTTATATCATCAAGATGAGTTTAGTAAAAAAAATATTTTTTTTTATAGATCGCAATTTTTATAATAAAATTTTTATTCTTGTACCATTTATTATTTTTCTAACTATTATAGAAATTGCAACTATTGGAATTATCATCCCAATTTTAAATTTATTTCTTGATATAAATTTTATAGAAAATTATCCATATTTAAATATTATTTTTACAAAATTAAGTTTTTTAACTTATTTTAATTTTACAGATAATGATTTTGCGATACTAATTATAGGTGCTTTTACTGTTTTTTTAATTTTAATTGTTGTTAAAAATCTAATTTTCTTATTTTTTACTTATTTTAGATCAAATCTTTTAAGAAAAATTCAAATAAGTATTCAAAAAAATTTTTTATATAATTTTTTTAATATTCCATACGAATTTATCACTGAAAAAAATAACGCATATTTTTTAAACAAAGAAAATAATATAGCCCATCTAGTAGTTTCTATTGAAAATCTAATTATTCTCATTAGTGAGATAATAATTTTACTATCTGTAAGTTTATTAATTCTTTATAAAGATTTTCTTTTTGGATTAGTTGGGATTATTTTTTTTTTTTTATTTATGTTTCTTTTTTTAAAAAAAAATAGAAAAATAATTAAGAATCTAGCTATATTAAAAAATTTAAATGAAGAAAAAAAAATTTCTTATTTGTTAAATATTTTTAATGGCATAAAAGAGATAAAATTATTTAGGAATCAAAAATATTTTTTTAATTTATATAATTATTATTCAAATTTAACACTCTCCTCAGTTCAAAAGATGTCTATGCATAATGCTTATCCAAAGGCATTATTAGAAATTTTTATAATATTAGTAGCAATTTGTTTTATATGTTATTTTTCTTTTTTAAAGGAAGACCCAAAAAAAATATTAATATCAGTTGGTTTTTTTTTATTTGCAGCAATTAGAATTGCGCCTTCTATAAATAGAATTATTTTAGCTTCTCAATCATTAAAATATAACGTTATATTTATTGAAAATTTGTATCAAGATATAAAAAATTTTAATACATACTCAATCAAAAATATTAATTATCTTAAAATTAATCATTCAATAAAATTAGATAATATTTATTTTAATTTTCCAAAAAATCAAAATAAAGTTTTAGAAAAAATTAACCTTTTTATTAAAAAAGGAGAAAAAATAGGAATTGAGGGCAAAAGTGGATTAGGAAAAACCACTCTTATTAATTTAATCGTCGGCTTGTTGACACCACAAAAAGGTAAAATTATTATTGATAAAAGAGTAATTAGTAAAAATTATCTTTTAGAAAAGTGTGTGGTTGTTACATCTAACGTTTTTTTTATTAACAATACACTTTTGGAAAATATTCACTTTGGAAACACTGATTTAATTAATTTAGACAAGATTAATGAAAATTTAAAAGATACTCAACTTAAAAATTTTGTTTCTAATCTTAATTTAGGATTAAATACAGAAGTTGCAGATAAGGGTTTAAAAATTTCATCAGGTCAAATACAAAGAATTAATATTGCAAGGGCATTGTATTCGGATCCGGACATTTTAATTTTTGATGAAGCAACTAACGCTTTAGACCCCTCCACAGAAAAAATTGTTATTAATAATATATATAAAAGATATGCTAACAAAACTATAATTTTAATTAGTCATAAAAAGAAAAATTTCAGACACTGCACTTCTATTTACCAACTAAATAAACATACTTTAAAGAAGTTAAAATAAAAATTTAAATTATATACAATTAACTTTAAATTTATTATTTATAAAAATAATTAATTTATAAATAACCAAAGTTAGTTTCTTTATGAATGATGTACGTCCAAATATCCGTTTTTGTAGCTAAACACAGTGGGTCTCAAAAATAAGCAGTTAGAATTTATTGTAATTATTTTTTGGTAATTTATTTCTATCAGTTTTGAACACCCTTCTTTTAAAATGAAACTTTGATCATTAACATTAAATTTAATTACTTTAGATGTAGGATTTGAAAAAAAAAGTTCATTTTTATCAAATCCGTCAAAAAATTTTTGAATTTTATATTTATGATTTTTAAAAAATGAGGTTTTTACAATATCTTTATTAATTGTATCTTCGTTAGAAATTTTTTTTATCTTAGCAAGAGTATTACCATGAACAAATGAAAATAGTTTTTTATTTTGTGAATAACCAAGATAACATCTGTTGGAGATTATATTATTTGTATCGATATTTTCTTTTGTAAAATGATATATATAAAAAATTCCATAGTCTTCAATATCATTTAAGAATTCTTTTGTGATAGTAATTTCATTTGATATTTTTAGGTTATATAATTTTTCTTTTTTAATTATTTCACCTTCCTTGTTATAAAAATGAATTTCAACCCAAGAATTTTTAATTTTATAAAAAATATTGAGAATGTCTGAGTATTTAAATTTGGTCGTAAAATTATTGTCTGTTCTCCAGGCAAAAGCATCACTTACTGTAACACAATCTAAGCCTTTTAAACTCATATGTACTGGTTTGAAATTTATTAGATTTCTTAGATAAATGCCGAGTTTCGTATTTGATATTTTTTTAATTAACGATCTCATTAATTTCTTTTTTTAAATCTGAAATTTTTTTATATTTATTATTGCTAAGTATATATTCGTGTGGTGGATGAGTATGTTCAAAAGATACATGATTATTTTCAACAGAAACATACATGGGAATGCCTAGGTAATTTTTACTTACCAAAAAAATCTCAGGTTTAATTAAAGTTTTTTTTAATTCAAAATAATTTGTATAGTTTGTTTTAATTTCAAATTGCTCTTCAATTTTTTTTTGAATTATATCAACTAAATAAACATTAAAAATTTTAACAATTGGGTCTACATATATATTTTTAATAAAGATATAATTTAGGTCAGCATTAACATTTGCTAAAGAAGATACAGAGCTAAGAATAGATCCTTCTTTTTCTATCATAGAAAATGGATATTCGGATTGATATGATGAAAATCCTTTATTTTTAAAAATTATTTTAAAATTAGCTCTATAAGCAGGAGAGGTCTCTGTGAATTTATTAAAATTTTCAAGTTTATTGTGTTTTAGTTCTAAATCTTTTGGAGATGCTAAAAAAAAAATATTGGAATTTGTTATATCTTTTGAATTTAAAAAATAGAAATCTTTATTAATTTTTCTATTATCAATTTGTTTAATTTTCCATTCATTGTTATGTATAGTGGCTTCATATAATAATAAATTAGAAGATTTTTCATTTCTATTTTGAAATAAAGGTATTTGTAATTCTGATGAAAATTCACAATTACTAATACCAAAAAAATAATTCATAATTTTTTATTAATTAAAAAGATTATTTTTTTTTAAAGATACCTATAAATTTTCTATTTAATTTATTGCAATTATTTATGGGATCTAATCTTTTATATAATAATTTATAATCAATTATTTTTTCCTTTGCAAGTTCAGTAAGAGTTTCATAGGCAGCTATAGATTTGTACATCTTATCAGACTGAATATTATTGATAAATATATCATCACACATAATTATGCCATTAGTATTAATTAGTCTTAATGAATTTATTATATCAATACATACCATTGGATAGCCGTGGGCACCATCAATCCAAATTAAATCATATTTTTTATTAGAATTTAAAAGATTAATTGAATTTGTTTCAAAAAAATTAATTTTATTACTTTTATTTAATGTTTCATTTCTTGATTTTATAAAATCATCTAATTTATTATTTTCCCGATTATAGAATTTTACAAAATCTTTTGATGTTTTTGGAAGATCGATGGTATCAACTTCTGCATTATTAAAAATTACAGATAATAATAAACTATTTTTTCCATCATATGTTCCAATTTCTAAAATTTTCTTAATCTTAGTATTGGAAAATGATAAGGCTAAAAAAAAAACTTCATGCTCCGATGACATATTTCTATCTAAAAAAGGAAATTTAATTTTGATTTTTTTAAGCGCACTTAGGGCTTTATCTCTATTCAAATCAAAATATTTAAAAATTGAGTTTTGTTCTTTTCGAAACTTATTAAAATCATAAACTTTTTTTTGATATACTATCAAAATTTTATTGATTATTTTATATGGAATTTTAGGAAGTTTAATTAAATTTTTTAAAAAACTTTTAAAATTCATTTATCTGTTTATTATTTAAATTTATTTTTTAATAGTAATGCTGCTTATAACTTGATACTGGATCTTTTGTTAAACTTAAATAATTAAATTTTAAATTAAATAAAAAATCTAATTACAAAATATGATTTTAGGATTAATACCGGCCAGATTAAATTCACAAAGATTACCTGGAAAGCCATTAATAAAAATAGATGGATTGCCATTAATAATTCATGTCTTGAAAAGGTCTTTACTATGTAAAAAACTAGATAAAGTAATCGTTTGTGCAGATGATAGATCTATTATTAAGGTAGTAAAAAAATTTGGCGGCGAAGCTATTCTTACATCAAAAAAGCATAAAAATGGAACAGAAAGAATATGCGAAGTAGCAAAAAAATATGAAGCAAAATTAATAATCGACATTCAATGTGATGAAGTTTTTTTAAATCCAAAACATGTAGATCAATTAATTGACTTTCACATAAAAAATAATCAATTTGATATTATCATACCGCATTCGGAAATATTTACATATAACAATAAAAATATTGTAAAAATTATAGATAACGATAGAGGTAAAATTATATGTTTAAGTAGAGCGGATGTACCATTTTATTTCAGGCAAAATAAAAATTTTTTAAAAAAACACTTGGACTTTATATCATTTAAAAAAAACATTTTATTAAATTATTGTAAATTAAAAAAATCTAAAAATGAAAAAATAGAAGGCGTTGAACTTTTGAGAGCTATTGATAATAATTTTAATCTGGGAACAATTAAAATTAAAACAGATGTTTTTTCAATTAATACAAAATTAGATCTAAAAAAAGCAAAATTAATAATGAAAAGATGCAAGTTAAGAAAAAAATATTAGGTAAGAAATTTTCTCATTTTATTTTTGATGTAGATGGAGTTATTTTAAATTCGAAAAATAACATGAGGATATCTTGGATAAAAACTAATAATAAATTTAATTTAAAAAAAAAATTCTCTAAATATTTTGAAAATATTGGACTACCATTTGATCAAATTCTAAAGAATATTGGTATAAATAGTAATTTTAAAGAAATAGAAGATGAATATAAAAAAAATTCAATAAAATACTCAAAAAAAATAACAATATATAAAAAAATAAAAGATTTTCTTATATATTTAGATAAAAATAAAATTGATTATTACGTAGTTACATCTAAAGACTTAACTAGAACAAAAAGATTTTTATTTCATTACAATATTTTTCCAAAATCAATTCACTGTCCTTCTAAAAAATATAAAGGTAAACCAAATCCAGATTTGTTAAATCATTGTGTAAAACTTAATAAGCTTGATAAAAAATATTGTTGTTATGTAGGTGATACAGAATTTGATTATATTACATCCCAAAATGCAAAAATTAATTTTATTTTTGCCAATTATGGTTATGGAAAAATTAAAAAAAAATATAACTTTGTCATCAATAGTCCCAAAGATCTTTTTAAATATATATGAAAATTTTAGATATTTATGAAAATACTCCAAAAACTTATAATAAGAATAATACCTCTTTAATTTGGAATGATAAGCCTAAAAATCACTCTGCAAAATTTTTTTCTATTTATGATTTAATAAGTAACAATTCTAATTTAATTAAATTTGAATTAAATAATCATTTAAAGAAATTTGTAATTCAAAATCAAAATTCTTTCTTCTCCGATTTTAATTTGAAAAAAGATTTTTCTTTTTTAACTTTATCTAATCTTATCGAAAAAAATCCTTATAAAAAAAACTTTAATCTAGACTTAATTAAAAAATTAAACATAGAGTCATTTTTAAAAAAAAAAAAATTTGATAAAATTTATATTCATTCTAAAAATAATAATTTTGTAGAAAAAATTAATACAATAATTAATAAAAGAAATATAAAAATTGATTATTTTACTATAATTAAAAATTATGTTCGATTAACATGTGTTTTTTTTAAACATATAATTTATTTATTTTTTTTTTTAAAAAATATAAATTTTATTAAAAAAGAAAAAATTCAAATAAATAAAAAACCAATTTTTTTTAGTTTTTTTTCTTATACAAATAAAGACTTAGCATTAAGAAAAATTTATAGTTCTGAATATTGGAAAGGTTTTAAAAATACAAAAGATAAAAATTGGGTTCATTTATTTAATCCTAGCCCTATTTATCCTCAATCTAAAGAAGTTAGCAAAATAATTAAAAACCTTAATAATTTTGAATCACATCCCAATCATTTTTTTTTGAATGATTATTTAGATTTTAGAATATTTTTAAAAACTTTTTTTATTTTTACAAAGTTTTTTTTAATAACTAGTAAATTAATGTTTTCAAAAAAATTTTTAGAAATATTAAAAAAAGAATTCTTATTAACTAAAAGCAACCATTTTTTATTTTTTGAGGAGTTTATATCATTTAATGCTTTAAAAAATATTTTATTTTTTTATCAATTTGAAAAATTTTTTTCATTAAATAAAATTAATTCAAAAATTTTTTATTGTTTTGAAAACCAGCCGTGGGAAAAAATAATACTATATTTTATAAAAAAAAATTTTTCTAAAATTAAAACTTATGGTGTAATTCATTCAGCTGTTAGATTTTGGGATTTTAGATTTGTTAATTTTTGCAATAAAAATCTAAAAGAAATAGGATATTATAATCCTGATAAAATACTATGTAATAGTTATTTTGTAAAAAGAATACTTGTTAATAATGGTTTTAGTAAAAAAAATTTATTATTTGTTGAAACACTTCGATATTCAAATTTAAAAAAAATTAAATTAAAAAAAAAAATATTTAATAAAGAAAAAAATAATATTTTATTTTTATCTGATTATGATAATAATTTAAATAAACATTTTATAAACCTAATAAGTAAATTTAATTCTAATAGTAATTATTCACTATTTCTTAAATGTCATCCTTTGGTGCCAATTAATATTCACCAAAAAAATTTAAAAAAAATTGATTATATCGAGCAAGTTAAAAACAAAATTGATATATGTATCGTAGGAAATAAAACTGCTGTCTCTTTAGATTTATATTATAAAAATTTTAAACTTTTAATTTTTGTTGAGCATAATGATTTGGACTATTCTCCTCTATATAAATTTATAAAATATAATACAATTTCTTCCTATGAAGATCTTTATAATATATTAAATTCTAAAAATAATTTGGATTATACTCGGTATAGTAAAAAATATTTTATTGTAGATAAAAATTTAACTAGATGGAACAAAATTCTTCGATAAATTATGCAAAATTTTAATTTATTTAAAAATAAAAAAATCATAATAACTGGACATAATGGCTTTAAGGGTTCGTGGCTTTCTATATGGCTTAATTTAATGGACGCTAAGATCGTAGGCATATCTTTGCCTAATAAAGATAAAAATAATCATTATAATTTAGTTAAACAAAAATTAAATTTAACAAGTTATTTTATTGATATTAGAGAAAAAAAAAAAATTGAAAAAATAATATTGAAAACTAAACCTGATTATGTATTTCATCTAGCTGCCCAGTCTTTAGTATACAAATCTATCGAAGACATTCAATTTAATTGGGAAACTAATGTAATCGGCACGTTAAATATTCTAGAGTCCTTGAATAAGTTAAAAAATAAATGTGTTGGCGTGATTATCACTAGCGACAAATGCTATAAAAATGTTGAACAAAAAAAAGGATATAAAGAAACCGATATATTGGGTGGCGTAGATCCGTATAGTGCTTCAAAAGCATCTGCAGAAATACTTTTTCATTCTTATTACAAAACTTTTATTGAGAATAAAAATTATAAAATCAGACTTTGTACTGCTAGAGCAGGAAATGTTATTGGCGGAGGTGATTGGTCTAAGAATCGATTAATTCCAGATTGTATGCAAATGTGGTTAAAAAATAAAGTTCCAAAGATTAGAAATCCTAATTCAACAAGACCCTGGCAACATGTTTTAGAAGCTCTTTCAGGATATTTAGTTCTTGCATTAAAATTATCTAAAGACAAAAAGATTAATGGACATTCTTTTAATTTTAGTTCTAATAAAATTAAAAATACAACTGTATTACAATTTTTGAAAAAAATTAAAAATGAGTGGCCAATAATAAAATGGAGTATTAAAAAAAATAATCAATTTTATGAATCTTCTTTATTACAACTTGACACATTAAAAGCTAATAGAGTGTTAAATTGGAAAGCAAGACTTAGTTTAAACGAAACTATAGAATTCTTAGTTAACTGGTATAAAAATTATAAAAAGAATCCAAAAAATACATTTGAATTTTCAAAACAACAAATACATGAATTTATGAAAAAAAAATCATGAAAGTCGTAATTCTTGCTGGAGGCTTTGGGACACGAATTTCCGAATATACAAAAACAATTCCAAAACCCATGATACCTGTGAATAAAAAACCTATACTGCTGCATATTATGCAGCATTATGCAAAATATGGTTTTACTAATTTTTACATTGCTCTTGGTTATAAAGGATCAGTTATTAAAAAATATTTTAAAAATAAAAAATTTACATGGAATATCAATTTAATAGATACTGGTCTTAAAACAATGACGGGAGGACGTTTAAAAAAATTAAAAAAAATTTTTAAAAAAAACGAAACATTTATGATGACCTATGGAGACGGTGTATCTGACGTTGATTTAAGAGAATTGCTTACTTTTCATCAAAAAAATAAAAAATTAGTTACTTTAACAGCAGTAAGACCACCTGCTAGATTTGGAGTTATTAAACTGAAGGGAAGTTTCGTTAACTATTTTAAAGAAAAATCCAAAATGGATGAAGGGTGGATTAATGGTGGTTTTTTTGTAATGAACTCTAAATTCTTAAATTTAATAAAGAGTAGTCAGACTTATTTAGAAAAAGAACCCCTTGAAAAGGCAACAAAAAGGAAACAGTTAATAGCTTATAGACATAAAGGTTTTTGGCAATGTATGGATACCAAAAGGGATAAAGATAAATTAGACAAGATTTTAAAAAATAAAATATTTTGAAAATAAAAATTCTTATAGTTGGAGGAACAGGTTTTCTTGGTTATCATCAAGATAAAAATTGTCTAGCAAAAGGCAGGGAAGTAACAAGTATTTCAACAAATAATCCAAAAAAAAACAGATTTTTAACAACTGTAAAATATTTAATCGTAGATATATCAAAAAAGAAAATACTTCAAAAAAAAATTAAATCAAATTACGATTTTGTAGTCAATTTTGGCGGCTACGTTAATCATAATGATAAATTAAAAACATATCGAAGTCATTATTTAGGTTGTAAAAATTTGGCAGATTTTTTTTTAAAAAAAAAAATAAAATCTTTTATCCAAATTGGCAGTTGTGTGGAGTATGGACATCATAAATCTCCACAAAATGAAAATATTTTAACGAATATTGAAAAATTAAAATCAACATATGGAAAAGCTAAGTTAGCAGCAACGAATTATTTATTAGAAAAAAATAAAAAAAATAATTTTCCATGTATTATTTTAAGATTATATTTAGTTTATGGGCCACGACAGGATTTTAATCGTTTAATACCAACGGTAATTAAAGGCTGCTTAGAAGATACTTCTTTTCCATGTTCGAACGGTCTTCAATATAGAGATTTTTTATATGTAGATGACTCTATAGATGCTATCTTTAAATGCTTACAAAATCCAAATTTATTTGGTGAAATTATAAACATTAGTTCAGGAAAACTTATTCAAATTAAGAAAGTAATTCTTTTAATTAAAAAAATTATAAAAAAAGGGCAGCCTGATTTTGGAGTTATCAAACATAGAAAAGATGAAATTTTAAAATTGTATTCAAATATCCATAAAGCCAAAAAAAGGATTAGTTGGATGCCAAGAATTAAATTTCTAAAAGGCTTAACAAAAACTATCAATTTTTATAAAAAAACTCTTTTAATTTAATAAATTAGACTATAGCTGTAATTATAATTTAATTTTTATAACTATTTTTTTATACTTTTAAATAACATGCTTAGTATTGTTTTAGGTACTAGACCAGAAATAATAAAACTTTATCCATTAATAAAAGTTTTGTTAAAAAAAAAATATAACTTTAATATAATTCATACAGGTCAACATTATTCAAATAGTTTAAATGATATATTTTTGGATCAATTTAAGATTCCAAAAAAAAAAATTATTTATTTGAAAGTTGTTTCGCATTTGCATGGTGAGCAAACGGCTTTAATGACAATTGGAATTGAAAAATTATTAAAAAAAAATAGTAAAATAAAAGCATTATTAGTTTATGGAGATACCAATTCTGCTTTAGCATCATCATTAGCCGCTTGTAAATTTCCTAATATAAAAATTATTCATCTAGAAGCTGGCTTAAGAAGTTTTGATAAATATATGCCTGAAGAAATAAATAGAAGATTAATTGATCATTCATCTGATTTGCTATTATGCCCAACACAAACTTCAAAAAACTACTTAATAAACGAGGGCATAAGCAAAGAAAAAATATTTGTGAGTGGCAACACAATTGTTGATGCAATCAAATCAGATCTAGTACAGAACGAGTTACATAATCAGTATAAGAGTTTACGTAAAAAAAATTACATTGTTTTAACGATTCATAGAGAAGAGAATACTCTTAATTCACAAATATTAAAAAAAATAATTTATTCTGTTAAAAAAATTTCTAAAGAATTAAATTATCAAGTTATTTTTCCTGTTCATCCAAAGACGAAAAAATTAATTAATCAACTTCAAATTAAATTTGATGATAAATTTAATATTATTGAACCTTTAGATTATGTTTCTTTTTTAAAACTAATAAAAAAAGCTAAAATTATTATTAGCGATTCTGGTGGAGTGCAGGAAGAAGCTTGCATATTAAGAGTGCCTCTAGTAACAGTAAGAAATAGTACAGAAAGACCAGAGACAATACTCATGAAATGTAATGTTCTAAGTGTTTCTGAATATTCAATATTAAGAAAAAATATAATAAAAATGCTGAAACAAAAAGTAAAATGGGTTAATCCTTATGGAAAAGGCAATGCTGCTTTAATAAGTTTTAATATTATTAAAAAATTTTTAAACAAAAATGACCCTAAGTTCTATTAAAAATCATATATCTAAAAAATTAAAAAAATTAGATATTGATTTAAGAGCTAATAAAAAACTCCCGCTGAGTGTCCATCAATACGATGCCAATGATATAATTAACTCTATGGATACTTTATTAAAAGGTTGGCCTACCATTGGTCCCAAAGTTAAAGAAGTTGAAAATAAAATATCTAAATATCTAAAAATAAAAAATGCTATAATGTTGAATTCTGGTGGTTCCGCAAATTATCTAATTCTTTATCTATTAACTTCAGTTTATGCCAAAAAAGAAGATAAGTTGCATCCAGGTGATGAAGTCATAACACCTGCGGTTACATGGAGCACTACGGTTGGACCAATATTACAAAATAATCTAACACCTGTATTCGTTGATGTTAATTTAGGTTCATACGATCTTAATGTTGATCTAATACAGAAAAGCATATCTAAAAAAACCAAAGCAATTATGTTGGTTCATCCTTTAGGTTATGTTTGTGATATGGATAAAATCAACAAGTTATGTAAAAAATATAATTTAGTTCTCATAGAAGATACATGCGAGTCTATAGGGGGCAAATATAAGAATAAATTTGCTGGTACATTTGGTAAATTTGCTTCGTTATCTTTATATCAATCACACCACATATCTTCTGTAGAGGGTGGGTTTATTTTAACAAATGATAATTATTATGCCGATATCCTAAGAAGCATGAGGGCGAATGGTTGGTTAAGAGAAATCACAAATCAGAAAACACGAAAAAAATTTATAAATGAAAATAAAAAAATAGATCCTTCTTTCTTATTTACTTATATTGGTTTTAATTTTAAGCCCACAGATCTTTCTGCAGCCTTAGTTACAAAACAAATTGATAAACTTAGTTCTTTTATCAAGAGGCGAGCACTATCAGCAAAAGCTCTAATAAAAGGTTTAAATAAATATACTAATTTTTTGATATTACCCAAAAATAGCGATAAAAAAGTATTTAGCAGTTGGTTTACTTTTCCTATAGTGATAAGAGAAAATAATATTTTTTCAAAAAAAGATTTAGAAAATTTTTTACATAAAAAAAACATAGATACAAGACCAGTTATTGCTGGAAATATTGTAAGACAACCATTTTTAAGATATTTTAAATATCGAAAAGGAATTCTGATTAATTCTAATATTGTAAATGACTTTGGATTTTTTTTAGGACTGCATCATAAATTAGATAAAAAAAACATAAAATTTATTATAGATGCTTTTGACAGTTTTTTTAAAAATAAATTAAAGAATTAATTCTGAAAAAATCTATTATAGTTCCCGTATTTAATGAAGAGGGTAATATCTCTAATTTAATTAATAAAATCCTTAATAATATAGATGCTCAAGATCAGTTAATAATTGTAAATGATGGAAGCACAGATAAAACTCTAGAAGTAGTTGAAAAATTTAAATGCCAAATAATCAATCATGAAGTAAATCTTGGAAAAGGTGCGGCTATGAGAACTGGAATTCAAAACGCAAATGGAGATGTAATTATATTCATGGGGGGGGATGGCCAGGATGATCCAAGCGAAATTAAAAATTTAATAAAAGGAATTGAAGAAGGTTATGATTATGTAATTGGATCTAGGTTTGTTAAATCTAAAGAGGTTATAAACTCTCAAAGATATACTAATAAAGCAATTTTACCTGTAAATAGATTTGGCAACTACGCTTTAACTTCAATTATAAATATTCTTTTTGGTCAAAATATAACTGATAGTCAATCAGAATTTAAATGTTTTAATTCTGAAAAATTAAAAAGCTTAAATTTGATTTCTAATAGATATGAGATAGAGACGGAGCTTTTAATTAGAGCAATTAGAGGAAAATTTAGAATTAAAGAAGTTCCTGTTCATAGATATGAAAGAGTATATGGAAAATCTTATTTATTTGACGTACCTTTTGGTAGATTTATTTTTGGATTAAAAGTATTAAAGATAATATTAATCGGATTTATATTTTGGAGGTAAATTGAAAAATTTTTGGAAGAATAAAAAAGTATTAATAACAGGAGCAGATGGATTTATAGGATCGCATCTTACTGAAAAACTAATAGATCTTGGTGCTAATATTTCTATAGTTGTTCGGGGAACATCTAATCATGGCACAAGCAGTTATCAATTTAAAAATTTAAATTCGGACTATATAAAGAAATGTAAAAAAATTATTTGTTGCGATATATCTTCTACCGATATTATAAGACATGTTATTAAAGATAATCCTAAGATTATTTTACATTTAGCTGCAAATGCTTATGTTCCTTATTCTTTTGAACATCCTTTAGAAGTGAACGAGGTCAATGTAATTGGAACTCTAAATATACTGGAGGCAGCTAAACAAATTAAAGGAATAGAAAAGATTATATGCACTTCATCAAGCGAAGTTTATGGAACTGCTTTAACTCATAAAATTAATGAGGATCACCCATTAAATCCCACCTCTCCTTACGCAGCGTCAAAAGCTGCAGCAGATAGATATTGTTTTTCCTACATACAAACTTATAATTTGCCAATCGTTATATTAAGGCCATTTAACACTTATGGTCCAAGACACACTTATGACGTCATTCCAAAATTTATTAAAATGGCAATTAATAATGAAGACATAACGATTCACGGCGATGGAAAACAATCAAGAGATTTAACATATGTTTCTGATGCAGTTGAGGCCTTTTTGCTTGTTACAGAAAAAAAAAAATGTCTTCAAAAAATTATTAATTTTGGCACAGGTAAAGATTACACAATAAATTTTTTAGCAAAAGAAATTAAAAAAATCTCAAATAGTAAATCTAAAATTGTTTATATCCCAAAAAGAAAAGCAGAAGTTCAAAGATTAACTTGTGATGCCAAACTTTGCATGAGTTTGGGATGGAAAAGTAAGGTAGATATTTTTCAAGGCTTAAAGCTAAACATAAAATGGGCATTACAAAATTGGAAAAAGATATAAAAAAGATAGATAAATCGTTAGATTTATCTATTGGTTGGTTGAAAGAATCAGGCATTCAAAACACTAAACAATCAAAATTAAACGGAAGTGTTAACGCATGGTACGATCCAAATAGAAAAAAATATTCTTTTGTCTACTCTGAGATAAATGGTTATTTCATTACCATGATGGTTTTTCTTTATAAACGCACCAGAAATATAAAATACTTAGAAAAAGGCTTGGAATCTGCGAAATGGTTAATTTCTAATGCTCAAGAAAAAAATGGCGGATTTAGATGTCTTTTTTTGATCGATAAAAGTTCCAGTCACGCCCATAAACAAAATCAGATTTACTCTTTTGATAATGGAATTATTCTTAACGGTCTTGTCGCTTTATACAAAGAAACAAAAAAAACTTTTTTAATTAAATCTGCAAAAAAATGTGCCAGCTGGATAGTTAAATATTGCATTGATAAAAATTGCTTAGTTAAGCCTGTTTATGAAATTGATGAAAATAAATTTTTTGAGTCTGATAAGGAGTGGTCTACTACCTCTGGAAGTTATCACTCAAAAATAGCTATAGGACTTGCAAATTTATACACAGTAATTAAAAATAAAATTTATATTAATAGTGCAATAAAAATTTGCAATACATCATTAAAATTTCAGAAGAGAAATGGGAGGTTTGTCTCATTTCCATTTAAAGGAGGAACGAATGCCCATCCACACTGTTATTCAGCAGAAGGTCTTTGGGTTCTAGGTACTTTTTTGAAAAAAAAAAAATATTTATTTGCTTCCAAAAAAGCTAAGGACTGGATTTTATCTAAACAAAATCAGTTTGGAAGAATTCCTAGATTGTTTCTAATAGAAACGTCAAATTTTAACGAAAGAATTGATTCTATAGCGCAAACTATAAGATTAGTTTTATTAACTCAAAATCAAAAAAAAATGTCAATAAATGAAAAAAATAAATTAAAAAAATTAGTAAAAATATTAATAAGTTACCAAAATCCAGAAGCAAAAAACTTAAAAGAAAGAGGAGCTTTTAAGTGGGGGAAATATAGCAATGGAAAATTTTCAAATCACTCTAATTCTTGGGTAACTTTTTTTGCTATTCAGGCACTTTATTTTTATAAAGATTTTTTAGAGAATAAAAAAATTAGTTTTGATGAATTCACAATAGTTTGATTAGAACCTCAGGATGCTAAAAAAATCAAAGATCGAATAAAGTGGATGTAAAGACCAAACAAAAAGTCCAATTAAAAAAATAAATAAAGAATATTTATTTTGAAATAATTTATTTATATCAAATCTGTAAAATACAAGTAATGAGGTTATCACGTAGGATAGTGTCGCAATTCTCATAACATTTCTCTGAGTATATATGGGGCCCCCAAGAATAGGTTGGGCTATCATAAGAGCTGAAATTATAAAAAAAACTAAGACTACTACTAAATCATTAGTCTTAATTTTTTTTAACCCCCCGGCCATTAAGATTAGTAATGGAAAAAAACTAAGAAAAGGCAAAAGGAGGAATTTGATTAATTCTTTATACTGACTAAAGTCGTAGAAAAAAATGCCGTAAGCATAATTCATACTAAATCGTTGTGTTGATATTGAATTACCAACCATAGATACAATTTTAAATGTTAATAAAAATGAAATAAAAAAAATTATAATATTTTTGTAATTTTTTTTTTTATTAAATATTAAATAAATTATACCACCTATAAAAAAAGCCAAGGATGTCTGCCTTATAAAAACCATTAATAAAGTAGCAAATAAAATTAGAGAAAATTTATTTTGAATTATTCCTTTTGCAAAAATTATTGATAAAGAAAAAAAAATTAAATCATGTACTTGTACAGGCTGAAATAAATGCTGTCTAATAATATAAGGATTTAGACAAAGAAGAGATAAAAAAATAATTTTTTCTTTTAAAGAAAAAGTTACTGAGTTTAAAAAATATAATAAAATAATTAAAAATAAAGTTAAGAAAAAAAAGTTTAAATATTTAAAGGCATTAAAAAGTTCCAGGCCAAATATATTTTTGATAACACCGGCAATATATGGAACAGCAAATCTAGAGGAGACATGTGCAAGAATATTTTCGTTTTTATCAGGTAGCTTTGGTGACGTCTCAGCAATTAAATAATATTGTTCAATGTCTTTTTGACCGGCAATATTTATTAAATCATAATCTGTAAGATAATTAGTTGTAGCAATAAGAAATAAAATACAACATAACATGTATGAAAATAAAATTATGGTGTTATTTCTTGGCATTATTTTTGCATATATATAAAATATTATAATAATTCTTTTCTATAATTAAATTACACTGAGTTTTAAAATAAGAAACATCTTTTAAATTAAATCCCAACAAAATGATATATTTGTTTTTATATTTTTCAAAAATATTAATTAATTTTTTTACAAGCGTTCGATAAAATGAATTATAAAAATAAAGACAAATAAAACTATTTTTTTTTAGAATAGAAAATATTTTTTCATTAATATGGAAATTGTATAAATTTTTTTGAAATATAGAGATTTTTTTAAAATTTATACCTGATTACGGTACAATATTTTTATTAATTTCACATCCATAGAAATATTTAAATAATTTCTTTTGATATAAATATTTAATAATTTTTCCATCGCCACAGTCAAAATCTATAAAAACGTAATTTTTTTTAAAGATGAAATACTTATAAATAATTTCACAAAAAAAAATGGGAGTGGGTATAAGTGGATCAAATTTACTATTCTTCGTTTTAAAAGAAAATTTAGGAAATAATCCTGATAATATTATATATTTAATTTCATAAAAAATAATGTTTATTAGTAAATTAATAGAGTACTTTTTTAATATTTGTTTAATAAGTAACATAAAATTTTTTATGAATATTATCTTTTATTAATTCTAAATGAAATTTTGAATATGTTTTAGATAATTATCTAATATAATTATTAGAATTGAATAACTATTAATATGAAATCTGATTATTTAGTCAGTATCATTATGACCTGTCATAATGGCGAATTATATTTGAAAAAGGCAATAGAAAGCCTTTTACAGCAAACCTACTCTAAATGGGAGTTAATATT
>Ga0172376_10003779_pt1 | contig 17687 bp, 10 predicted proteins | sample Lak35m_FD_121114 | JGI IMG/M metagenome (GOLD analysis project Ga0172376, IMG submission 121114) | Freshwater microbial communities from Kabuno Bay, South-Kivu, Congo - kab_092012_35m | ecosystem: Environmental > Aquatic > Freshwater > Lake | place: Democratic Republic of the Congo: South-Kivu... | reverse complement strand
CGGCCATTCATCCGTGCCTTTGAAATACGGCAGGTCCGATCCACACAGGCAGGTGCATTCCGGCTGAAAGATGATCTGCCGCGGAGCCGCCGGGTCGGAGGGAACCGGCGGCAGTTCCGGTTCGGGAATGTCGATCAGCTCAATGCGTCCGGGTCCAGGGAAGAAGCCTGCCAGCACGATGTGCTCCTGCATTGTGAATGAGTCGGGCGAAGCGGGACTCTGGCGACGGCATCGCGAGCCGGCAAGCCTGTGTGTGACGTTCGGAAGATCAGCCGCGCGCCCGCGCCGCCTCATCGGCGATGATCTGCAGACCAGCGCGCACGACGTGCTCCGGCTGCGAAAAATTCAACCGCAGACATTGATGCCGGTGCGGCCATTCATCCGGCAGCCCGAAGAAGAAGTATTCGCCTGGCACGACCAGCACTTTGCGAGCCTTCAGCCGCTCGTACAGTTCCCGCGTCGAGATGCTCAGGTCGCGCAGCCACAGCCAGTGAAACAGCGCGCCTTCGCTGACATGCAGCGCCCAGTCCACTCCGGCCCGGTCGAAAATGTCGCGAGTCCACTGCTGAGCGGCTCGACTGCGCTCTTCATAGAACGGCCGGATGATCCGTGGTCCCAGTTCCAGAATCTTCCCGGACTCAACCCACGGCAGCACGATCTGCTGGCCGATGTTCCCGTTCGCCAGACCGATGATCGCGGTCATCGCGGACACGGCCGAGGCGATGCGTTCCGGTCCGATGACGATCGCCGTGCGAGTCCCCGGCAGTCCCAGCTTCGACAGGCTCAGAGTCAGAATCACGTGCGGCGCGTAAAACGGCGAAGCATCTGTGAACAGGATGCCGGGAAACGGTGCGCCGTACGCGTTGTCCAGAATCAACGGCACAGCGTGCATTCGCGCCAGGTCGGACAGCTTTCGCACTTCCTCGTCCGTCAGCACATTGCCGCTGGGGTTGGTCGGCCGCGAGACCGCGATTGCGCCGATGAGTTCCCGCTGCAGCGTTGCCTCAACTTCGGCGAAGTTGATGCGGTACTTGAAGAGACGCGCCTGCTCGCCGTCCGGCCAGGCAATCTCCGGCCGGCAGGCCACGAACAGGTCGTCTTCCCAGCCCTGATCGGCATAGCCGATGTACTCCGGGCACAGCGGCAGCAGGATCCTCTTCATCCGGCCATCGGGCATGCGGCCGGCCAGCAGGTTGAACAGATTGAAGAACGCGGTCTGACCGCCGTTGGTGATCGCCAGATTCTGAGGTCCGATGTCCCATCCGAAGCGATCGCGCAGCAGAGCGGCCAGCGCCTGCAGGAAATGCGGATTCCCCTGCGGCGGATCGTAGTTGCCGATCATGCGGTCGAGCGTGTCGTCATTGGACAGCAGTTCCCGCATGCGTTCGCGGATCAGCGTCCGCATCTCCGGTACTGCGGCCGGGTTGCCTCCGCCCAGCATCAGCATGTCGGGCTGAACCGTCATGGCCCGGCCGAGATCGTCCATCAGTTCGAGGATGCCGCTGCGGGCGGTGAGCTTGCGACCCGCGCGCGAGAAATCGGGCCATGAGGATGAATCGGAGTCAGTCATTGTTCGGATTCCAGAATGCCTGGCGCTCGGCGAGTCGCGGAAAATGTCCGCCGCCGGTTCCGCGGCGCCGTTTGCTGACAGACACGCAGAATAGACATCGGATCGCCGTCCGTTAACGGGATCGGAGTGAGCGTGCCAGTGCGAATCTGACGTGACAGTTCGGACTCACCTGCCAATCCGTTTGTGACCTTTCGATAAAGTCAGACTGTCGTGGATCAACTGCTTTACCAGCGGAATGCTCATTCCTAGCCTCACGGCAGCGTTTGATTTTCACTTCCGCAGCGAGGCGACGGCTCATGATCCGCGTACCGGTTCGATTCACGATGCTGACTCTGGGAGCGGGACTGGCTTTGTCCAGCCGGATGATGGCACAGACTCTGCCCGTCGAATGCGAACCGCTCTGTCCGCCACCAGCGCCCGCTCCGCAGATCGAATGGCGGACGGACTACGAACAGCGCGTCGTGACGAGAACCGTGATGGTTCCGGAGACCGTTCACCAGACGGTCCAGGTTCAGGAGCAGAGCTTCCGCCTGGAACAGAGAACTCAGAAGGTCATGGTCCCGCAGCAGGTGGCCGAAGTCGTCAGCGTGCAGGTTCCACAGACGGTCATGGCTACTGAAACGCGCATGGTCGCGATGTCGCAGACAGAGATGCAGCCGGTTTACCGCGACGTGCAGGTGCCCGTCACGGTCGCCGTTCAAGGTGTTGAGAACCGCGTCGGAGTGCAGCAGGTCCAGGCCGTCATGCCGGTCCGCGTACAGATTCCCGTCACCAGTCAGTGCCACTGCACTCATGCCGCGCCGGGCATGCAGGCCGTTCAAACCACCGGTCAGCCGGTGCAGCGGATGCTGGAGGTTGTGCAGAATCAGACCGTCGTCGTGAATCAGCAGGTGACTTATCAGGTTCCCGTAATGCGCTACGAAACCCGTTACCAGACGCAACGGGTTGTGGAGTATCAACCGGTCGCGCGGTCGGTCGAAGTTCCGGTTCAGGTGCAGGTGGCCCGGCAGGTCATGCAGAGCCAGCAGCAGGTGCAGTATCGCACAGTGCCACAGGAGATGTCGCAGACCAGTACGGTCAGCGTTCCGGTCACCGTGACGCGCGAAGTCAGCGTGCCCGTCACACGCATGGTCCCGCAAACCGTGCAGGAGACGATCAGCGTTCCGGTCCGCCGTGCTGTTGTGAAACCGGTCGCGGTCTGTGAAGAGCCGGTTGTCTGCGAACCGCTGCCCGCGTGTTTGACCTGCCAGCCATAGGCCAGTCAGTCATCGATCCTGAGCGGAGCTTTGGCGGTCGGCTGCTACGATCCCGGCGCTGAGACGAAGTCGTATCGCCGGGAGAACGCCGCATGTCCGGTCCATTCGGTCTGTTGTTGATCGCGGGCAATCAGACGCATCAGGAAAACTACGCGCGAGCCTTCGCCGCCGATCCGCGCTGCCGGTTGATCGGGCTGACGGACGAGCCGGGCATTCCCGACCGCCGCCGGGAACTCAATCAGGATCTCGCGAAGGAACTCGGCATCCCGTATCTGGTCAGCTTTGATGCCGCGATTCACCGGCCCGATGTGGACTTCGTTTCGATCTGCGCCGAACCCGAACGGCGAGTCCCGTTGACTCAGGCCTGCGCGGAAGCCGGCAAGCATCTGTATCTCGACAAGGATCCGGCTCCCACACCCGCTGGCTGCCGGCAGATCCTGGCGGCCGTGCAGTCCACGGGAGTGCTCACGCAGTCCTTCAGTCTGGTCCGACTGAATTCGTGCCGGACCGCGCGACAGATCATCGCATCCGGACAGCTCGGAGAACTGACCGGCCTGCACTGCGACATCACGTTCGCGAAAGGTTTCGCCGGCAGCGCGGATCTCAGCCAGGCCCGCGAGGAGAAGCCCGATCCGACCCGGTTCACGTTCTTCGATTCCAAACGTGAGTTCCTCTGCGTCGGCTGGTATCCGTTGATTCTGTTTCAGTGGCTGACCGGCCGGCGCTTCGTGGAGGTGTCGGCGATCACGTCCAACTGGTTCTTTGCCGAGCATCAGAAGAACGACGTTGAAGACTTCGCCACTGTCCTGCTGACGATGGAAGGCGGGCTGGAGTGTTCCATCGCGGCCGGACGCTGTGGCTGGACCAGTCATCGCAGCTGGGGCATCCACGATCTGAGACTGACGGGAACGCGCGACACAATTCTGCTGGATGCGCATCAGCCGCGCCTGGAAACCTGCAGCGATGCGGCTCCGTGGATTCCACCGGCTGCGCCGCATCCCGAAGATCCGATGGGCTTCTGGACCAGCACCCAGAACGCCAGCGGCGTGAAGCCGAAGCAGGACTGGTCCGTGGTTGAACCGGTCGCTCAATCGGACGCTTCCGCGTTTCTCGACTGCCTCGAACGAGGACAGCCGAGCGACGTGCCGGTCGGAATGGCGGTGCATGCCGTCGATGTCATCCACGCCGTGTATCGTTCGGCCGCGACGGGACAGTCGGTGTCTCTTTCATCAGGCTGATGCCTGGATGTGTTCATCCGCCGCCGCGAATCGTTCGCTGAGTTCGTCATTCGGCGACGGTCCCGCTATCTTCCGCCTCTTCACGGCAATGCCTCGGGATATGCGTTGCCGACAGGGCCAGTTGCAACCGGTGGAGAGACATGCGCATCCTCGCCACGTGGAATCACGCTGAAGAAGCCGACCTCATCACGATGTATCTGGGGATCGGTGATAACGAAGTTGTCACGGCCATCGGGCCGGAAGCATTGCTGCAGGAGCTGCAGGGATCCGGTGGCTTCGATGTCATCCTGATGGCCATCGACCTGCCGACCGCCGAACGCGGTTACGAAGCCTTCCAGCGCGTTCGCGACACCTGGCTGGATGTGCCGATCGTCGGTGCCTGTCAGGCTCAGGACATCTTCCGCATCGTGAAATTCATGGCCAACGGCATGAACGCCTACGTCATCCGCGATGCCGGCGGCGATTACATGTTCATGCTGCAGTCCATTCTGGAAAGCACGGTGGAGGCCGTGAAGGCCGCGCGCGAACAGCAGATCGCCGCCAAGCTCCGCGAAGAAGTCGAGTCCGTGCGCAAGCTGCAGGAATCGGTCATTCCCAAATCGCTGGACGCTCCGGCCGGCTTCCGCATCTGCGGACGCTATGAGCCGTCCCAGATCCGAGTCCTCGGAGGCCAGCCGGTCACGATGGCCGGGGGCGATTACTACGACGTCTTCACGCTGCCGGACGACAAGGTTGTGCTGCTGGTCGGCGACGCTTCCGGACACGGCATGAAAGCCGCCATGTCGATCATGACCATGCACACGCTCGTCCGCATGATCCGCACGCAGAAGTACAAGGACACATCGCACTTCGTGGCCGAAATCAACCGGCAGCTCTGCGGACAATCCATCGTCAGCGAAGAAGGCGGCTTCATCACGCTGCTGTACGCGATCTTCGACACGGCCACGCGGGATCTGCAGTGGACCTCCGCCGGTTATCCTCCGCCGCTCATGCAGAACATGGACACCGGCGAAATCGTCTCACTGGCCGACAAGGATGCCGGAGGCCTCCCGCTGGCGGTCTTCGATGAAGCGGAGTACGAGACGTATCACGCGACGCTGCCGGATCGAGTCCGCCTGCTGCTGTTCACGGACGGCCTGGAAGAAGCCTTTCCCGCCGGCCGGACAGAAGGTCATCTGCAGTTCGGCCAGGAAGGCATCGAGCGTTCTCTGCGGCGCGCTCAGGACATGAACATCGACGACGCCGTGCAGGCTCTGTTCGACGATTCCAATGCCTTCACCGAAGGCAGCGGCCGGCATGACGACACATCCGTCGTGCTGCTGGAGCGACTGGAATAGACGCGCCATCGTCTCCTGGAATCTCCGGCTTCAGTCTCTCCGTGGTTCAGGGGATTTCACCACGGAGACACAGAGGACACGAAGAGGAATGACGCAGGTTGCGGGCCGGCAGGATCTGCCACCCGGTCTGTGTCCGTCATGTCGAACAGTTCCAGTTCGAGTCCCCTGTTCCGTTCTTACCTGCGGTATTTTTCTCTGCGCTGTCCGTGCTTCTGCGGTGAGTCAACTCCGGGTTGAAACCAGTTGCTGGTCGTGTTCGGAAGCCATTTCGCCAGCGTGATAGCTCGAGCGCACGAACGGTCCGCTGGCCACCATCGAAAAGCCCAGGCCGCGGGCCAGTTCGCCGATCTGATCGAACTCCTCCGGCGGCAGGTAACGCTCCACAGGCAGATGCTCGGGCGACGGCTGCAGGTACTGGCCCAGAGTCAGCATGTCGCAGCCGACGGCGCGCAGGTCCGAGCAGACCGCCAGCACTTCTTCCAGTGTTTCTCCCAGCCCCAGCATCAGTCCGCTCTTGGTCGGCATGTCCGGCGCCTCTTCCTTGATCTGAGCCAGCAGGTTCAGCGTCCGCTGATACTCGGCATTCCGCCGCACGCGGTGATACAGGCGCGGAACGGTTTCCGTGTTGTGATTGAAGACATCCGGCCGGCAGGCAATGACGCGGCTGATCGCGGCGCGGTTGCCGAGGAAGTCCGGCGTGAGCACTTCCACCTGCGCGCCCGTCCGTTCGCGAACGGCCAGCACGCAGCGGGCGAAATGATCGGCTCCGCCATCCGGCAGATCGTCGCGCGTCACGGAGGTGATCACGACATACTTCAGGCCGAGCCGCTCGGCCGCTTCGGCCACTCGCTCCGGTTCATCCAGCTCCAGAGTTTCCGTCTTGCCTTTGGGGACCGAACAGAAGCCGCAGGGGCGCGTGCAGACATTGCCCAGAATCATGAACGTGGCCGTCTGCTGCGACCAGCACTCAGTCCGGTTCGGACACTTCGCGCTTTCGCAGACGGTCTCCAGCCGCAGGTCTTCGATAACGCTGCTGGTGTAGAACATGCCCGGCTGAGGCAGCGGTCGCTTGAGCCAGCGCGGCAGTCGCCGACGCTCCTGAACAACAGCTGGAACAGGAGCTTCATCCATCAGAACAGGAAGGCCGGGAGACAGCGAAGAAACGAAATCAGACGACATGCCGGGATACCAGAACAGGAGGAACGATCGTTTCCGGAATGGTTTCGGAAAGCTTTCCGGGCCGCAACGGACCGCTGACATTCCGCCGTCAGGAACCGGCCGGCCGTGGGAGAAACTGTCGTCGGCCAGACGCAATCATCAATGGCGGCACTTCCGGCACCGACACAGCTTTCCGTGTACCAGATCTTCGTAGTCGTCCTTGTCATCGCCATCAACGGCCATTCCAAACAGGCCGATCAGCGGTCCGATATCGACACTGTTGTCGTCCTCCTGCTCGCAGCGGTGGTGACTGCTGGACGACACGCAGCCCGTGAGCGAAGCACCCAGTACGACTGGAAACCAGAAGCGTCGAACATCCATGTTCGATTCCTTCTCCTGAGCACCGAACCAATGACATTGGCAGCCAGCAGCCCGTGAAGTCTGACGAGATTCCACATTCAGACCAATACGGTTCGTTTCCGCAGCGGAGTGCCGCAACAAAAACACCCTTCGTTCATGCGTCGAACGAAGGGTGTTTTTCTGAATGCAGTCAGTCTTCGACCATCAATCAGTTACTGATTGGACGATTCCGGACGGCGGGGACGCTGGCCACCGTCACCCTCAGGCCGTCGGCCGCCACCGCCCGGCCCGCCGAAGCCGCGGCGCAGTTGAGCCGTATCGAACGGCTTGCCTTTCAAGGCATCGTACTGCTTCGCCTGATCATCCGTGAGAACGCCGGCCAGTTCCTTGTCGCGGGCCTCCCGTGCTTCCCGCATCTGCGAGAAAATTTCCCTCGCTTCGCCACCCATCGCTTTCCGGCGCATTTCGGCCTGCTTTTCTTCGGCGCTCTTCATGATCGCCGCCAGCTTGTCTTTCTGTTCCTGAGTCAGCTTCAGCGTCTCCTGCAGTTCCGCCTGGAGCAGTTCGGAAATACCGGCGCTCTGCCGTTGAAGCTGCTTGAGCCGGTCTCGCTGGGCTTCCGTCAGCAGTTCATTCAGTTTCGGCGCGATCTTCTCGTTGACCTTTTTCGCGTTCTCTTCCATTTTCGTCCGCAGTTCGGCCATCTTCGCGGTCCGCTCGGCTTCGGGCAGATTACGCAGAGCCGCGAAGTCACCGAACGAGCCGCGCAGTTCCGTACGGCTTTCCTCAGCCAGCTTGCGGATGCCGGCCACCTGCTCGTCATTCAACCCCAGTTCCTTCTGAACGGCCTCATTGGAGACCAGAGTCAGCGGCCCGCTACCCAGGCCCCCGCCAAACGTTCCTCCGCCGAAGCCGCCACGCGGCCGTCCCTGTTCCTGAGCAGTTCCGATCGAAACCAGTGCCAGCGCCAGAACCAGGCTGGTCAGCCACATCAGTCGTTTCATCTCTCATACTCCTCGAAAAGAAAGTTCAAACCGGCCATTTCGACTTCGAAAGTGACGAAACACGCCGACCGGATGGAGACTTCACATCCGGATCACTTCAAAACCATTCAGGCCGCTATCCGCGCGGCCTCATTAAACTGACAGCCGACTCTGACGGGCCGTGAAATTTCCGGGAAATCGAGACTTCCTGCCATGTGCGGCTGAAGCCGCCCGGCACACTCTGATAAGCTCAATCCGCACTGAAGATTCACTATTCGTTCCACACCGCGACCGCCGCGATCGAGTCTGCGGTTCCTGCCAGAAAGCTCATCTCTCCATGCACTGAACTCCGTCATTTCAGCGAGCCAGCGGGCCGGTTCGCAGAGAGCACGTTCACGAAAGGTTGAACCGATGCATTTCTCTCACTGGCTCCAGCGGTTTCTGTCTTCGATTTCCGTCAGCCCGAAACGCGCTGAGGCAGTGCGCCAGAAGACGTGTCATCTGTTACCAGGTGAATCCATGAAGTCGCGTGTTTAGTTGACGGTCAGCGTCAGCTTCTCCAGCGGCCTGGCCATTCTGTCGGTGCTGGCCAGTGAAGACGGCGATGTGATCGAACTGTCGCACAACGGCGAAGCGGTTCTGGTCAACAGCACAGAGATTCCCAATCCCGGCACAGGCCAGTCGGTTCTGCTGAGCCAACTCAACGGCATCTTCCTGCGTGGCGATGCCGATGACGTGGAGGGGACTGACTTTCGAGTCCTCGCGGATTTCACATCCATCAACGTCTTCATTGAACCCGGTGCGGGCAACGACACCGTCACCGGAGGTCCGGGTCCGGAAATCATTCTCGATACCGCAGGCAGCAACGACCTGCGCGGCGGAGGAGGCAACGACACGATCACCGGGGGAACCGGCAATGACATCATCGTGGGCGGCGACGGCGATGACTGTCTGATGGGTGCCGCCGGCAATGATCAACTCTTCGGCGAAGCCGGACTTGATACCCTGATCGGCGATGCAGGCCAGGATTCGCTGCAGGGTGGTGCCGATGATGATTCGCTCGACGGCGGCAGCGGTAACGATTCGCTCTTCGGTCAGGCCGGTGATGATTCACTCAACGGAGGCACTGGCAACGACGGCTACGGCTTTGAAGGGCTGGGGCTCGGTTCGGATGTGCTGACCGAGCCGGCGAATGGCGGCGAGGATTTTCTGGACTTCGCCTTCTTCGGGACGGCCGTGAATCTCAGTCTGAATTCGGCCAGTCCTCAGGTCGTGAGCGCCGGACAGCTCAGCCTGCAGCTCAACAGTTCCTTCGCGTTCGAGATCATCGTCGGCAGCGCATTCAATGACACTCTGATCGGGAACAGCGCCAACAATTTCCTGTTCGGCCGCGAGGGCGATGATTCCATCAGCGGCGGCACCGGCAACGATTTTCTGTTCGGCCTCGAAGGCGATGACACTCTGGAGGGCGATGCTGGCCGGGATTCTCTGAACGCCGGCCCGGGCGATGATTCTCTGCAGGGTGGTTCCGACAGCGACACGTACTTCTTCGATCAGAACGCCTCGGGATCGGATGTCATCAACGATCTTCCGTCCGGTCCGCCCTGCATCGACGAGGATCTGCTGCGCTTCGATCAATCCACACTGGCGATTCTCGGACTGAATCTCGCAGAGACCGGCCTCCAGCAGGTGACCTCGGCATTGATGCTGACGCTGACTGACTCCCGCATGATCGAGAACGTGATTGGTACGGATTTCGAGGATCTGATTGCGGGCAATGAATGCGACAATCTCATCAACGGGCGGGATGGCAACGATACGCTGGCAGGATCCGAGGGCAATGACACTCTGCAGGGAGACAATGACGACGATGTCGTGGTCGGCGGTCCGGGAGACGATCTGATCTCAGGAGACAGCTTCAGCACTCTGGTCAACTCGGATGACGGTCTGGTGGTGCTGGGACCGTTCGGAAGCGGAGACGACATCCTGGATGGTCAGGAAGGCGCGGACACAGTGATCGGTGGCGCAGGCGACGATGCGATCGACGCCAGCAGTCCCGCAGCGGACGGAATCAGCGTGAATCTGCTGATCGGCGACAACGCGGTCACAACGCCCGGCGGAGGACTCATGCTGACTGGAACGGGAGATGATTCCATCACGGGGTCCGATGGTCTGGACATCATTGTCGGAGGCCAGGGGAACGACCTGCTGGAGGGAGCTGACGGCGCTGACCTGCTGATCGGCGATGAAGCGGATCCGTTCGCGGTGCTGGCCAGCACTTCGGAAGAACTGGCGGAACTGCCATTCACGGGGGTCGGCAACGACACTCTGCTGAGCGGTGATGGCCATGACCTTGCTTTTGGCGGTGCCGGCAATGATCTGCTCGAAGGTGAAGACGGCGACGATGCTCTTTACGGTCAGGATGGCAGCGACACCGTGAGCGGTGGAGCCGGCCAGGATGAACTTCAGGGCGGAGCCGGCAACGACGAACTTGATGGCGGCTCCGGTTCAGATCTGGTGGCTGGCGACTCGCTGCTGACAGAGGGCATCTTCAGTGGAGATCTGCCGCTGATTGTGATGGCGTTCGATACCGGCGCGGACACGCTGGCCGGAGGCAATGGAAACGACTTCCTGGTGGGTGGGCAGGGAAACGATGACCTCGACGGCGGTGACGGTGCCGATGAAGTCTACGGAGATGAAGTCCGCCTGAGTCAGATTGAAGGCATACTCAATCCGAACGCCCTGATCTTCAGCGGGAGCGGGAACGACGTCCTGTTTGGAGGCTTCTCCGAGGACATCGACGTCCTGATCGGCGGTCAGGGCGACGATCTGCTCAACGGCGGTCCTGGTTCTGATCTGCTCGTCGGCGATGAGGGGTATCCGCTTTCCGATTCCGACCCGCCCTCATATGCCGAGGAACTCTTCCCTGGGACCGGCCGCGACACGCTGGTCGGCAGCGAAGGCGATGACCTGCTCATTGGCGGCGGCGGCAATGACTCGCTGGTCGGACTCTCCGGCGCGGATCTCATCTATGGACATTCCGGCAACGACACCATTGAAGGAGACGCGGGAGACGATTCGCTGCTCGGCGGGAATGGCGATGATCTGATCTCCGGCGATGACGGTAACGACCGCATTGTCGGCGACGACGCGACATTCACCGAGGTGTTGAACGTGGTCGAGAACCCTTCCGGAACCGGCTCCGACACGGTGCTGGGCGGAATCGGTGACGACGAGATTCACGGCGGCGACGGCAGCGATCTGCTCAGCGGCGAAGCGGGCGACGATCTCATCTTTGGCGAGTCCGGCACGCTGCTGGCTGGAGAAGTCATCTCTGCTGGAACGGGTCAGGATACACTGGCGGGAGGAAGCGGCCGGGACTTCCTCGTCGGTGGCGCGGGGAACGATCTCCTCGATGGTTCCGACGATGACGACACTCTGGTGGGAGACGACGGCAACGACGTGATCGAAGGCGGCGCCGGTCACGATGAACTGCACGGAGCCGGCCTCGCGCTGGACCAGACCACCATTCCGGATCAGGAAGGTGGCGATGATTCGCTGAGCGGTGACAGCGGTGAAGACACGCTGGTCGCCGGCAACGGCAATGACACTCTGGATGGCGGCGATGACGATGACCTGCTGCGCTCCACGGAAGATATGGATGTGCTCACCGGAGGCAGCGGTCTCGATACGCTCGACCTGTCTGAGACGAACGCCGGTGTCACGCTCGATCTCGATCGGACCACCACGCAGACCGTGTCCGCCGTCCTGACGCTGCGTCTCGCCGATCAACTGGAAGGACTCATCGGAACTCCGTTCGCGGATACGGTCCGGATCGATCCTCTTCCGGATACGGAGCGGTTTGTGTCCGGCGAAGCTCCTTCGGAAAGTCCCGGTGATGTGCTGCTCTACGACAACATGGGAGCTGCGGTCATCACCAGCGGAGGCCAGATTCTGGTCGATGGTTTCGAACCCGTTCAGCATGCCGGCTTCGAGACCGTTCTGCTGGACGACGGCACATTCAATCCTCCGCCGTCGGTGCTGGTGACAATCTCCGGATCGGATGTGGCCATCGTCGAAAGCGGCGATTTGAATTCGGCGATCACCGTGTCGTTCGACGGATTGCAGGCCATCATTCACAGCACTTCACCGCTGCGTGTTCCCGAAGACTCCGGGCTGGAGATCGTGGATGGAGCGGTCCGGCTGCCCGCTGTTTCTCCCGGCACCGGATTCAATCTGATGATCAATGCTGGAGCGGGCGATGACACCTTGAGCCTCAGTCTGCCCGACATGGTCGTGCCGCTGACATTGAATTTCCTGGGAGGCCAGGGAGATGACACTCTGACCCTGACCGGCCTGGATCCGGTGAATGTGTTGTCGCAGTCGCAGGGAGCGGCATCGGGGCAGTTCACGCTGACTCGCGTGAGCGACAGCAGCCCGGCCGCGTTCGTGCAGTTCTCGGAAACGGATTCGCTCAATCTGACAGGACTCGCCGTGCGCGACCTGGCCTTCAACCTGACCAGCGCCGACGACAACGCGGTGATTGAACCAGGTGGTTCGGAAGCAACGCTTCAGGTTCGCAGTCTCAACGGGATGTTCGTGCCGCTCACTGTGCCGATCCTGTCCGGAACGCTGACCGTGAACGGGGCCGGCGGTGATGACACGATCGACGCCGGCAGTTCTCCGCAGGGTCTGCTGCTCACCGGCGGCGACGGCAACGACACGCTCACCGGCAGCAATCGCAACGATTCGCTGCAGGGCGATTCCGGCAACGACATTCTGATGGGCGCCGGCGGTCACGATCATCTGACGGGAGGAACGGGTCGCGACCGGTTGCTGGGACACAGTGGCCGGGACTCGCTGGATGGTGGAACGGGCATCGACACGCTGAGCGGCGGCGCGGGACCGACTTCACTGAGCGACGAACTCAACGGCCTGGTGGTTGCGCGGAATGATGGTTACCTCACGGCGGCGGGAGACCGGGCCAGCGGGCAGATCGAACAACTCACGCTGCGGGGCGCAGACGGCGATGACACTCTGGATGCTTCCTCCTTCTCCGGTTCGGCCACGCTGTTCGGCGGGGCGGGTCACGATCTGCTGCGAGGTCCACTTGGCGCGGGACTTCTGCAGGGCGATTCCGGCAACGATTCGCTCTACGGTCAGCAGGGTAACGACACCGCATTCGGCGGGACCGGGAACGATTACATACAGGGCGCCGGTGGTCGCGATCTGCTGCTGGGTGAGGATGGTCAGGACACGCTGCATGGCCATTCCGGCGCGGACACGATGGGCGGAGGTCTGGGCAACGATGTGGTTCATGCCGGCGCCGGACTGAACACGCTGCTCGAAGTGGCCGATGCGAACATCACTCTGATTTCGCTGCCGGATGGAACTCTCGTGGTCACCGGGCTGGGCAGCGATCGCTACGTCGGGTTGTTTGCTCAGGCCCGGCTGGAAGGCGGAGCGTCAGACAACGTGCTCGACGCAAGCGGCTTTGCCGGGCCGGTAACGCTGCTCGGCCTCGATGGCGATGACACGCTGACCGGCAGCCTGCTGGATGATGTGATCAATGGCGGTGCCGGTCATGACCGGGCGAGAGGTCTGCACGGTCGCGACCAGATTCGCGGAGAAACCGGAGCGGACGTGCTTATCGGCGACAACGATGACGATACTCTGATCGGTGAAGCCGGACCGGACACGCTGTATGGCGGCGCCGCCCGTGATCTCCTGCTGGGGGGCGAAGGCGACGATTACCTCGACGGTCAGAACAGCCGCGACACATTGTCCGGCGGCACCGGAACCAATCGCCTGATCGGTCCCTTGCAGGAAATCGACGAATCCTTCGCCAGCCAGGAACCGCTTCTGCTGCTGAGCTTCCAGTAATCGCGCTACTCAGCCAGTCGCGTCTTTCGCGACTCACCCGAAGCGGAACCCGTCATCTCATCGGAATGACGGAGCAGCCAGTGTCTGGGGAGTGGTGCGGGGCGGGCGGTTTGAAACTTCAAGCTGGAGACACTGCACGCGGGAAGTTCGCGTTCTCGATGAGTGAATCCCTCGATTCCGTCTTATGGACTCTCACCAGGTCCGCCGTGGTGCGATTCACACAGTTCTGTCATGCAGACTGTTCTGAAAACCGCTCGACACACATCCTAGAAAATTCCCAGCAGGTCGCGGGCTTCATCTGTCATTCGATCGGGGGACCACGGTGGGGTCATCACCAGCTTGATGACGGCTTCATCGACATCTTTCAGCCGTTCCAGCGCCATCTTCGACTGCTGCACGATCTGCGGTCCGGCAGGGCAGGCCGGACTGGTCAGCGTCATGTCGATGTAGGCTTTCCGGCCGTCGTAGTTGATCGAATAGATCAGACCCAGATCGACGATGTTGATCATCAATTCCGGATCAATGACGTTTCTCAAGGCTTCGATCATCTTCTGATCGAGCGAGAGTTCCTCATTCTCCGACTGGCAGTCGTCTCCGACTTCGGTACTGCACGTTCCGGTTGAACACGAGGAGTTCTGAGCGGCCGGTTCGACCGCCGCGGACTGGGCGGTCTGTTTTAAATCGCGGCTGGCAGAGGCCGTCGGTTCCACGCGAGTTCCCTGCGGTGCGGCGCGGAGCAGGATCGCTCCGGATTCCACTTGGACTTCATAAACTGTCAGCGGTCCGGTGGCGGGCATGCAGAGTGGTTTGCCGGTGGCGAGGTCGAAGCGCGCTCCGTGCCTCGGACAGGTGACCGCACCGTCCTGAATCGGCCCGTCGGTCAGGGGCTGGCCATCGTGAGTACACACATCTTCGATGGCTCGATAGCCGTCCTGAGTCTGCAGGAGCAGAACCGGAGTATCGTCGACCAGTACGGACAGGCGACCGCCCGGTTGCAGTTCTTCGACCGACGCCACACGCTCAAAATCACTCATCACAGCACTCCCGCCCGCATCCGTCTGAATGCGTTCCACTCTTATTCACCAATTCCCAGTTTCCGCTCGACGGCCCGGTCCAGGACTTCGCGGACCAGTTCCACCGGAATGCGATCCGTGACGATCTGCAGGAAGCCCTGCACGATCATGTGCATGGCTTCGCGTTCGGAAAGTCCCCGGCACATCGCGTAAAAAACCTGATCCACATCCACTCGCCCGGCCGTCGCACCGTGCGTGCAGCGAACGTCATCGGCCTCGATTTCGAGTCCCGGAATTGCGTCGCACCGCGCCGTACTGGTCAGCAGCAGAGAATCGTTGCGCTGATAGCCGTCGGTTCGTTGCGCGTCTTTTTCAACTCGGATCATGCCGCGCCAGATGACGCGCGAGCGATCTCTCAGCACGTCTTTGTAAAGCAGATCGGAGTGGGTATCGGGAGCGTTATGCGTCTGCTGAGTGTAGTAGGACAGAACCTGCCGATCCGTCGCAAAGGTGACTCCATTAACCTGGGCTTCAGCGCCGCGACCATCCAGATCCACCGTCTGGTGAATATGAGCCAGCTTTGCACCCAGACCACCCACCGTCCATTGCAGTGATCCGTTTCCGGCAACTCGACCGGCCTGATGCGCGAAATGCCAGGTTTTCGAGTTCCAGTTCTGGAGCTGCGCGTACCTCAGGCGGGCATTCTGGCCGATCAGCAGTTCCACCGCTCCCACGTGCAGGCCGGCAATCTCAGGTGTTGCCGATGCCGTTTCTTCCAGCAGAGTGGCCTCCGCACCGTCTTCCAGGATCACCAGAGTGTGACTGAAGTCAGCCGCTCCGTCCTGCGACAGTGAAATGAGACTGTACAGCGACTGTTCAATGCAGACGCCGCGCGGCACATACAGCACCGTGCCTCCCGTCCAGAACGCACCATGCCAGGCAGTGAAACGATCCCGTGCGGACGGCACGGCCTTCGTGCTGAAATACGGCTTCAGGATGTCTCCGTGCGTGCGGAGGAGCGCCGCCAGATCACCGAAGAGAACTCCCTTGGCGAGGAGATCATCCGACAGCTTCTGGCGCTGGCACTGCCCGTCCACATGCACGACAGCCCCGGCAAATTCGGTTCGATCCTGCATCAACGTGTCGGACTCCGTCGAAGCTCCATCCACTCTGATGCTGAACTGATCCGGACGGAAAGCTCTCAGTTCAACACGCTTCCACTCTTCCGGATCCAGTCCTTCGCTGAGCAGGTCACGATAGCGGTCAAATGACAGCGATCGCAGTTCGGACACCCAGTCAGGCTCGATCCTCGATTCGAGAAACTGCTGAAAGGCAATGTTTGAGAATCCGGATGGCATGGCTTTAGTGGCAGTGAGTGTCATGAATGGAATCCGTCTGCGCGCTGCAACTTTGTTTCGAACAAATATCGAAAAGGCAATGATCAGTCTGCCTGCCGGAAAATGCGAGTCACGAGCTTCACGTATCGCAACTGGACGCGGCGGACTTCGTGTCCGGAGTGCCGTTGCTCCACACAGCCAGTCGCGATACTGGATCAACCGAGGCTGTGATTATCCAACGCTGCCTTCCATCTGCAGTTCGATCAGGCGGTTCATTTCCACGGCGTATTCCATCGGCAGTTCTTTAACGAGCGGTTCGATGAAGCCGGTTACGATCATCGCGGAGGCCTCTTCTTCAGTCAGTCCGCGACTCATCAGATAGAAGAGCTGTTCTTCGGCAATCTTCGACACGCTGGCTTCGTGCTCGATAGTGACGTTGTCTTCCTCAACTTCGATATACGGGTAGGTATCACTGCGGCTGTGCGAATCCAGAATCAGAGCATCGCAGACCACATTCGATTTGCAGTTTTCAGCACCCTTCTGAATCTTCACCAGACCCCGGTAGCTGGCTCGCCCCCCCCCCTTGCTGATGCTCTTGGAAATAATGCGGCTGGACGTGTTCGGAGCACAATGAACCATCTTGGCGCCGGCGTCCTGATGCTGGCCGTGATTGGCGAATGCGATCGACAGCGTTTCTCCGCGCGCACCTGGTTCCATCAGGTAAATCGCTGGATACTTCATGGTGATCCGGGATCCCAGATTTCCGTCAACCCACTCCATCAACGAATCGCCGTAAGCCATGGCCCGCTTGGTCACCAGGTTGTAGACGTTGTTCGCCCAGTTCTGGATGGTGGTGTAACGACATCGCGCGCCGCGCTTGACGATGATTTCCACCACCGCTGAATGCAGGCTCTCGGAACTGTAGGTCGGAGCCGTGCAGCCTTCGACGTAATGCACCGACGCGCCTTCATCGACGATGATCAAAGTCCGCTCGAACTGCCCCATGTTCTGCGAGTTGATTCGGAAGTAAGCCTGAAGCGGAAATTCGATATGAACTCCCTTCGGCACATAAATGAAGGAACCTCCAGACCAGACTGCGGAATTCAACGCGGCGAATTTGTTATCAGCCGGTGGAATGACAGTCGCAAAATGCTCGCGGAACAAGTCCGGGTGATCCCGCATCGCGGAGTCCGTGTCCGTGAAAAGGACACCCTGCTTTGCCAGATCTTCCTTCAAACTGCCGTAGACGACTTCCGATTCATATTGCGCTTTAACGCCTGCCAGGTATTTTTTTTCGGCTTCGGGAATGCCCAGTCGATCGTATGTGCGGCGCACTTCCTCGGGAACATCATCCCAGCTTTTCTCCTGCCGGTCCGAGGCTTTCATGTAGTAGTAAATGTCCTGGAAGTCGATGGTGTTCAGGTTGCTTCCCCACGCCGGCATCGGGCGGGAGAAGAACAACTCCAGAGACTTCAGACGGAACTCGGTCATCCACTCCGGTTCCTTCTTCATGGCGGAAATCTGGCGGACAATGGCTTCGTCGAGTCCCTTG